>Ga0137403_10010052_pt1 | contig 10491 bp, 7 predicted proteins | sample CZOMad2_1_16fung_FD_122057 | JGI IMG/M metagenome (GOLD analysis project Ga0137403, IMG submission 122057) | Vadose zone soil fungal communities from Angelo Coast Range Reserve, California, USA - CZOMad2_1_16fungal (Hybrid Assembly) | ecosystem: Environmental > Terrestrial > Soil > Vadose zone... | reverse complement strand
CGTACAAAAGCTTTGAGCTCTTCCGCCAGGCCGTCGATGCGCTCGCGAGCTACGACGTAGGCGTGCGGCTTGACCAGCCCGTTGGCGTCGGCCACGCCCACCACCGCCACCTGCGCCACCGCCGGGTGGAGCAGCAGGCAGCCTTCCACCTCGGTGGCGGAGAGCCACTTGCCCGACACCTTGAGCAGCTCGTCGGCCCGGCCGCCATAGGTGTAGTAGCCGTCGGCGTCGCGCCGGACCAGGTCTCCTGTAACTACCCACTCGCCCCGGAAGCAGGCCTGGCTCTTCTCCGACTGGTGCCAGTAGCCCAGGGCCTGCGACCCGCCCCGCACCCAGAGGTGCCCGACGGCCCCGTCGGGCACCTCCCGACCCTCCTCGTCCGCCACCTTGATCTCGAAGCCGGGTACTACTTCGCCCAGTGTCCCGCGGCGAACCCGGCCCAATCGGTTGGAGAGGAAGATGTGCCACATCTCCGCGGTGCCCAGGCCGTCGAGCAGCGGAACTCCGAATGTCCGGTCCCACCTGGCGTGCAGCTTTTCGGGCAAACCCTCTCCCGCGGAGGTGGCCAGGCGCAGTGAGGACAGGTCCTGGCGGCCGGCCTCCGGATGACTCACCATCTGGTTGATCATCGTGGGGACGGTGATCAGGATGGTCGGCCGGTGCCGCGCGATCCGGCTGAAGATGACTTCCGCGGTGCAGCGGTCATCGAACAGCACGCTGGCGGCGCCGGCGGCGAAGGGAAACAGGAGATTGGAGCCCGTCGCGTACCCGAAATAAAGTTTGGGAACCGAGAGCGTCACGTCGTCCTCGGTGTAGCAGAGGACCTGGCCGGCATAGCACTGCGCGCTGTTGACGAACGAGCGATGCGGCTGCACGGCGGCCTTGGGCCGGCCGGTGGTGCCGCCGGAGAAGAGCCAGATGGCGGCGTCGTCACGGTGGGTGGGAAAGTTCCGCCAGGTCTCCGGTGCCGCGGCGAGGCGCGATTGCCAATCGCTCGCGGCGAGGACCAGCAACGCGGGGGCGTGGGCCGCCCGGCCCGCCGCGGCGCGGAACGCGTCAGCCCGCTCCGCGGCTACCAGCGCCACAACGGCGCGGCTGTAGTCGAAGAAATACTGGATGGCGTCGGGCTTGAGCTCCGGGTTGACCATCACTACGACAGCGCCGATCTTCAGGACGCCAAACAGGGCCGCCACGTAGTCCGGCCCGTCGGGCAGGGCGATGATCACGCGCTGTTCCGGAGCCACTCCCGCCGAGGTGAGCAGGTTGGCATAGCGGTTCGCCAGCGCCTGAACCACACGGTAGCTCAACCGTCCGGCATCGGTAACGAGCGCGGTCCGGTCTCCGCGACCTTCGCGGATCCGGGCATCGAGAAAGAAGTCGGCGATGTTCAGGTGCGTCGGCTGGTCCACAGTCATGGCTGTGTTTGTCCTGGAGTGACCTGTGAACTGCACACCACGGAAACACGGAGGACACGGAGATTGCACGGAAACTGCAAGGTCATTGCCATATCTCCTCGAGGAGAGGCTACGCTAATAGTTCCGTGCTGACTCCGTGTCTTCCGTGTTCCGTGGTGCGCAGTTCAGAAGGGCCCCTCAGGATGGGAACTGAGGACACAATAACGGTGCAGCCGCTTGCCGCAATGACCTGGGAAGACGCCCGAGACGCGGCCGGCCCGGGATCCGCAGCCATCCTGCCGGTGGGCGCCATCGAGGCTCACGGCCCGCATCTGCCGTTGGAGACCGACGTCATCATCGCCCAGGCGATGGCGCGGTCCGGCGCCGCCCGGCTGGCCGCGCGGGGCTTGAGGGTCGTGGTTCTACCACCTCTCACGTACACCGCCGCGGCATTTGCCCAGGGTTTCCCGGGAACGCTCTCGCTCCGCCCCGAGACCGTCACGGCGACGGTGCTGGATATCGCCGTCAGCCTGACTCGGCATCGATTCGGAGTACTGGCCATTGCCAACGCGCATCTCGATCCCGGCCACCTCGCCTCGCTGGAAGCGGCGGCGAACGCGATTCGGCGCGACTGCGGGCTGGCAGTGGCATTTCCCAACCTCGCAGCCAAGCCATGGGCTCTCCGGCTGAGCGACGAGTTCAAGAGCGGCGCCTGTCATGCCGGCCAGTTCGAGACTTCGATCGTGCTGGCCGAACGCCCGGAGCTGGTACGCGAGGCCGTCATGGCACAGCTGCCACCCAATCCGGCGTCCCTTTCCCGTGCCATCCGCGATGGTAAGCAGAGCTTCGAGGAGGCGGGCGGCACCCGGGGCTACTTCGGGTATCCGGCCCAGGCTACCTCTAAGGAAGGCCGGGCGACCATCGAAGCTCTCGGCGCGATACTCGACGAAGCGGTCCAGGCCGAGCTTGGCGCCAGGACCGGGCATACGAAATGAATGCACTGGCCGGGCGGGTGGCTGTGGTTACCGGCGCCGGCCGAGGGATTGGAGCTGCCACCGCCCGAGCGCTGGCGGACGCTGGTTTGAGCGTGGTGCTCGCCGCCCGCACTCGAGACCAGATCGAGCGGCAGACCGCCGAGCTGGTGGCGATGGGCCGCCAGGCAAAGGCGGTAGTCTGCGACGTGACCAGCGAGGCGAGCGTGCAGGCCCTCGCGCGCGAAGGCGCGGAGCTGGGGCCGGTTGCGGTGCTGGTCAACAACGCCGGCGCCGCCGGGTCGATGCCGCTCGTCCGGACCTCGCTCGAAGAGTGGAACCGCCTCATGGCGGTCAACGCCACCGGCGCTTTCCTTTGTACCCGCGCCTTTCTGCCGGGAATGCTCGAGCGGCAGTGGGGCCGCGTGGTGAATGTGGCGTCGACGGCGGGGCTCCGAGGCGGCAAGTATCTGGCGGCCTACTCCGCGGCCAAGCACGCACTGGTGGGTCTCACCCGCTCGGCGGCGGCGGAGGTGGACGGCACTGGCGTCACGGTGAACGCGGTGTGCCCCGGCTTTGTGGATACCGAGATGACCGCCGAGACCGTGGCCCGGATCGTGGCCAAGACCGGCCGCACCCGGGAAGAGGCTCTGGCGGCGGCCCTCGCCTCGGAGGGCCAGGCTCGATTGATCACAGCGGAGGAAGTGGCGGCGGCCGTGGTGTCGCTCTCGACCGCTGCCGTCACCCATCCTCCCAACGGAGAGGCCCTGGTGCTGGACGGGAGAGACCCGATGAGCAGCCGCTTCGCGATCATCAACCCTGAAGAGCTCGGCGCGCCCCGCGGCTGGAACAATGGGATGCTGGCCCAGGCCGCGGGCCGGGCGCTCTTCATCGCGGGACAGACCGCGCGTGACGGCTCGGGCCAAGTATCGGCCGCCGACTTCGGGGCCCAGTTCGACCGGGCGCTAGGGAACGTGCTTGCGGTGCTCCGCCAGGCCGGCGGCGAGCCGGGGGACATCGGCCGATTCACCATCTATGTCACCGACATGGCGCAGTACCGCGCCAACCTCAAGCCGTTGGGCGAGGTTTACCGGCGCAGGATGGGGACGCACTACCCGGCGATAGCGCTGGTGGAGGTAAAGTCGCTGGTGGACGAGCGGGCGGTGGTGGAGATAGAGGCGACGGCCATCCTGGCGTAACTGCGAACCACGGAAGCACGGAATACACGGAAGGGGCACGGAGGAACAGCATCAGAGCAGGTTGCTTTTTCACCTCGCATGCGAGTTGTTCAAGACCAGCCTCAAGTGCCTCCGTGCAGCCTTCGTAATTCCGTGTTTCCGTGGTGAGCAGTTCACAGGTCAGCCGATTCACCACGGAAGCACGGAAGTTACGGAGGCCGCACGGAACCAGAGCGTTTGGTGGAGGGGTATGAACTGGCTGAAGCTGACTATGAGAGCGTGGTGATGGCGCTGAGCCCAAAGTCCTTCCTCTATAGCGTCGACTCGGCGAGCGGGGTCGCGACCATCACCCTGAACCGGCCCGAGCGGCTCAACGCGCTCACGTTCGAGGTCTACACCGAGCTCCGGGACACCTTCCGCGCCCTCGACACCGAGCCCGGTGTTCGCGCCGTCATCATCACCGGCACCGGCCGGGGCTTCTGCAGCGGCGGAGACGTCGAGAACATCATCGGCGCGCTGTTTTCGAGGGATGCCGCGGGGTTGCTCGAGTTCACCCGCCTCACCGGCGATCTCATTCTGTCCATGCGCCAATGTCGCCGCCCGGTCGTGGCGGCGCTCAACGGAACGGTGGCCGGTGCAGGAGCCGTGATCGCGGCCGCGAGCGACATCCGGATCGCAGCCGAGAGCGCCAAGATCGCGTTTCTCTTTACGCGGGTGGGCCTGGCCGGCGCCGACATGGGGGCGGCGTGGCTCCTGCCGCGGATCGTGGGCATGGCGCACGCAAGCGAGCTCCTCCTGCTGGGAGACTTCATCACTGCCGACCGCGCGGCCCAAATCGGGCTCTACAACCGGGTGGTACCCGGAGAGCGGTTGATGACGGAGGCGACCGACGTTGCCGCCCGACTGGCGCGAGGCCCGTCCGGGGCCCTTGGGGTCACCAAGCAGGCACTCAACGAGGAGGCCGCGATGGATCTGGCCACCGCGATCGAGTATGAAGCCCAGGTCCAGGCCGCTTGCATGCAGCATCCCAACTACCGCGAAGCTTACGAGGCCTTCCGCGCCAAACGCGATCCGAAGTTCCAATAGGCAATGCCAGACGCGAGACTGATCCGCACCTTTCTCGAACCGCCTCACCCGTCTCTCGCCGAGCGAGCCGGCCGCTTTGCGATGGGAGAGGTCGCCAAGCGCCCTGAACCAGCCGATGACGCCGCGGGCCGGCGGGAGGCGCGGGCGCTGCTCGGACTGTTCGGGGCGGGGGGCTGGCTCCAGCCGATTCTCGACCTCGATCTCCGCGGGTGCTGCCTGATGCGAGAGGCGCTCGCAGAAGCGTCACCGCTCGCCGATGCGGTGTTCGCCCTGCAGGGGCTGGGCACCACGCCGATTCTGTTGGGCGGAACGCCGGCCCAGAAGGACCGTTGGCTCGGGCCGATTGCCCAGGGAAAGGTGATGACCGCCTTCGCGATGACCGAGCCCGAGGCCGGGTCGGATGTGGCCGCCATCGCTACCACCGCACGGCGCGAGGGATCAGGGTACGCCCTCGATGGAACCAAGACCCTGATCTCCAACGCCGGCATCGCCGATCTCTACATCGTCTTCGCTTCCACCGACCGAGCCAGGGGCGCTAAAGGGATCAGTTGCTTTCTGGTGCCGGCGGACTCGCCCGGGCTGCGGTTCGCAGGCCCGCAGGTGCTGAGCGCCCCGCATCCGTTGGGGGAGATCGCCTTCGAGGACTGCCGGGTTCCGGCGGATGCGCTGCTGGGCACCGAGGGACGCGGCTACGCGCTGGGCCTAGCGACGCTGGACCGGTTGAGGCCCACGGTCGCCGCCGCGGCCTGCGGGATGGCCGCCCGGGCGCTGGCCGAGTCGCTGGCCCACGTGAAGCAGCGGCAGCAGTTCGGGAAGCCGCTGGCGCAGTTCCAATTGGTGCAGCAGAAGCTCGCCCGGATGGCCACCGATCTCGCGGCCGCCCGGCTCCTGACCTATCGGGCGGCGTACGAGAAGGACCAGGGCCAGGAGCGGATCACCAGTGAAGCAGCGATGGCCAAGTCATTTGCTACCGAGATGGCCCAACGGGCGGTGGACGACGCGGTACAGCTCATCGGAGGGCGGGGAGTCCTGGCCAATCATCCGGTGGACCGGCTGTACCGCGCGGTCCGGGCGCTCCGGATCTACGAGGGGACGACGGAGATCCAGCAGTTGATCATTGCGGGGGAGTTGCTCAAGCAGGGTTAGGCTCGTTGGCGTAGCGCCCGGAACAATGGCAGCGCCCGAAGGTTCTGAAAAGGCGCGATGGCCAGCTACCCCGAGCGATGATCGGAGAGCAATCATGTCAGCGGCTCAACCTCGAGATCTTCAGGGCCTGAAGGCGCTCGTCACGGGCGCAACGTCCGGCATCGGCCGCGCAATCGCCCTGCAACTCGCGCGCGACGGCGCCGAGGTCATCGTGCACGGCCGGGACGCAAAGCGCGGTGGCGAGACAGTCGAGGCAATCCGCGCTGCTGGAGGGATCGCCCGGTTCGCGGCCGCCGACCTCAGTGATCCGGCTGACATCGACCGTCTGGCCAAGGCGACGGGGGACATCGACATCCTGATCAACAACGCGGGCTTCTCAGTGTGGGGGCCAACCGCCGACCTGGAGGTCGCGGCCTACGACGCCATGTTCGCGGCCAACGTTCGTGCCCCGTTCTATCTCGTGGCCGCGTTTGCGCCGGGGATGGCGGCGCGGGGCGCCGGGAGCATCATCAACATCGGCAGTATGGCGGGCAGTCTCGGCCTGGCTGGCGGAGCCGCTTACGGAGCTACCAAGGCGGCCTTGGCATCGTTGGCGCAAGCATGGGCCGCAGAGTTCAGCCCGAGCGGGGTTAGAGTCAACACAGTCGCCGCCGGTCCGACGTACACGCGGCCGGAAGCTCGGGACCTCTTCGACACGCTTGGCGCCAGCACCGCCATGAAGCGCGCAGCTGACCCGGCGGAGATCGCCGAGGTGGTTGCCTTCCTGGCATCGCCCCGTGCCAGCTACGTCACCGGCGCGACCATCGCAGTCGACGGCGGCCGGACCGCCATCTGAGGCTCGTGAAAACGTCTGCCCACATACCAAGGGCGTCTGACAATGGGGAGCGCACTGTTTTCGTCGTTCAGCACCCGGGGGCTGACGGTTCCGAACCGGATCATGGTTTCGCCGATGTGCCAGTACTGGGCGCAGGACGGCCTGGCCAACACGTGGCACCTGATTCATCTGGGCAATCTCGCCATGTCGGGGGCGGGGATCCTGTGCATCGAAGGAACCGCGGTAGAGCCGGAGGGCCGTATCACTCCGGGCGATCTTGGGTTGTGGGACGACGCTACTGAGCGAGCGCTCGAGCCGGTCTTGGCCGCGATCCGCAAGTACTCGAGCATCGCCGTGGTGCACCAACTGGCGCATGCTGGACGCAAAGGGTCGAGCCGGATTCCATGGGAAGGCGGCGCGCTGATCCCGGTCTCCGAGGGTGGCTGGCTGCCGTGTGCACCATCCGCAGTCCCGCACCGAGAAGGCGAGCCGGCACCAAGACCGCTCGACGCAACGGGCCTGGTTTGCGTGCGCGAGGCCTTCGCGGCGGCCGCCAGGCGAGCTGTTCGGCTTGGCGTCGATGGCATCGAGATCCATGGAGCACACGGCTACCTGCTGCACGAATTCCTGTCGCCCATCGCCAATCGCCGTGACGATAACTACGGCGGGTCACTGGCGAATCGCCTGCGCTTCCCCCTCGAAGTCTTCGAGGCAGTGCGTGCCGCCGTTCCGCCGGAAAAACCCGTCGGGGTAAAGGTGTCGGCCACGGACTGGGTCGAGGGCGGCTGGGATCTCGAGCAAACCATCCAATTTGCCCAGGCGTTGAAGGAGCGTGGCGTTGACTGGATCACCGTCTCCTCGGGCGGTGTGTCCCCGTTGCAAAAGATCACCGTCGGCCCCGGGTACCACGTTCCTTTCGCGGAGGCCATCAAGCGAAGCACAGGCGTCAACACGGTGGCCGTCGGGCTCATCACCGAGGCGGAGCAGGCGGAAGCGATCGTCGGGAGCGGCAAGGCGGATCTAGTGGCTCTCGCCCGCGCCATGCTCTACGATCCGCGCTGGGGGTGGCATGCTGCCGCGAAGCTCGGCGGCACGGTGGACGCTCCGCCACCGTATTGGCGTGCGCCACCCAGCGAGTACAGCGGACTGTTCCGTCACACCGTCTATGGCGCGCGGTAACTGATAGGTCCGTATGTGGCACCCCGACCCCTTCATCAAACACCCCATCCCGGCGACTCATCCACCCACCGCGGAAGCGGCGGCACGGTCGCTCTGGTTCAGCCCGCTCCGCTCCGGCCGGCTGGAGCTGAGAGAGCGCACCTGGGTTCCGGCCATGGTGCCCTGGCGGGCCACCGACGACGGGCTGGTCACGCCGGAGGTCCTGGCGTGGTACGAGCGTTTCGCGCGGGGGCAGCCCGGGGCGCTGGTCGTCGAGGCCACCGGAATCCGGGACATTCCAAGCGGACCGCTCCTCCGGATCGGGCACGACCGGTTCATCCCCGGCCTGGCCGAGTTGGTGCGCACCGTCCGTAAGGCGAGCGGCGGACGGACTAGGTTGTTCATCCAGCTCATCGACTTCCTCCGGATCCGCCGCCGGCCGGAGCCGGAGCGATACTTCCGGGAGTTCCTGGTCCTCACCGACCGGCACCGCGCCCTGTTGCCAGGCACCGACGAGGACATCCGAGAGGCGCTGGCGCGATTGCCAGAGGCGGAGTGGCCCAAATTCCTGAGTGAGCGGGAATTCGAGAGCCTGCAATTCGGTGAGCGGGAGCGGGTCACCGATACCGCGCTGCCTCACATTCGGCAGCTGCCATGGGTCTTGCCGGGATTATTCGCTCAAGCCGCGGCGCGTGCCGAGCAGGCGGGGTTCGATGGAGTGGAGCTGCACTACGCCCACGCCTACACCATGGCGTCCTTTCTCTCCGCGCTGAACCAGCGGGATGACGGCTATGGCGGGCCCCGTGCCAATCGGGTGAAGGTGCCGCTCGAGGTCTATCGCGCGGTGCGAGGCGCCGTGAGCGAGCCATTCGTGGTAGGGTGCCGGTTTCTCGGTGAGGACTGCATCCCGGGCGGCAACTCCGCCGAGGATGCGGCTTGGTTCGGTGCCGAGTTTGCGCGGGCCGGGATGGACTACCTCTCGCTCTCTCGCGGGGGCAAGTTCGAGGACGCCAAGCAGCCGCGGGTGGGCTGGGCCCGGTATCCCTACACCGGGCCGAGTGGCTACGAGTGCATGCCGACCGTGCGGTCGGACGAACGAGGACCGTTCGGCCGGAACCGGGCGGCCACGCGTGCCGTGCGAGAGGCAGTGCGGGCCGCGGGATACTCGACGCCGGTGGTCATGTCGGGAGGCATCTCGACCTTCGAGCAAGCGGAGGAGCTCCTTCGGGACGGCACGGCGGACATCATTGCGTCCGCCCGGCAGAGCCTGGCGGACCCCGACTGGTTTCGGAAGCTCAGACTGGGCCTGGGCGATGAAGTCAGGCGCTGCGTCTTCACCAACTACTGCGAGGGACTCGACCAGGTGCACAAGCCGGTGACCTGCAAGCTCTGGGACCATCTCGAGATCGACGGGGACGATTCGCCGCGGACCGACGACGGCCGCCGCCGGATGGTAGCCCCGGCGTGGGAGCCGGCCACCCGGTGAACGTCGCGATTGTGGGGGCCGGGCCCGCCGGACTCTATCTCGCCATCCTGCTCAAGCGCCATGACCCTCGCCATCGGGTGACGGTCTTCGAGCGGAACCGGGTTGACGACACGTTCGGGTTCGGAGTGGTGTTCTCCGACGAGACCCTCGAGAACGTGGGCGAGGCCGATCCCGAGACCAACCAGGCAATGGCCGCTGCAGCCGCGCGCTGGGAGGATATCGAGATCCATTACCGCGGCACCGTCATGCGGTCAACGGGGCATCGGTTCTCGGGAGTAGAACGGAAGACCCTGCTCGAGCTGCTCGCCGGGCGAGCGCAATCGCTCGGGGTCGAGCTTCATTGGCAGACGGAGATCCGGGAGCTTTCGGACTGCGGACTTCCCACCGCCGATCTGATCGTCGTCGCCGACGGAGCCGCCAGCCTGATCCGCGACCGGCTGTCCAACCAGTTCCAACCCCACCTCGACTGGCGCCGCAACCGCTTCGTCTGGCTCGGCAGCACCCGTCCCTTTCCCGCTTTCACCTTCTACTTCAAGCCTTCGCCGGTCGGGCTCTGGCGCACCCATGCCTATCAGTATGCCCCTGGTCGCTCGACCTTCATCGTCGAGGCCAGGGAGGAGACCTGGAAGGCGAGCGGTCTGGACGAGAATGACGAGCAGGCCACGGTCGCGTACCTGGAGCAGCTGTTCAAGGACGAGCTGCAGGGGCACCCGCTCGTGGCCAACCGCTCCATCTGGCGGCGGTTCCCCACGGTCCGGAATTCCCGCTGGCATTCGGGGAAGGTCGTGCTGCTGGGCGACGCCGCCCATACGGCGCACTTCTCGGTGGGCTCGGGCACCAAGCTGGCGATGGAGGATGCCATCGCGCTGGCGACGGCGCTCAAGGTCGAGTGGTCGATTCCCGATGCGCTCGCCAGCTACGAGGCCGGCCGGCGGCCCCAGGTGGAGAGCCTCCAGCGCGCGGCCCAGGCGAGCCTCGAGTGGTTCGAGTCGGCGGAGCGCTACCATGACACCGAGCCGCTTCAGTTCGCCTTCAACCTGCTCACCCGCAGCCTCCGCATCACCCACGAAAACCTGAGGCTCCGCGATCCGGCGCTGGTGGGGCAGGTGGACTGCTGGTTCGCCCAGCAGGCTTCAAAGCAGAGCGGGCGCGCCGTGGCGCTCGATCCTTGTCCGCCGCCGTTGTTCACACCCTACCGGCTGCGTGAGCTGGTGCTGCCCAACAGGATCGTGGTGTCATCTATGTGCCAGTACCGGGC
>Ga0137403_10010050_pt1 | contig 10491 bp, 6 predicted proteins | sample CZOMad2_1_16fung_FD_122057 | JGI IMG/M metagenome (GOLD analysis project Ga0137403, IMG submission 122057) | Vadose zone soil fungal communities from Angelo Coast Range Reserve, California, USA - CZOMad2_1_16fungal (Hybrid Assembly) | ecosystem: Environmental > Terrestrial > Soil > Vadose zone... | reverse complement strand
CTTCGCGGTATTCAGGATCTCGAACGCTTGACCAGCCGCATCACTCTTGGCCAGGCTGGCCCGCGCGAACTGGTGGCGCTCCGTAAATCGCTGTCGCAACTCCCCGTATTGCGAAACTTCGTTACACCCCCTCCTGCAGGAGGCAGCGCGCTGCTTCGCCACCTCCACGGCGAAATTGACGAACTGAACGACGTTCGCGAAGTGCTCGAGCGCTCCATCGCAGACGAGCCGCCCGCCCTCGCCACCGATCCGGGAATGATTCGCCTCGGTTTCCACGCTGAGTTGGACGAACTCCGCAACCTAAGCCAGCACAGCAAGCAGATCATTGCCGCCATGGAAGAGCGTGAGCGCAAACGCACCGGAATCGGCTCACTGAAAATCCGTTTTAATCAAGTTTTTGGTTATTACATCGAAATTTCAAAAGCGAACATGCATCTCGCGCCGGCGGATTACGAACGCAAGCAAACGCTTGTGAACGCCGAGCGATTCACGTCACCTGAGCTCAAGGACTACGAACGTAAAGTTCTCGCTGCCGACGAGCGCATCCTGGAAATCGAACGCCAGCTCTTCATCGAGATTCGCTCAAGCATCGCCGCGAAAGCCACGCGATTGCGGCGCACGGCTGCTGCAGTCGCTCAACTCGATGTCCTCACATGTCTTGCGAAGCTTGCCGCGGACCGTGGCTATGTCCGCCCGGAATTTAACGACGCCGGTGAACTCCTGCTGGTAGCCGGGCGACATCCTGTAATTGAAGAACTTCTCCGCCAGAAAGGCGAGCGTTTTGTACCCAACGATCTTTACTTCGAACCACACCGCCAGCAGCTCCTTCTGATCACTGGACCAAACATGGGCGGCAAATCGACCTACCTGCGGCAAACCGCTCTGATCATCTTGATGGCGCAAATGGGATCGTTCGTTCCCGCGCGACAAGCAAAACTTCCGCTCACCGACCGAATTTTTACACGCATCGGCGCGAGCGACAATCTCGCCCGCGGCCGCTCCACTTTCCTCGTCGAAATGAGCGAAGTCGCCAGCATTCTCACCCACGCCACTCCCGCCAGTCTCGTTCTTCTGGACGAAGTCGGACGCGGCACTGCAACCTTCGACGGACTTTCTATCGCCTGGGCGGTTGTCGAACATCTGCAAAAACACACCCGCGCCCGCACGCTTTTCGCTACCCACTATCACGAGCTCACCGAACTCGCAGATCTACTTCCCGCGGTGAAGAACGTTCATGTCTCCGTGAAAGAAACGCCGAACGAAATCGTCTTTCTGCGCCATGTGGAGCCCGGTAGCGCCAGCAAAAGTTACGGCATCGAAGTCGCCCGCCTGGCCGGCCTTCCGCGCAGCGTCATCGAGCGCGCTCGCGAAGTCCTGAAAAAACACGAGCAGAGCGAGCACGAATTAAGCGAGCGGCTCACCCCCGGGGCGTCCGACGCAGCCTCATCCAATGGTCAGCAGCAGGTCCTTTTCACTCCAATTGACCGCGAAGTCCTCGAACGCCTCCGGGCAACCGATCTTGACCAGCTCAGACCGATTGACGCACTCACCCTCCTTGCCGATCTGAAAAAGCAAATCTCGTAACCATCGCGCCATCGAGAGCCGCCTTTTCGTCGCCGCAAAGCGGCTTACGTCATTTGCGGGCGAAGCGGGAAATCTCTCTTCCGCCTTTCTCGATGGTTCACTCTGCGCCACAGGGAGTCATCTCTGCTCTGTGTCCTCTGCGCGCTCTGTGGTAAAAATCTCTTTCACCCTTTCATGACCTCCAAACCCATGCTCGTCCTCGGCATGATGTCCGGCACATCCGCCGATGGAATCGACGCCGCGCTCGTTAAGATTTCCGGCGCTCCCCCACATCTAAACATCAAACTTTTGGGCCACGTAAAGCAGAATTTCCCGCCATCAGTCCGCAACGAAATTCTTCGTGTGGCCGAGCAAAAGCCGCTCGTCCCGAGCGAATTCAGCCAACTCCACGCAAGACTCGGCAAGCTGTACGCCGACGCAGCCCTATCCGCGTGCAAAAAGCTCGCAATCCCGCCCCGGCGCGTGGACCTTATCGGCAACCACGGCCAAACAATTTTTCATCAAGGCGCACCCGTGGATTTTCTCGGCGCGAAGACCGCCTCTACTCTGCAAATTGGAGACTCGTCGATCATCGCCGCGCTCTCCGGCATCACAACGGTAGGTGAGTTCCGTTCAGCCGACATCGCTCTCGGCGGACAAGGGGCTCCACTTGTTCCCTACGTTGACTACCTTCTCTGGCGTGAAGCAAAGTTGGGCCGCGTCGCACTCAACATCGGCGGCATAGCGAACCTCACCGTCATCCCCGCGAATGCAAATCCTTCGGAGGTGTTCGCCTTCGATACCGGCCCGGGCAATATGCTCATCGACGCACTCGTTTCACGCTTCACGCATAATCATTCGCGCTTTGATAAAGACGCACACATCGCTCTTCGCGGCAAACTCGTCCCTCAGTTGCTCGATCAACTCATGCAGGATCCGTACCTCGAACGGAAGCCACCGAAAAGTACCGGCCGCGAATATTTCGGGGCGGCCTACGTTGAAAAAGTCCGCTCACTTGGCCGCCGCTATCGTGCAAAGCCAAACGACTTGATTCGCACCGCGACAATCTTCACATCGCTCTCCATCGTCGACGCGCTCCACCGTTTCGTCTTGCCCAAAGCAAACATCCATCAGCTGATCGTTTCCGGCGGTGGCTTCTACAATCCGCTTCTCATCGGCCAACTCGCCGCCCTCCTCGGTTCTTCTCCCGCTGGGGCACGCCATATCGTGCCCTCTTCACCCCGAACAAAGCCCCTCCCCGGCATCGACGTCCTGTCTTCCGGTGCTTTTGGCATTCCCGTCGACGCCAAAGAAGCCCTTGCCTTCGCCGTACTCGCCTACGAAACTTTTCATCAGCGCCCGTCGAATCTACCGTCCGCCACGGGAGCAAGAGGCCCGGCCATCCTGGGAAAAATTTCCTATGCTCCACCAAGATAATCGTCTCCGTTCTCCTTGCCGTATTCTCTGCGTGCTCTGCGCCCTCTGCGGTGCATCCTTCTTTCTTTCCGCCTGTTCACGCGCCAGAGAATTCGATCCGTCCTCGCTCACCTTTCTCATCGAAGCCAGCCCGGTGAATCTCGACCCCCGCTTCGCCACCGACGGCTTTTCCCAGCGCCTCGACGGCCTGATTTTCAGCGGTCTCCTCGCGCGTGATGCGCAAATGAACCTGCATGGCGACCTCGCGGACTCTTGGGACACTCCCGACCCGCTAACCTACGTTTTTCATTTGAAATCCGGCGTACTTTTCCACGACGGCCGTCGGCTGACCGCAGCGGACGTCAAATCCACCTTCGACTTCATACTGAATCCCGCCAACAAGTCGCCCAAACGCGGCGGCTTTCGCATGATTGCGCGCATCGACGCGCCCGATCCTCGGACCGCCATTTTTCACTTGAAAGAACCGTATGCATCTTTTCTCTGGAACCTCATTCCGTCCGCCGCAGGAATCGTTCCCGCAAACGCAGCCGCAACTTTCTCGCGTCATCCAATCGGCACCGGTCCTTTTCGATTCGTCAGCCAATCGCAAGATGACGAAGTACTTCTCGCACGAAATCCGAACTATTTCGCGGCCGCTCCGTCAATCGAAAACATTCGTTTTCGCATCGTTCCCGACGCGGTCGTCCGCGCCCTCGAACTCCGCAAAGGTTCGGCCGATCTCGAAATGAGTTCCCTTTCCCCCGACCTCATTCCCGTGCTGATCAGGCGTCCGTCGCTTTCCATGACCCAACGCCCGGGAACCAATTTTGCCTATCTCGGGATCAACATGGAAGACCCGCTGCTGTCTCACCGCGAAATCCGCCAGGCCCTCGCGTTCGCCACCGACCGCGATGCGCTCGTCCGTTATCTTCTTCACGGACAAGCGCGTGTCGCTAGCGGCATCCTGCCGCCAAATCATTGGGCGCACGAGCCAAATGTTACGCAGTACTCTGCCGACATTGCCCGCTCCGAACAAATTCTCGACGCGGCAGGCCATCGTCGCGGCGCAAACGGAATTCGTTTTCGTCTCACGCTAAAAACATCCACCGAAGAACAAGCTCGCCTCATCGGCGCCGCGCTCCAGGAACAATGGCGCAAGGTTGGAATCGATCTCGAACTTCGTCCACTCGAATTGGCCACTCTTCTTTCGGACTCCGTCCGCGGAAACTTCCAGCTCACCTTCCTTCGCTGGGTCGGCGCCAACAACGATCCCGACGTTTTTGAATTTGTCTTTTCCTCAAAACGATTCCCACCCGACGGGGCAAATCGCGGACACTACCGCAATCCGCGTCTAGACGCTCTCACCGATCAGATTCGTGTGGAAATGGATCGCGAAAAGCGGAAGCTTCTCTGCAGTGAGGTACAAAAAATCCTTGCCGATGACCTGCCCTATCTTCCGCTATGGTTTACCGACGTGGTTTCCGTGCATCGCCGCGAACTCGGCGACTTGCAACTTTCTCCCACGGGGGACTACGATTTTTTGACGACCATCAAGCCATCGCCGGAACTGCACGCCGCGAACTCTCACTGAAGCGCCACCTCAATCTCTTTCGAACTGATCGCGCCTTCACGCAACACCTTCCACTTGTCGCCGTGCAATTCCACAATCGTGGAGGGTGACGCGGACTTCGTTTCACCGGCATCCAGAATCAACTGCAGCCGGTCCCCCAATTGCGTAAAGACCTGCTCCGCTCCGGTACACGCGGGCGAACCGGAAAGATTTGCGCTCGTGCCCGTCAGCGGCCCGTCAAACTCCTCAATCAGCCGCGCCACCACTTCGCTCCGCGGCCAACGCAACGCGATCCGCCCGGTATTGGCAGTAACCTTCAGGGGAAGCCGGTGTGACGCGTCCACAACCAGCGTTAACGCGCCAGGCCAAAACTCCTCCGCCAGCCGCAAAAAATTTCGCGGCACTTCGCGTGAAAGCAGCATCGCCTGATCGAGCGAATTCACCAGGATCGGCAACGCCCGCTCGTCCGGGCGGCCCTTCACCCGATAGATCTCTTCGACCGCCGACAAATTAAAAGGATCCGCCGCGAGGCCGTACACAGTGTCCGTCGGAATCGCCACTACTTCCCCGTGCAGCAGGCGCTCCGCCGCATATCGCAACACGTCGGCCGATGGCGATTGCGCATTGATCCGCAGGATTTCCGCCGGCAATTCACGGCCTCTCGCGGAGAGGTTCGGGCGCCGCAGCGCTCCGCGCTCGCTGCCTTTCTGCGCGCGACGCTACCACACCCCTAGATACCATGCAATGACTGCCTTCATTGGCTACTACTACGACTGCAATCTACGTAACTATTGGGAGTTCGCCCTGTGCGCCTCGACAGGAACTCTTCCTCGCCGTCAGTTCGTGTGTATCGCTGGAGCGTTCTGCCAGATTACTTGGCCGATCCTTTTGCTTTTTGCGGAACGAACTCAGAACCGCCAAGATCGGCGTCGGTGAGCGTTCCGGTTCTTACCGCCATGCGACGCGTTTCAGCCTCGCCTTCAACATACAAATTGGCTCCCACGGGGCCCCTTTTTTCCAGCGCCGCTTCGATTCCCCTGCCTTCGCCAATCTCTGCTACCCTGCCCTACTGAAATGCCATCGCCGCGCAATCCGTTGCGTCCTGACCATTCTGCGTCAACCGCGAGTTCCCTTCTCTCCAGCCGAGACAACCGTTGGCTCAAGGAATTTCGCATGGCACTGCGCGGCGGCCTGCCCACAGAATCTGGCGCCGTCGGCGTCGAAGGTCCACGCCTCGTTGAAGAAGCCCTGCGCTCGACCTCACCGGTCCGCGCCGTGCTTTTCAGTGAATCCGGTGAACGCCACCATGCGCGCCTCGCGCAATACCTCGATCGGCGTGAGGTTTCCATTCCCATTCTTCGTACCACCGACCGTCTCTTTGAAGGCATCGCGGATACGGAACAGCCGCAAGGCGTCGCAGCCCTTGTCATCCCGCGCAGTTTTTCGTTTGACGATATTTCCCGTGCGCCGTCTTCCACCCCAGCCCCGTTGATTGTCGTGCTCGCAGGCGTTCAGGATCCTGGCAATGTGGGAACCATCCTTCGAACCGCCTCCGCGTTCGGCGCAACCGCCGCCGTGGCATCGCCTTCCGGGCAAAGTGGCACCGCAAATCCTTTCGCGCCAAAATCGCTTCGCGCTTCTGCCGGGGCAGCGCTCCATCTTCCGCTCCTCACCGGAATGGCATTACCCATTCTGCTCGCACAATTTCGCGCCACCGGTATTCAAAGCTTGGCCTCAAGCTCTCGCGAATCCCGCGAGGGTGACCAACCCATGCTCGCGCCGTGGGAAGTGGATTGGCGGCAACCCGTGGCCCTCCTCATCGGCAATGAAGGCGCTGGCCTCCCCGAAGAAATCGAGCGCAGCGCCGACGCTCGCATCCGCATCCCCATGTCTTCTTCCGTCGAATCGCTCAACGCAGCAGCAGCAGCAGCAGTCCTCTTCTACGAAGCCGCCCGCCAACGCAGCTCCCTCCCTTAGCGCCGCTCATCCGGCCGTTTTCAGCGAGTTCGCAGACGAAGGACGGTTGCATACAATGGAACCGCCACCTTTAGTTGACTTGCCTTGCCGGGAAACCTAGAATCCACGTAACCTCCTTTCCAGTCCCATGATCGATCAAACGATCTCGCATTACCGCATCACCGAAAAACTCGGCGCTGGCGGTATGGGTATCGTCTATAAAGCGCTCGACTCCAAGCTCGAACGTATCGTGGCTCTGAAATTCCTGCCCGAAGGAGTTGCTGTCAGCGACGAAGACAAACGAAACCTCCTTCGCGAAGCACGCGCCGCATCCGCTCTCGATCATCCCAATATAGGCGTCATCCATGGACTCGAAGAGTCCGAAGACCGCCAACTTTTCATCGTGATGCAGTACTACGATGGCGAGACCCTCGCGCAAAAAATTTCGCGCGGCGTGATTCCCGTCCGCGAATCGCTCGACCTCGCGATCCAGATCGCCGGAGGACTTACCGCAGCTCACGCTCACAACATCGTGCACCGTGACATCAAGCCCTCGAATATCATCATCACCGGGGCAAACGTCGCAAAGATTGTCGATTTCGGACTCGCTCGTGTTGTTGCCAGCATCAGCGCCACGCAAAGCATCTCAGCCACGGGAACCCTGCCCTACATGGCGCCCGAGCAGATTCTCGGCGAAACGATCGATCAGCGATCCGACATCTGGGCGCTTGGCGTCATCATTGTCCAGATGATTACCGGCAGCCATCCGTTCGTCCGGCCGAGCACAACAGCCATGACGTTTGCGATCTTGAATCAGGCGCCGGCTGCTTTGGATGTCGTGCCCGTATCTCTTCAGCCCGTCCTGTATCGCGCGCTTTCGAAGAAACCGGCAAATCGTTACGCGAGCACTGCCGAAATGCTCCGCGATCTCGAGGCGGCGCGCGCTGAAATCATCTCGAGCCGGACTGCGCCCGCTGAACCCACCGCCTCTCACGCCAGCACTCCGCGCGAGCTCAAACACTATGTTCAAAATGCTTCCACCCCGGCTTGGACCACGGGCGGCTCGACAAAAAACAGGTGGATTGCGGTTGGATCGTTGGGAATAATTCTGGCCGCCATCGCGGTTCTCTTTCTTCCTCCCATGCGCGATCGCTTTGCGGGACTCGCTTACGCCAGCAGCGAAAAACACATCGCGGTACTGCCGTTCACGACCTCCCGCGATGATCCGGAGTACCAGGCGGTCGCCGAAGGCCTGATGGATTCAATGACAAACCAGTTGTCGAATCTCCATGCCGGTCAGCAATCCCTTTGGATTGTTCCTGCCAGTGTCGTGCGCGGCCGAAGGGTCAGCGATCCGACTGCGGCTTTCCGGACGTTGGGCGCCACGATGGTGGTGCAAGGCAGCGTCGCACGCAAGGGCTCGGATGTCTCGTTAACAGTAGTTCTGATCGATTCGAAACGCCTGCGCCAGATCGGTTCAGCCGAAGTTCAAGATCGCTCCGGCAATCTGGCCTCCCTTCAGAATCAAGCAGTAGTAAGGTTGGCTCGCATGATGAAGATCAACGCCTCTGACGCGCTGAATGCCGATGCTGGAAATGTTGTTCCGAGCGCCTATGAGTCATATCTCAAAGCGCTCGGATATCTTCAGCGTTACGATAAACCCGGTAACCCCGATCTCGCGATTTCCGTGCTAAAAGCCGCCGTAGAGAAAAACCCTTCCTTTGCTTTAGGCTTCGCGACTCTCGGCGAGGCCTTTCGCTTGAAATTCCTGATGGACCACGACCCCGCCTCCGTTGAGCAAGCTTTCGCAAATTGCCACAAGGCCGTCGAAATCGACGAGCACCTGCCTTCCGTTTTCGTCACGCTGGGCCTTCTGCATGAGAATCTCGGTAAGTACGATCTCGCTCTGCGAGAATTTCAGAAGGTTCTGGACATCAATCCGCGCGATGCCGACGCTCTGATCGGAATGGCTGGTGCGTACGAACAGATGAAGCGTCTCGCCGAAGCCGAAGCCACCTACAAACGCGCAAGCGCGCTTCGCCCGGATTATTGGGACGGGTATCGCGCCCTCGCGGAATTCTACAGCCGTCAAAAACGCGTGCAGGACTCCATCGCGCAATATCGCCGAGTCATCGAACTCACTCCAGACAATCCCGAAGCCTACAGCGACCTAGGCGTTCAATATATGCAATTGGCGGACTCCCAGTCCGCGGCCGCTGCAGAAGCGGCATTTCAGAAATCCATTCAGCTTGCGCCCAACTATCAGGCCTACTCCAATCTCGGCTGGCTCTATATGAACCAGAAGCGCTACAAGGAGTCCGCAGAAGCGACTCGCAAAGCTCTCGAACTCAACGACAGGGATTGGCGTGTTTGGTCCAATCTCCAAGCCGCTTATAACTGGCTCAAGGATGATGAAAACGCTCTTCGCGCCCGCACAAAGGTGGTCACTCTTCTCGGGCAATACGCCTCGGTGAATGCCCACGATGCGCGTGCACAGTCTATGCTCAGCATGCTCTTTGCGGAGGACCACCTTCGCGAAAAAGCTATCTCCCACGCCAAGTCCGCCCTCGCTCTGGCTCCTCAGGACCCGTGGATTCTCTCCGACATTGCCGAGACCTACGAAGACCTCGGCGATCGTAAGGTGGCCATTCAATACGCCGTGCAAAGCCTCCAGAACGGCTACTCGGTAGTCGACCTCCAGCGGCAGCCCACCCTGCGCGCACTGCTGGATGATCCCGCTTTTCGGGCCCACGTAAAGCAATCCACTTCCACGCAATAAAATTCTCAGAGGAGATAACATCATGGCTACCGCAGCGATCGAAACAAAAGAATCCGTATTACCATTACCCCTGTTTAGGACGATTACCATAATCGAACAGACTCCGGACCCTCCCGGCAGAGTCGAGGTAACACCAAATGCGGGCAGGATCGTTTTCCAGAATAAGGATCCATTGGAGTATCGCATCAGGCTCTATAAGCCAGACACCGACCCCGATGTCGACGGCATCGACCTTCTTCTTCCCGCCAATGGGTTTCTCAGCGTCATCATCAGAAAGAACGACGAATTCAAGTACAGCGTAATGGAGACCAGCAGTACTCTGGCTTCGACAGGCAAGGGTGGTGGTCCCATCACAAACTGAGGCGTCTCTCTCGTCGGATTGTCCGTTATTCTTTAGCGGCTCAAGGTTTAAGTCACGACAACCGTTGGAGTGGCCTACCCTTTGCGCTCTGAGCAAAGGGTGGGACGCTCTCAATCTGGATCGTTTCGGTTGCAATTTGTCCCTCATCTCCGTTCGAATGGTCGAGCACGAATCGCAACTCCTCATCACGAAAATCTGGATTCAGCCGACGATACTATGCCACGTAGTTAGACTATTGCTTGGTGTAAGCCTTCCGGCACCTCTTCCTGCCCTCGCGCACGCCCCAATTTCCGTAAGTCCTTAGGTGCCACGCATACGAAGAATGCATCCCCAATTCCACCCTCCTCGTCGCTAAGTCCTGTGGTTGCCACTCTTAGGAAAACTACGCTGGATACAGGTTGGCCATGAGCTTCTTCGCTCCACGCCCCTCGCAGCCGACCGCCTGGCCCGATCGCCTTCCATCCGTTTTCGATTTTCTAATTCCATATTTCGCTTCTATCAGGTGCTTCCCGCAAGCCGTTTGGAATCGACTTTCGTTGACGAATGTTCAGAGCGCACCTTAGGATTGTCTGCGAAGGGAGCCATCATGATCGGTCAGGTGCTCGGCCACTGCCGTGTCGTATCAAAGATCGGCGAAGGAGGAATGGGAGCTGTTTATCGCGCTCATGATGAAGTACTACATCGCGATGTGGCGTTGAAAGTCGTTAGCAAAAGGACTGGTCTGGAATCGTCGGCCAGTCAGGATTTGCTTCGCGAAGCGCGCGCTTCCTCCGGTCTCGCTCATCCGAACATCTGCACTATCTACGAAGTTGGCGAGACCAACGGTGAACTTTACATCGTGATGGA
>Ga0137403_10010049_pt1 | contig 10492 bp, 13 predicted proteins | sample CZOMad2_1_16fung_FD_122057 | JGI IMG/M metagenome (GOLD analysis project Ga0137403, IMG submission 122057) | Vadose zone soil fungal communities from Angelo Coast Range Reserve, California, USA - CZOMad2_1_16fungal (Hybrid Assembly) | ecosystem: Environmental > Terrestrial > Soil > Vadose zone... | reverse complement strand
GTCGAGCTGCATGTGGGCATGGGATACGCCCGGCTCGCGCGGGAGGAGTATCTGTGGGCGCGCCGCGGGTTCGAGGAGGCCGTAGGCCTCGACCCTGAGCACGAAGACGCGCTCGCGGGCCTCGGCGAGGTGCTGCTGAAGTTCGGCGATCGCGCCGGCGCCATCGCGTGCTTCGATCGGATTCTCGCGCTCGGATTCCGCGACGACCACGACCTCATGCTCCAGGTGGGACGCGCCCTGTTCCGCGAGGGCGTGCTGGACCAGGCCCGACGCTTTTTCGAAGTAGCGATCACCGGGCATCCCGACTCGGCGGAGGCGGCCGCGTGCGCGGGCTACGCCGCCCATCGTCTCGCCGACGAGGGTGGCGCGCTCCACTGGTTGCGGCGCGCGCTCGAGCTCGATCTCGCGCACGCCGAGGCGCGCATCTACCTCGCGAACCTGCTGTACGACCGGGGCGAGTACGAAGCCGCGCTGTTCCACCTCGAGCGCACCACGCCCGCCGACCATTTCGACGGCCTCGCCATCTGGCGCCTCATCGAGCTCAAGAAGAGCGTCTACCGCCTGCCCGACGAGGACCCCGAGCTGGTGCCGTGGCATCACCGCCTGGACGAGCTGGCCGCGACCGCGGCGCCGGACGACCTGCTGCTCGCGGAGATCGAAGCCATGGGGCCGGACGGCCAGATGCGGGATCCTCGGCAGATCGAGCTGTTCGGCACACTGCTCACGGAACTGCAGGGGATGAAAGCACGATCGGGGCCGGGCGACGTCCACCGCGTCAGCATGCTCAACGGTGCGACCTACGTCGGTACCTGGGAGGAGATCGTGCGGCAGATGAAGGACGACGCGGCGGAGTGGGCCCGCGGGTCACTCGAGCAGTACATGGCGGCCGTGGCGCACCGGGGACGCAAGGAGACCGGCGTCGCCATCCCCGCGACGGATCCGGAGAGCTTCATCCGGGGGAGCGCGGACGCTGGGCTGCTCCGGATACTGCATTAATCGGTCAAGTGCCCGTAAGAGGCCTGTAAAATGCCGGGGAAGTGGGAGTGCCGGTTGCATTCACCCTTCCCCGGCTTCTTACCGGCCTCTTCACCGGCCTAGCTACTGTGCTTGAGTTTGACCGCGATCGAAAGCGGCCCGTCCCCGAGCGCGACCAGCGTAATCGCCCCAGCGAACAGCAAGCCCTCGAGCTCGATGTTGCCGCCGTGCGGCAACTTCACGGCGAGAATCGCGATGATCATCTCCAGGGCCATGCACAATGCCCAGAAGCGGGTGAAGATGCCCAGCACGACGCACGCCGCGCCGATAGTCTCCACAGCGATCAGAATGACGGCGAAGACGATGGCGAACGGGAACCCGACGTCGTGCAGGAACGCGGCGGTGGCGGGGATGCCGCGCTGAAACTTGCTCACACCGTGCAGCAGGAACACGCCGCCCACCGCGAGGCGCATGAAGAAGGCCGCGTAGGGGGTGAGTGCGTTCATAATCCCTCCGGGTGGATGGCTTGCGTCACGGGACCGCGCCGGCGCACGTCCGTCCGCACTTCCCGCGCGCCGAGCCGTTTGATGATCACGTCGAGTCCCCGCTGCGGCAGCGCGCCGCTCATTCCCGCCACGTCCGCGAAGCAGAGTCCCACTTCGGGCAGACCGTGCAGCGCGACGTGGCCGCCGTGGCATACTAAGGCCGCCGAGACGCCACGGGGGCCGAGCTGCACGACCGGTGGGTTGGCGGGATTCAACCCCGCGGCGTTGGCGGCGGCGAGCAGTAGCCCGGCGAGCCCCTGCAGGTCAGTGAGCCGGTTCGCCGGGATCCCCCCGAGATCCGCTCGGATGTGTTCGAACATCACGCGGCGAGCCACAGCACGAACAGGGATCGCTGCATAGCGCCTAAGTGTAAGGGGAGTCGGTCGCGGGCGACCAGGGTCGTCGGGCCCTTTATGGAACACCGGCCGCCGCAGATTGCTCCGGGGTTTCCTAAAACATCGACATTGCGAGGAACGACCTGAGGTTGTCGTTGGTGACGCGCAGGCGGGCCGACAACAACCGCACCACGGACCACAGCACCTTGTAGGCGATGTCGCGGTTGAAATCGAGGAGCAGCTCGAAGTCGGACCGCGCGATCGTGATGAGCGTGCAAGAGGTGTTGGCGATCGCGTCGGTCGAGCGCTCGGAGCGGTCGAAGATCGCCATCTCGCCGAAGCAGGCGCCCGGTTTGAGAACGGCCAGTGCTTCCTCTCCGGACCCGGGGATGGTGCGGGAGATGCGGACCTCGCCCTCGGAAATAATGAAGAGCCGGTTGCCGGGCTCGCCTTCCTTGAAGACCGGCTGGCCGACGGCGAACTTCTGCTCCCGGCACACCTCGGACACGCGGGCCAGCTCGCCGTCGTCGAGGTCTTGGAAGATCGCCGCCTGTCTCAGCAGATTGAGGTTCACGGGACGAAGGTAGGGCGCACTGGAGGGAGGGGCAAGTGAAACCGTGGGTGACGCGGGCGGATCTCCTGACCGCGCTTCGGCTTCCTCTGGCCGCCGCGTTTCCGTTCGTGCACCAGCCGGAGTGGCAGCTCGCGCTCGTGGGCGCGGCGGCCGCATCGGATTTCTTCGACGGGATGCTGGCGCGTCGGTTCGGCGAATCGCGCGCCGGCGCCGTCCTCGACCCGACCGCCGACAAGGTCTTCATGGCGGCGGCGTTTTTCACCGTCGCGCGCACTGGTCTGCTGCATCCTCTGGAGATCGTAGGGGTCCTGGCCCGGGACATCGTGGCGGCGCTGGGGTACGTGGGTGCGTGGCTGTGGCGGCGGCCGACCCCGCTGCCGGCCCGCGCCGGTGGCAAGGCGGTCACGGTGCTGCAGCTGCTCACGTTGGTGGCGTTCATCGCCCGCTCTCCGCTGGTGCGGCCGCTCGCCTGGGCGACCGCGGCGGTCGGGCTATACGCCATCTGGGACTACGGCCGGGCGGCCGCCCGGGCGCGCGCAACGCCAACGCTGGGGAAGGAGACGTGATGCGGCAGCTCTGGCTGGCCATGCTGCTCGTGGCGGGCGGAATCACGCCGCTCGCCGCCCAGGAGTTCCATCCGCCGTCGGTACGACCGTCGGGCGGTCGCGGTACGCACATCGGGCTGTTCGGGTTCGGCGTGCGCGGCGGCATCGATCTCGCCGGCAGCACGCAGATGGTCTTCGGCCTCACCCTCGACGCCGGCAATCTGGTCTCCCCCCGCTTCCGAATCCGCCCCTCCGGCGAGATCGGCTTCTTCAACGGGCCCAACAGCTACGTCGGTAGTCTCGAGGCGCTGTATCGCTTCACGGGAGATGAACAGACGGCGACGCCCTACGTGGGGGCCGGATTCAGCCTGGTGGGACATCAGTCCTGCGGTGCCGACCCCGACTGTCCCGACTTGTGGGCCAACCTGGTGGTCGGCTTCGAGCTCCGCTACCGGTCCACGTTCAACTGGCTGCTCGAGTACCACGGGATGGGTGGCTTCCGCCACAACCGATTGTACGTGGGATTGACGACGCGCCGAGGAAATTGACGTGGCGGGCGACACTCGCGAGATCACCATGCGATGGCGGGAGCGGCTGCTGTTCGAAGCGGGCGGCTCCGGCCGCCCCCCCGTTCTGGTGGACGGCGACGGCGCGGTCGCCACGTCCCCGGTGGAAATGCTGCTGGTCGCCGCGGCCACGTGCGCGGCCTCGGACGTCGTGCTGATTCTCGAGAAGCAGCGCGTGGCGCTCGGGGCCCTCGAGGTCGCGCTGCGGGGAACGCGTCGCGAGGAGCAGCCGCGGCGCTACACCGCGCTCCACTTTGTCTTCACGATCTCGGGCGTGGGGGTGGACGAGACCAAGGCCCGCCGCGCGATCGATCTCTCCCTCGAGAAGTACTGTTCGGTCGTCGCCTCCCTCGCCCCCGACATTCACGTCAGCTACGACGTCGCGCTTCGCTAGGACCGTGGTCGCCGCGACCGGGCTCGCCGTAGGCGTGGCGGTGTCGGCGCGCGCCCAGGCGGTGAGAGCCACGGAGATCGGTGCGGGGGCCACCGTGGTCCTCGCGCACCGAGCCTTCTGGGGTCCGGAGTTGGGCGTGGCGCGGCGTTCGGGCGGCCAGGGACGGTTCGCCTTCACCGCGGCGTGCGGCGACTACGAGCGCGCGCTGGGCGTCCGCCTCGAGGCAACCGCGCAGTTCCTGCTGCGCCCGGCCGAGCGCAGCGGTGTCGGGCCGTACGGGGGTCTGGGGTTGGCGTTTGTGGGCTCGGACGGAGCGCGCGGCGCGAGCTATCTCACGGCCCTGCTCGGTGTGGACGCGGGGCCCGGTGCCGGGGCGGGCTGGTACGCGGAGCTCGGGTTAGGCGGTGGCGTGCGGCTCGCCCTGGGGCGGCGCTTCCGACGCATCGCCTCCTCTTGGCCGCACCAATAAAAAGGGCGCCCCGCGAGACGGAGGGCGCCCGGATGCATCCCGTCGGCGCTGCTCAGGCGTTCGCGCCCACGGGCGCGCTTCGCCCGACCACGGGCCGGCAGTAACGCTCGCCCAGCACGCGCAACTCCGCCAGCTGCTGCTCGTCCAACGCATCGTAGCGCTCCGCGAGGTACAGCATCGTGTCGTCGAACCATTCCTTCTGGTGCTCCGGGGTCGCTTCCAGCACGCCGCAGCGCAGAATGTGCGAGAACAGCTCGTCGCGGGCCTGTTCGAAGGGGGTGGGGGTGGACAGTTTGCGTGGTTCCGAACGCTTCTTGGTCATGCGTGGGGTGCTCCTCTCGTCTTGGTGGACCGGTAATGCGGGGACTCGGGCGACGGCTCGGGTCGCTCGAAGCCGCCGATCAATCGGCGCCGCAATGTAATAGGGCGCTTTGCATCACGCAAAGGCCGAGCACGGCCGTCGGGGGTGGTATTATCATGGACGGGGGAGTGGGCGGCGCGGTGGACACATCAGGGAAGGCGGGCACATGAGCGATCACTCGGAAGAGGTGTACGGACCGGACCGCGCCGAGCGCCTGCTCGCCATGCTGCGCGCGCTGGCCGAGCGTATTCAGACGCTGGACCGTACGGGCCGGCTGCTCGAGCGCGCGCCGGAGCTGCAAAAGCTCCTGGGGAACGCGCGCAGCGAGTTGTTTCACTATGAGGTGCGTGTGACGTACGATACGCCGGAGATCGCGGAGGGTCGGCGCATCGTGGACGAGGCGGAACGGCGGGCGCGCGATGCCGCCGCCGGATTCGAGGACGACGAGGACGACGAACCGTGGCGGAGGGGTCGAGACGAATGAAAGGGTTCTATCTGTTGCTCGTGGCGGTAGCCGTGATCGGCGGTGGGGCCCTGTGGTACCAGTCGCAGCGCAACGCCGCTCCGCCGGCGCCGAGCGCGCCGCTCCCGGTCGCGGCGGCGGATGCGTTTCACGGCTTTACACTGGGATCGGACTCCGCGCCGGTCGAGGTCACGGAGTATTCGGACTTCGAGTGTCCGTTCTGCGCGTCGTTTGCGACGGTGCAGATGCCGGTGATCCGCGAGCAGCTGATCGCCACCGGAAAGCTGCGGTGGCGGTTTCGCGACTTTCCGTTGCCCTCGCACCAATACTCCCGCTATGCGGCGATGGCTGCCCAGTGCGCCGGAGAGCAGGGCAAGTTCTGGCAGATGCACGACCAGCTGTTCAACAACCACCAGTGGGCCCAGACGGGGAAGAACCCGCGCTCGCTGTTCCGTGACTTCGCTCGCGCCATCGGGCTCGACCTCGACAAGTACGACGCCTGCATGGACGGTCAGCGCTACGCCGCGCGGCTCGACGCGAGCATACACGAGGGCGACGCACTCGGCGTGCGGGGCACGCCGAGCTTCTTCGTGAAGGGGCGTCCGTACCCGGGACGCGGCACTTCGGACGATTTCAAGGCGCTCGTCGACAGCCTGACCAAGAAGCACAAGTGATCCGACGCCAGGCGCTCGTGCTCCTCACGCTCGTGGGGCTGCTCGTCGCGACCTATCTCTGGCTCTACAAGATCGGCGTGCTCGGCCAGCTGCAGTGCGGCACCGGGAGCTGCGAGCTCGTCCAGGCGAGTCGCTACGCCGAGCTGTTCGGTCTGCCGGTGGCGCTGTACGGCGTGGGCGGTTACGCGGCGCTGTTCGCCGTGGGTCTCGTGGGCCTGCAGCCGAGGTTCGCGGCGGACCGGCGCGTGGCGCGTCTCTTCGCGGCGCTCTCCACGGTGGGGTTCGCCTTCACGTTGTATCTGACGGGCATCGAGCTGTTCGTGCTGCACGCGATCTGCCGGTGGTGCGTGGCCTCGGCGGTGATCATGACGATCGTGTGGCTGCTGTCGATGTTCGAGCTGCGCGCGACGCCGTCGGGGACCACGTCGACCCGCTAGTATTCACGGCCATGACCTCGCCTGCGCAACCCGTCGTTCCCCAGCAACCGCACGGCCGCTATCTCGTCACGCTCGCCCTCACGGCGCTGGGCGTCGTGTACGGCGACATCGGAACGAGCCCACTGTACGCGATTCGCTACTCGTTCTACGGGCCGCACGGCATCGCGGTCACGCCGGGCAACGTGCTGGGGGTGCTGTCGCTGGTCTTCTGGGCGCTCGTGATCGTGGTGACGATCAAGTACCACATCGTCATCATCCGGGCGGACAACAAGGGCGAAGGCGGCGTGCTCGCCCTGATGGCCCTCGTCAACGGCAGCCGTGTGGCCCGGGGTCTGTCGCCCCGCCGCGTCATGATCGTCCTGGGGATATTCGGATCGGCACTCTTGTACGCCGACGGAGGCCTCACGCCGGCGATCTCGGTGCTCTCCGCCGTCGAGGGGCTCGAGATCGCGACGCCGGCGCTGGCCTCGTGGGTGATCCCGGTGACGCTGGTGATCTTGATCGGGTTATTCCTGCTGCAGAGTCGCGGCACCGCCCGGATCGGCGCCGTGTTCGGCCCGGTCATGGTCGTCTGGTTCGCCACGATCGGCGTGCTGGGCCTGGGCGAGATCATGCAGCAACCCGGAGTGCTCGCGGCGGTCTCTCCGTACCACGCGGTGCGGTTCTTCGCCGCGGACGTACACCGGGGCTTCGTGGTCCTGGGCGCCGTCTTCCTGGCGGTCACCGGCGGCGAGGCGCTGTACGCGGACCTGGGTCACTTCGGGCATCGCGCGATTCAAATCGCGTGGTTCGGTGCCGCGCTCCCCTGCCTGCTGCTCAACTACTTCGGGCAGGGGGCGCTGTTACTGCGCGAACCGGGCGCGGCGGTGAACCCGTTCTACCATCTCGCGCCGGGCTGGGCCCTCTACCCGCTGATTGCACTGGCGACCGCGGCCACGATCATCGCCTCGCAGGCAGTCATCTCGGGCGCGTTCTCGCTGACGCGCCAGGCGGTGCAGCTCGGCTACAGCCCGCGGCTGCGCATCGAGCACACGTCCTCGCGCGAGATCGGCCAGATCTATGTGCCCACCGTGAACTGGGCCCTCATGGTGCTCACCTGTGCACTCGTCCTCGGGTTCCGCACATCGAGCAACATCGCAGGGGCCTACGGCGTGGCGTTGTCGACGCTGATGCTGATCACCACGCTCATGTTCTACGTGATGAGCCGCGAAGTGTGGCGCTGGAGCTTCACCCGCGCCGCGACCGTGGCGGGCCTGTTCTTGTGCGTGGATCTGCCCTTCTTCGCGGCGAACATGCTGAAGATTCGCTACGGTGGCTGGGTCCCCCTGGTGATCGCCGCGGCCATCTTCCTGCTGATGACGACCTGGAAGCGCGGGCGCGAGATCCTCGCCAAGCGCATGCTCGAGAAGACGGTGCCGCTCAAGATGCTGCTCGCCGATCTCGCGGCGGAACCGCCGATCCGCGTCCCGGGCACGGCCGTCTTCATGTACGGTACTGCCGATCACACGCCCCCGGCGCTCGTTCACAACCTGGCGCACAATAAGGTGCTGCATGAGAAGGTCGTGTTCCTCACCGTCGTCACGCAAGACGTCCCCCATGTGTCGCCCCCCGAGCGCGTCACCATCAGACACATCGGAAAGGGATTCCACACCGTGGTCGCGCGCTACGGGTTCATGGACGACCCGGACATCGAAGACGTGCTCGGGGCCTGCCGCACGAAAACGCTGGACATCCGGATGGAGGGAGCCACCTTTTTCCTCGGGCGCGAGACCTTGGTCGCCTCCGAGCGACCCGGCATGGCCCAGTGGCGTGAGCAGCTGTTCGCGTTCATGTCGCGCAACGCGCTGCGGGCCACCGCGTTCTTCAAGATCCCGGCGAACCAGGTGTTCGAGGTCGGAGCGCAGGTGGAACTGTGAAGCAGGTTCCTTCACCAACCTCGCCTCACTCTACCTGTCCAAACTTCGCGATGTCCTCCGGCAGTGCTTCCTGCGCGGTGGTCGCTTTCTCCTTCCCTTGCACCAGGATGCGGATCTGCTCGACCACGTCCGGGTTGGCGAGCGTCGTCACGTCGCCGACGTCTCGGCGATTGGAGATGGCCGCGAGCACGCGGCGCATGATCTTCCCGGAACGCGTCTTGGGCATATCCGGCACGATGTAGACGTGCTTGGGCCGCGCGATCTTGCCGATCACTTCCTCGTTCGCCTTAACCACCCGGTCGATGAGGGCCTGACTCGGCGGCACGCCCGGCTTGAGCGCGACGTACACTTCCGGCACGCGTCCCTTGAGCTCGTCCTGGACCGGGACGACGGCGGCTTCGGCGATCTCGGGGACGGTGAGACAGGCGGACTCGATCTCCTTCGTGCCCAGGCGGTGACCCGCGACATTGATCACGTCGTCGATACGACCGAGGATGCGGTAATAGCCATCGGCCGCCTGCACCGCGCCGTCGCCGCACAGGAACGGCCAGTCACGCCAGTCTTTGCTCCTGGGGTGCTTGTTGTACTTGCCATAGTACGTCTTGACGTAGCGGTCGTGGTCGCCCCAGATCGTCTGCATGATGCCCGGCCACGGGTTGCGGATACACATATTGCCCGCCTTGCCGGACCCTTTGGGAACTTCCGCCCCGGTTTCGTCGTAGATGACCGGATGAATCCCGGGCGCGGCGGGGCCGCAGCTGCCGGGCTTCATCGCGTGAATCGCCGGAACGGTGGTGCCGAGAAAGCCGCCGGTCTCCGTCATCCACCACGTATCGGTGATGACGGCTTCCTGCTTGCCGACCTCGTCGTAATACCAGCGCCATGCTTCCGGCTCGATCGGCTCGCCCACCGTCGTCATTGACTTGAAGTGGTATTTGTACTTGCGCGGCTCCTGGGGACCGAGTTTCCGCAGCATCCGGATTGCCGTGGGCGCGGTGTGAAAAATGTTCACGCCCAAGCGCTCAGCAATGCGCCAGGGCCGCCCCGCGTCGGGAAACGTCGGCACGCCCTCGTACAAGACGCTCGTCGCCGCGTTCGCCAGCGGACCATAGACGATGTAGGAATGCCCGGTGATCCAGCCGATGTCCGCCATGCACCAATAGATGTCTTCCGGATGAATGTCGAGAATCCACTTGGAGGTGGCGGTCACGTAGGACAGATACCCCGCGATGCCGTGTTGCGCGCCCTTGGGCTTGCCGGTGGTGCCGCTCGAGTACATCAGGAACAGTGGCGCCTCCGACGGCAGGGCCACCGGCTCGACTTTTTTGCCTTGGTAGTCCTTGAGCAGGTCGTCCACGAAGACATCGCGACCCGGAACCATCGGTGTCTTGGCGGAATATTTGCCGGGGTATCGCTGCCACACCAACACCTGGTCTACGTCCTGCCCCAACTCTTTCGCCGCCCGGACCGCGATGTCGGCGTTCGCCTTGTGATCAACGAGGGCGCCATTGCGCCAGTAGCTGTCCATCGTAACCAGGACGCGGCTGCCCGAATCGTGAATGCGGGAGCCGCACGCCTGACCGCTGAACCCGCCGAAGACTTGAGAGTGGATGATTCCCAGCCGCGCACACGCCAGCATTGTGATCGGCAGCTGCGGGACCATCGGCATGTGAAAGGTGACGCGGTCACCACCTTTGAGTCCCAAGTCCCGAAGCATTGCGGCCACCTCATTGACGCGGTCATAGAGCTCCTGATACGTCATGACCACGTCCCGCTCCGCTTCGGGCTCGGGCACGAAAATGAAGGCTGCTTTGTTTGCATACGTGGCCAATTGGCGGTCCACGCAGTTGTACGATGCGTTGATCTTGCCGCCGGCGAACCATTTCCAGAACGGCGCGGCGCTGGTATCGAGGACGGTGTGATAAGGCTCGAACCAAGTCAGCATGTCCGCATACTCTCTGAAGCAGTCGGGGAACTTGTCGAGCCCGAACCGGTCGAACACGTGCGGGTCTCGCATGTTCGCTTGTGCCTTGAATTTCTCGGAAGGCTGATAGTACGCCTCTTCCTTCCAATGCACGGCGATCTGCGCCTCGCTGACCTCGGTTTGCTCCGTGGTCTTCATCCTCGGCTTCACCATCTGATTTGCCTCCTAGCCGGTACCTACCCCTGTTTGCGCAAAGCTTGCCGTGTGTTCAGGGGGATTGGCTAAGGTATGCCCCCGGGATGGACGGTGGTCAA
>Ga0137403_10010048_pt1 | contig 10493 bp, 11 predicted proteins | sample CZOMad2_1_16fung_FD_122057 | JGI IMG/M metagenome (GOLD analysis project Ga0137403, IMG submission 122057) | Vadose zone soil fungal communities from Angelo Coast Range Reserve, California, USA - CZOMad2_1_16fungal (Hybrid Assembly) | ecosystem: Environmental > Terrestrial > Soil > Vadose zone... | reverse complement strand
CTCCCGGGATCTGCTGAATATTCTTCGGGATGTAGATGAATACCCAGTCTTCGTAGTTCTCAAGGCCAAAGTACGCGGTCGCTGCCTTACCTTTCTTTTTCGGCGCTACGCCTACGATCGGAGCGTTGCTGTGGCCCGGCGCGCCAGATTCAAAAAGGTGGGCCAGCGGATCGTTGATGTCATCATCATCGTCATCGTCGTCATCGTCCGCGGTCTGGCCAGGCGGCTTGGCTTGTGGATGCCCGGGATTGGCCGGATTAATCGGATTAGTGAGAGGAGGCGTCTGCCCAGGGGTCACGCCGGACGAGGGATTCGAGGAAGAGGGACCAGTCTTCCCAAAGACGCTCTTGGTGGGCGGACCCGCCAGCAGGAGATACTGACTCGGAATAGGAATTAGCGTCTGAGCAGCCCAGGCCTGCAGGAATTTCATTATCCTTGGATCACGGGCTCTGACGAGGTCCCAATCCGAGCTGTTCATCGGGTCTATCATCGCCGATGCCCTGACAAACTTCTTTTCATTCACGCGGATCGTGACGCCGTCACGCAGCTTTGCCAGTTCAGTGAGGTAGCCCCAGGGTGGCGCCACAGTAAGGTTAATCGGTCCAAGGCGGTCGCCATTATAATAGCGAGCTATTCCCTCAGCCATCTGCTCGCCCCGATATATCATTTCGACTTCTTTGTCGCGCTGCACCTGCATCTGCACGTTAGGAATGATTGACGAAGCAAATATGATGCTCATCACGCCGAGCGCGAGCAACAACCCGAGCAGCGCCCAGCCCTGCTCGTTCGAGCGCTCCGAATCGCGGCTACTTTGAACTCTTTCAACTGCGAGGAGCATCATCTCACCTTGTCCTGCAACTGCACATGCCTCTTGATGTCGTACTGGGTGAGCGTGACATCGATGCCGTCGGCTGATATGGAATCCACGCGCCAGATGCCCATGATGGTGTCGCCAACTTTGGCTCGCTTGATCTCTTTTGTGGAGTTGAGCTCGACCACGGCGTAATTGTACTGCGGCTGACCAAGCGTGCCCAGTCTTCCCTTGTATACGAACTGGGGCTCCGGAGCCGCCTGAACAACGAACTGGATCGAATTCGAGTTCTCGGCCGGGTTGCTTTGTGATTTTACTGTGACGTTTATGCCTCGCGCCAAAGAGTAGTCTCCAGGCGAAATCTCCGTCGATAGCTGAGTTTCGCTCACACGTTTGGTGACCCTCGGCGACCCGTCAACGAGTATGTGTGCATCGGCGGGAATCTTGTTACCGGTGACCACGAGCGTCAGCGGCCTGGGAGTGCCTGCTACTGCGGTCTGTGGCTGCAGCGATACGAGCTGAATCGGAGGAGGAGGGTCGGGGGGCTTCGGCGGCTTCGGCGGCTCGACGTAGTAAGCGAAAATATTCCCGCGGTCACCTGGCGCGCGGTTGCTTGCCTCGGGCTTGCTTCCTCCGCTTGAAGCAAACCTCATATTGAGCGGCGTCAAGTCCGAGAGCAGCGCCTGCATCATAGCTTCTTGCTGAGCAGCGACGCCCAACTGTCGCGGCTTCTGAGCTCCAGGTGCGGATGCGGTCGCCGGCTGCGATGAACCGCCAGTCGTGGCGCCAGGCTGAGGGTTGCGCTTAGGTCTGGATTCCGGACCCCTGAGGACGAATTGGTAAACAACGGCCCCAACAAGAGCAACTCCTAACGCGGCGAGGAGAATTCGCTTTACCTTCTCTGATGATGAACTTCGTTGAGCCATTGTTACTTCCAGGTAGCGCATCGAGTTCAGGCTTGCATTCGTCAGACAACCCCAGGCTAAAGCCTGAACCCCATCCTCTATTCTATCGGTTGAAAGTATGCGGACATTTCAATCCCCAGCATGATACCCGACGCTCCTCCCTCTCCTCCTCGTGAGCGTCTGCCGGCGGTCCTCGCCTCCTGATTCGTAAAGTTGACCGAGTTGATCACTACAAACTGTTTCTCTCGCTCGACCTCGTTGATGAAGTTTTTTACGTTGGAGTACTGACCGAATACTGTGAATCGAAAGCTGACGCTTGGAAACACGTTCAGGAGTTCGTCCGCTTTCTTGTGTCTTGAAGCGCTCTTGTTCTCGCTCGTCTGATTGCCCTCCGCATCCGCCTCGCCGCCGGTGGCGCCCATGTCTATCCCGCTTGTGAGTGTAACGCTGTTCTTTTTCGCGAGCGCATTGATCTCTTTTATGAGATCTATGCGGCCGGACGAAAATGGTTTCAAATGTCGGCCCTTGAACGTTTCCAGGCTTTCGAGCGCTTTCGCGGCCTGGTCTTCAGCGGGGGGCGGCGCCGCGCCGCTCGGCGTCGCGTTGGCGATTATGGTTCGCTGCTGCGCGTCAAGTTCCGCTTGAATCGCCCTCAAGCGATTCTGCTCGGGTTTGAGCGCCGAGAAGTACTGTGCAACCACCATCACAAGCAGGGCGGCCGCGAGCAGGACCGCGATTGCCTCGCCGAGGTTGAGGCCAAACGGGATCTTCCCCGCGCCAACCTGGCGGACTTCCGATCGAGTCACTCTTTCCCGCACCTGTGTGCTCACCGCGCGTCACCTCTCGAAGGCTTGTAAATAAGGTTAAGAGTGAACGGCGTTTCGCCGGTCTCGGTCGTAGCCTCCTGACCGGTTTCGCCCACGATGAAGAGGCCGCCTGACTTCTCAAGGTTGCTCATCATCGCAGTCATCTCGTCGGGAGTAGTGCCGAGGGCTTTCACCTCAACCCTCGCCATCACTTCGTCTGCTGTGTTGACGATCTCCGCGACCTTAATGCTCATGATGCGGGTGTTCTTTGGAACATACTCTTCTATGTCGCCAATCATTCTGTTCCATGAGAAGACCTTGCGCTGAATCAACCGGCGCGCCGATGCGAGCTGCATGGCTTGCTGCTCGGTTAGGACGATCTTCTGCTGTTCCCGCTTGCGGCGCTCCTGTTCGTCCGCCGCATCCTTAGCAGCCTGCTTCTGTCCCTCGATCCGCTGCGTCAGTTCGGTTTGCTTTGCAAGCACACGCCCCTTCTCGGCAGTCATCCACAGGAACAGCCAGAAGGCAATGAAGTAGGCCCCGACCAGGGCAATCCATAAGAGGCGGTGATTGGTAAAAGGCCGCCTCGAAAGATTTATGTGTGTTCTCATTCCGTTCAAGGATAACCGACAAACCGGTGGCTTTACCAGCTTTTCAATGACCGGGCCGATCCAGCATTCAACACTGCCGTCGCTGATACATTGCTCAGGTCAAAAGGGGCACTCGCATTCCGTCTCAACGGGCAACTCCTGTCGAGGGCTAACGCATCTGCTGATGAGAAGTTCCAGTTGTTGAGCATTTAGCAGCGATCGATTTCAATCCGGTTCGCGTTGCGAGGAAGAGATGAAGACCTGCCCTGTTTGCGCGCTCGTTTTGGAAGACGCTTACTTGTTCTGTCCGGATGACGGATCGAGCCTTGGCACTCTACCGAGCGGACGATCGGAGAGTGGATCGGCAAGCGCTTCTGAGTACGACCATGAAACAGCGAACGCTGTGGTGTTGTACTGCCCGGCTTGCGCCGCCGAATACCCGCTGACTTTTTCCACGTGTCCAGTGCACGGCATGCAGCTCACTAAGCACCGAATACCTAGGTTGTCGAATTTTGAGCGAGATCTTCGCAAACATGACCAGGCTGCCGATGCGCAGGCCACAGTGTCCGGAGTGCAATTCCGACGAGATCAGTCCAATCTCACGAAGCACCTCACGATTCTCGACCTTAAGCGGCCTCAGATAGAGAGTCCGCGCCGCCAGGCGGCAACCGAAGTTGTTAACAATAATGCTGAATCTTTGGAGGACGCGGGTGTCACCGCGCGCGCTAGTGCGCCGTTCGACTCGCTTGCAGCGGTACCCGTCGGAGGGTTTGCCACCGACAATACTGCGGTTGGGTATCGGGGACCTGTGACCGACACTCACGAGCAAGGGTTTGAGCGTCCCGCCTTTCGCGTCGCCGCTATTGCGACCATCATCGCGCTTGTCGTGTTTGGGCTTGTGGCTACGTACACGTTCGTCTCGAGGACGCCCCGACAATCGTCTTCACCCGCCGTCCACGTGTCGAGTAAGATGGAATCCGCTCCGCAGCCTCTGCCCTTTGTCCCCACCCCTCAAGAGGCGCAAGACTACAAAGAGGAAGCGCCGGTTCCCGCAGTTTCGACTTCGCCGGAGCCACAGCCGGAGCGGCCTGCCGAGCGAGCGCGCAACGAGAGTGCTTTCTCTTCACCAACCGAGCAAAGTGTGCGTAAAACCACAGTCGCTCAACCTCTTCCAAAACCGCAAGCAAAAACACCGCCGTCCTCGCCGGTTGCGACGACCAGAGTTTCAAACCCTCCTATGCCCGCCTTGCCGCGCGGCAACTCCGGTGGGTTTGATGCAAGGCTGATCCGTGTGAGATCGAGGAAAACGGCGGCGGGGTTTCGCTACGACTTGACGTTCAATATGCAAGAGCAAGCGGGGCGTTCCGCTCAGTGGCAGCGTGTGTTGATCAATACACGTTCCGCGAGTGGGATGAGTCACTCGGAGGCGATCCCGTTCTCACACCGTTTGGGCGCGACAGGCGCGCTCACATTCACTATCAGCGTCGAGCTAACCGGACGTTCAGAATCCGACTGGCAAGGCCGCATCGTGTGCACAACGCTTGGCTGGGACAACAATGGCGCACCGCTCCAGGCGAGCTTCGGAGCAAATGTTACGCCCTGATCGTGCTCTCTCAATCCTGACCGCCCAAAAAGCGATCAGGGTGGAAGCAATTCGTCCAGACTCTTCAACAACTCCTTGCCTCGCAACTCAGGCTGATCCTTGCGCCGGTTATTGAGCGATAGAATCTTGCCGTCCGGGCCGACCAGCAACGTCGTCGGATATGAGTGAATGCGGAGGTTGCGAATGGTTGTAATGATGGTTTCGCGTCTGGCCTGCGGCCAGGTCATGCCCTGCTTCTCCAGTTGTGGCTTGATCGCCGAGACGATATCAGGCGGGTCGGTATTCATTCCGAGAATTTCGAAGCCGCGAGCCTGAAATCTTTGGTAAGCCGCTCGCAGATAGGGCAGCTCCTGCCGGCAGGCCGGACACCACATACCCCAGAAGTCAATTAGCAGGTACTTCCCACGAAACTCCGACAGCTTTCGTTTCTTGTTGTTGAAATCCGTGAACTCGAACTCCGGCGCCTGGCCGCCCATTCGCAACTCGATGCGTTTGTAGTCGGACGCTGAGTGCGACTTCATCGTGATCTGATTCTTTTCCAAATCCACTTTCCTGGTCGAGACATAGAGGTTGCCAACTCGAAAGACAACCGCTTCATCCTCAGTCTCGGCAGCCTCGGGCGAAAAGGGATCCATATCGATCTCGCCGTCGGCGTCGCAGTCCACACCGAGCTTTCCGCTTGTCGGACTGATCTTCTTCGACCGCGGGTTGTAATCATACTGCACGAGCGTCTGCTTTCCCTGAATATCCACCGAGCCACGGGCGAACGCGGTGCGCGATTCGAGGATCAAGCGCTCGCCTTCCTTCATCTCCTCGGTGCGCACCCTTTTGAGGTATTGAACGAAGAGCGGAAAACTCTTGAATAGACCTTCCTTAAGCGGTTCGTTGACGGTCGTCTGCCATATGTACGGGTTGTCGGCTTCCTCACGCGAAAACGGGAAGCGCTCTTTCTCATCCAGCTCGTTGTTCATATCCACGTCGACGAGCAGGTAGGGGTCTTCGCCTTGAGGCTCGACTAAGAGTGCGAGAATCGCGGACTTGTCACTAAGCGCGTGATAGAGGCGGCCGGCGGTAACGGTCGCGTCGCTCTCGAGTGGCTTTGAGATCTTGATTCTGGACAGGTCGCGCATCGGCCTGAAGACAACCTGTTCGTGGTCATCGCGATTGGCCACGAGTTGCGGATCGAGCTTTCCAGTGTATTCATCGGCCGATCTGGCTGCCGAGATCACAAGGATTGACGCCACTGTCAAGCTGAGGCCGGTAAACCGGCGCAGTTGTGTCCATGGCCGCTGGGATTGAAACAATCGTTTCATAGGAATTCTCCTCCGATTCATCCGGGATTTGCAGCGCAAGTTTAGCCGTTTATCACGATCCTCTCGCATTTGTACCGGCTGGGTCATCCACCTTGTATCTTTTCTTGCATTCGTATTTCCCTTTTTGATCGTCCCAACCAATATCGCAAGTTGTGTAGGTGGCACGTTCTTCGAACTGCGTCAAATAGAGACGCCCGCTGCTTGTGCTCAACACTGAGTGGGATAAATCTTTATTGCGGCAAAACCAGTGTATAACATTCTTTTGGTTTGCTCCTTCCTTAGCTCCTTCATCAGTCGTAACGATCACCAATCCAAAGCGCCGCGGATCATTTCGACCCACCTCGACAACGATGGCAGCGTAGCCAATCCATGATGAGATGAACGGCACGTCAATGTCTTCTTGGCGTGGAAGAAGTCTCGCTCTAACCGCCCACTGTGGAAACTCAAAATCATCTCTAGTCGCCAGGCGATACTTTCCCTCCCGAACAAAACGACACCACACCTGACCCAAAACTGTTTTGCCCATTTCGGGAGACAACGGGTCATTTGTATTGTGCGTCGGACTTACATTAGCTGAGGTACTCTCTTGCTCTACCACGGCGATCTTCGTTGAATCTGAACGCGTTGCGTTACAACAGCAGACGCAAAGAGCGAACACCAAGGATAGCCAAAGGGCGCCTATCCGGTGAGCCGTTGCATTAAGAGTCCTGCATTGACTGAAAAGGTTCCTCACTTTCTCCTCCTCTAATCACGCATTTGAATGGGGAATCCATAGCGCGAGGGGTCACGCTTTTTTTGTTGACATTTGAGACCGAAACTGGCGGCGCAAAACTCAAATGGCAACAATGTCAAGCCTGACCCCTTTCCTCTAATTGAAAGAGGCTGAGCGATAACGCTATATCTTGACGACAAGCTTTCCCTGGTTTGAACCATCGAATAACTTGTTCACTGCGCGCGGAGCTTGCTCGAGGCCCTCGACCACGTCGACGCGGTACTTGATCTTACCTTCCATCAACCAGCGCCCCAGCGCGGTCATAGCCTCCCCGGCACGGTTCATGTAATCCGAAACCAGAAACCCCTGAATTCGCGCGCGCCTGACGATCAGCATCGCGAGGTTATACGGGCCCGGCACCCGTTCGGCAGCGTTGTACTGTGAGATCAAGCCGCATAGTGAAATACGCGCTCCAACATTTATCAGCGCCAGCACCGAATCGAGGATGACACCGCCGACGTTCTCGAAGTTGACGTCGATGCCGTTTGGGCACTCCCGTTTCAAGGCCTCGAGTACGTTCTCTCTTTTGTAATTGATCGCCGCGTCGAATCCCAGATCTTCAGTCAGCCAGCGGCATTTTTCATCCGACCCAGCGATCCCGACTACGCGACAGCCAACGATCTTCCCTATCTGCCCGACAAGCGACCCGACGGCTCCGGCGGCCCCAGTCACAACCAGAGTCTCGCCGGCTTTCGGCTGGCCGACGTCTAACAACCCGTAATAAGCCGTCAGCCCTATGTGACCGAACAATCCCAGATAGGCAGTCAAAGGAATCGCAGGATTATCGGGCAGCTTCCCGAGCCCCGTTCCGTCCGTGATTGCGTACTCTTGCCAGCCGAGCAATCCGGAAACGTGATCGCCCGCTTTGAAGCTCGGATTGCGCGACTCTTCTACAACCCCGATTGCGCCGCCGCGCATGACATCGCCGAGCTTGACCGCCGGCAGGTAGGTATCGACTTCATTCGCCCAGCCGCGGTTGGTCGGATCAAGCGAGAGGTATTGGTTGTGAACAAGCAGCTCTCCCTCTTTCAACGCGGGCACTGGCTCCTGGGTCCATTGGAAGTCGCTGTCCTTGAACGTGCCGATCGGCCTGGCGGCGAGTCTCCACTGCCGATTCATTCTCTCTGTCATAGTCTCTCTCCTATATGGGCTGAAGTTCTCTTACGCATTCGTATGACCTGCTCAGAGTATTCGATCTTAATACCGTAGCGGTTAAGCGCCTGCATAATAGCACGAACAACCGTGTCAGCCGAACAGGTCGCTTCCCACATACATGCACATCGTTTCCGCTGTTCAAATCTGCTGAAGCGTCGTTATAATTCCAAAATCGTTGAACCGCGACGTGGTGCTAGACAAGGAAGAGACTAAAGGAGAGACTATGAAAATCAAGATGCTTTCAGTCACTCTGCTGCTAGCGGTTCTTGCTTCTAGCAGCGGTGGAGTCGTTCCGGCGAAACTGTCCAAGGTGGTTGAGCTTGTAGCGAAGGACGGCGGATCGAGGATCGCTACCATCCGCGTGAACGATCAGAGCCTGCTGTTTGAGTCCAACAGCAGCCCGGATGCGGTCCTCTTCAGCGACGAAGCTTGTTTTACGATTAACAACAAAGACAAGACTTATCACGTTCAAAGCTATGCTGAGTTACAAACTATCGCTAGCCGAAAGGCTGTCGAAATAGCTCAGTCCCCGAAGAATACCGGCGCCGCGCAAGGTGTTGAGCTCAGACTTAGCGATGAGACCGACACAATCTTAGGACTAAGAGCTCGCAAGCTTATTAAAACAAGCGGAGGCGTGCCCGAAGCCGAGTTCTGGGTGTCCAGCGAATTAAGGCCCCAGAGTTTGCGCGCCCTTGGTGAAAGATTGAGGACTATCCTTCCGAAGGACTATTGGAGGAGAGTGCATGGCAATCCTGGTATGGTGGAAATAGTAATGTTGTTTGGTGTTCCGCTAAAGATGACCTACGACGGTCATAATACCTACCAGGCGCGAGTGGTCGAGAGTTCGAACTCTGACTCATCTTTTCAAGTGCCCGCAGGCTATAAGAAACTCGACAACTGAGCATGCAACGGGAATTTGTTGTTCGCTCATTTGATTGGAGAGGAGTGCCGGCATGCTAAAGTTTATTCGTGGCAGAACCATCTGATGACTTGATCAGCAAGCCTTCCAGCAGCTTATTGCCCCTTACCGGCGAGGGGGTAGTGATCGACATCGGGACTGGAGACGGTCTCTTTGTCTACGAGTGCGCACGGGCGAACCCAAACAAGTTTTACATCGGAATAGACGCGAACCCTCGCCCCCTGGAGAAGGTTTCGGAGAAGATACATCGGAATCCGGGTAAAGGAGGCTTGCCGAATGTCCTTTTCTTACAGGCGGCAATTGAGGACCTCCCTTCCGAACTTGACGAGGTCGCCGACGAAGTACACGTTCATTTTCCCTGGGGCAGCCTGCTCCGCACGGTTGCCGCTGGAGATGAAAACGGTCTGCACAATTTGAGAAGGATATGCGCACCTGAAGGCGTACTGGAAATCATAATTGGACTCGATCCTGAACATGACCGCTCAGAAATCGCGCGTCTTGGATTGAAGCTCTTCTCCACCGATTACGTAGACCAGGAACTCAATCCACGCTATCAAGCTGCCGGGTTCGAGATATTGGAAAGAGGCGTGCTTGCACAATCAGAATGGGCTAAGCTCCGGACTTCGTGGGCTAAGCGCCTCCGAGGCAACGAAGGTCGAACGTTAGTCTACATCATCGCGCGGGCGATAACGGTGAAGACCAAGGCGTCAAGACAATGACACGATACTTTGCATTCCTGCGGGCGATCAACGTGGGCGGCCACGTGGTCAAGATGGATCGCTTGCGCCAGATCTTCGAATCGCTCGGCTTTTCCGGTGTTGAAACTTTCATCGCGAGCGGCAATGTCGTCTTCGAGACGACATCGAATAATGTGAAGACGCTTGAAAGGAAAATCGAGAATGCGTTGCGCGAAGCACTTGGCTATGAAGTGGCCACGTTTATCCGAACTCAAGCTGAATTAGCTACAATCGCAAATTACCAGCCCTTCCGAGAATCCGATCTCGAAGGGGTCGTGTCGCTCAACATCGTGTTCCTGGGCGAAGCGCTGAACAAGAGAGCTAAACAAGGATTGATGGCCTTGACAACGGATTTTGACCACTTGCATGGGCACGGACGTGAAATTTACTGGTTGTGCCGCACCAGGCAAAGTGAATCGACCATCTCCAATGCTGTTCTAAACAAGACTCTTGGAATGCCGGGTACTGTCCGTGGGACAAACACGGTCAAAAGGATGATCGCGAAATACTCACGCTCCAAGGAGTGATTCACAGCATCCCGCCGCTATTCATATGCGACTTCACTTCACAGGGCTCTTGCGTCATCGCGACTTCACAAAGCTCTGGGCGGGGCAGACGGTCTCGATCTTTGGAACAATGCTCACGCGCATCGCGCTCCCGCTTACGGCACTGCTTGCGCTCGACTCGAGCCCTCTGGAGCAGGCGTTCTTGCAAGCTGTTCAGGCGGCGCCGGTGCTCGTCACCGGGCTGGTCGCCGGCGTGTGGGTCGATAGACTGCGCCGGCGGCCGGTGATGATCGCCGCGGACCTCGCGCGCGCCGGGTTGCTCATCTCGATTCCGGCGGCAGCGTTCGCAGGCGCGCTCACGATGAGCCAACTCTAC
>Ga0137403_10010047_pt1 | contig 10493 bp, 10 predicted proteins | sample CZOMad2_1_16fung_FD_122057 | JGI IMG/M metagenome (GOLD analysis project Ga0137403, IMG submission 122057) | Vadose zone soil fungal communities from Angelo Coast Range Reserve, California, USA - CZOMad2_1_16fungal (Hybrid Assembly) | ecosystem: Environmental > Terrestrial > Soil > Vadose zone... | reverse complement strand
GGGAAGTCATTTTTAGTCAGTTTGCGGGGGCGTAGTTCAGTTGGTTAGAACGCCTGCCTGTCACGCAGGAGGTCGCGGGTTCGAGTCCCGTCGCTCCCGCCATATCTATTCGGGTCCAGACCGGAGACTTGGGTTACAGAATGTACCGGCTACATGGGTAACACCTTTGGCTGCATAGGGGCCGTAAACGACATTTGCGGGTTCGTTCGATCCGACGTAGGCGAATTGACCTCATATTTAAAAGGCCTTTGGAAAGCTTACATCAACGACCATTGCGCAAATAGCAGCCCAGGAAACTCGCGATTAAAAGCTACCTGGTGAAAGGCTTGGAACTCACTACCGCGGATTTCTGCGCCGAATCGGGCAAGGGAGCGGTCGCTTCAATCAATGTTCCACTCTCATCAGATTGGATTTCTAATCGGCCGCTCAATTCACTGATCCTCTCACGCATGCTTAAGAGGCCAATCCCGCCGCCAGTACCGTTCGTTCTGAATTGCTCTAGCAACTCCGCAGGCATACCTTTGCCGTAGTCTTTAACTTGAAGCGTGATGTTGTCTGCACCCAGCTTCAGTTGAATATCCACTGACGAAGTATGAGCATGGCGATGGATGTTCGTCAGACTTTCTTGCAGGATGCGGAACAATCCAAGCTCCAGTTCGAATGGCAATCGCTTCAGTTCTGGCGTGGCATTGAGCGTCACTGGAATACCGCTTCGTTCAGAGAAACCTTCCACGTACACCTTTGATGCAGCAAATAATCCAAGCTCATCGAGAAGGGGTGGATGAAGCAAGTGGGCTATGGTTCGTGTTTCAGTCAAACACTTCTCGATAGTCTCCGTCAAACGCAAGAAGCTCTCGTTTTCCTTTTCGGTAGCGTCGGGCCGTTCTAAGGTCAGGAGGGCCATTTTTGCGTGCGCTAAATACTGCCCAAGACTGTCATGCAGCTCGCGGGAAATTTTCCGCCTCTCGTCATCTTGCGCTTGTAGCAAATGCGCCGACAATTCGTGTAGTTGCCTCGATTGAGTCGATATAGCAACGTTGCGCTTTTCCAAGTCTGAAGTGCGCTCTTTCACGCGCTTTTCGAGATTGCTGTTGGCTTCCTGCAATGCCAATGCTGCTATTTGTTGATCGGAAATATCGGTGTTGGTACCGAACCAACGGACCACTTTGCCATTGGAATCGAACGTAGGTACTACGCGAGTCAGGAATGGCCGAAATGCGCCATCTGCACCCCGAAGAGGGAACACCATCTCGAACGGCTTTCCTGAAGCGATGGACTCGTGCCAGCGCTCCAAGACTGCGGGTAGGACATCAGGATCGTGAACCGATTGCCATCCCCAACCCTGCATTTGCTCAAGCGTCGTCCCCGTGTAGTCGTACCAACGCTGGTTGTACCAAAAAATCGAGCCTGTTGGATCGGCCATCCACGCTAACTGTGGGAGGGCATCGGCAAGCACCCGTAGGTCCTCGATCAGGCGCTTGCGTTCGGTGATGTCATCGAAAGCGAGGAGAATCATCTCGGGACGGCCCTGGGAAATGTTTTCAAGTTGCATGGCACTCACCAGTATTGTCCTGGGGCCGAGCGTTGGAAAATCGTGGGTTACCTCATAGTCTGATACGTGTTGCTTTCTGGGCAAGATGTCTTCCAGTAGCCCCAGCAGCTTAGGAATGTTCCATTGCCCATTTCCCAAACGCAAGAGAGAAACGCCTAGGGTATCTGGTTCAGATACTTGGAACGTGCTGTAAAAATCCAGGTTGGCCAGCAGTACCTGCAGCTCCGCATTGAGCACTAGCAGGGGCTTGGGAACATGGTCGATAATTTTCTTTAAATGTTGTTCACTTCGCTTAATAGCGTCAATGTCTAGCAGGGCGAGCACCGCACCATCGATCTTATTATCCTGTGTCTGGTACGGCAGAATCTGCAATGAGTACCAGTGATCTTCGAGGTCCTGCACGTCATGGTCCAATGGCTGCAGGCGGTCCAACACCGTTGTGATCATCTTTTCGAGATCGGTCACCTTGATGTTCAGCTTTATGTCCGAGATTGACCGGCCAACATCGGACGAAACCGCCTTGAGCAGCTTGTGGGCGTTGGAAGTGAGACGGCGTATTCGGAAGCGACGATCCAGCATGACCACTGGAATCCTTGTGCTGTTCAGTAAATTAGAGATATCGTTGCTCAAGTCGTGGAGCTCGGTATTTTTACCACGAAGTTCATCGTTCAGCGTGTTCAGTTCTTCATTGGTTGATTGAAGCTCTTCTTTTGAGGTTTCCAATTCTTCGTTGGTGCTTTGCAACTCCTCATTCGCTGAGAGTATTTCTTCGTTTGCCGATTGAAATTCTTCCCTGAGGGCATCTTCCGACTCAGTAGCGACGCGTAAAGCGTCCTGCGCGTCAGTAAGTTCGGTCTTGAGCTGCGCGGACTCACGATTGTTTTCCGCTACCTTTTTCGTTCTTCGCTGCGAGACCTGTTCGGGGACAGCAATCTTATGCGCCGTCACGTCGTCGAACAAGATCAAGAAGTGATGTTCGTTCGCAGCGGAACTTTTTGTTCCCAGCGGCGAAACAGATACATTGAGGATTCGTTTGTGGCCGTTGCCATTAAAGAGCACGCCATCTTTCTTAACCAGCGCGCCACTCTTCCGGGCGGAACTGATCAACGTCCGTAATTCAATCCCCAGTCCATTCCGCGCCAGCTTCAGCACGTTCAAGCTCGCCTTGCCGGGCGCAGGCTCGAGATAGGGAGTGGTCCGTCCCCGGAACTGAATTACCTCCATCGCGTTATTGACCACTACCCCCACTGGGGCGTAGTTCTTTAGGACGATACGGTCGGCCTCGACTTGTACATCGACTTCCGATTCCGGTGGACCTTTGGACTCCAGGGACTTGCCTGGGCTATCTGCGCCGCTTCCGGCTGGATAGTAGGTTTGGGCAAAGTTATAGTGCAGGCGGGAGGCTGTCGCTTTCTTGGCGTAGATTTTGTACTTTTTATCCACCGTCGAAAACAGTTCAGGGAAAGCGGAAACACTCTCAGAACTCCCTAGAACCAGAAACCCGGAAGGCTTGAGGGCATAGTGCAGAATGGGAATGATTTTCTTTTGCAGAACTGGCTGCACATAGATGAGAAGGTTACGACAGGCAACCACGTTCATCTGGGAAAAAGGCGGGTCGTTCGCCAAGTTCTGGCGAGCAAAGACGCACATGTCCCGCACCGCTTTGTTGACGCGGTAACCCTCCTCCACCTTGACGAAGAAGCGTCGCATGCGCTCGGGTGATATCTCTTCCGCGATGCTTTCCCGGTACACTCCGGCGCGCGCTTTTTGAATGCCTTTCTCGTTCAGATCGGTTCCGAATATCTGGACATGGAAGCTGGCCGCCTTGTCGCCAAGGAATTCCAGCAGAGTCATGGCCAGAGAGTAGGTCTCCTCGCCGGTCGAGCAGCCCGGCGCCCACATTCTGATCGTCCCCTTGTCGGCCTTGCTCTTTGCGATGACGGGATACACCTGGCTCTTCAAAGCTTCAAAAGCTTCGAAGTCGCGGAAAAAGCTGGTCACCGGAATCAGAATATCGTCATACAACTTCTCTGCCTCTTCGTGATGCTCCTTCAAATACTTCGCATACTCACTCGCCGAGTTAAGCTTGAGGATCAGCATGCGCCGCATTGCGCGCCGCTGAATAGTATTGGGCTTGTACTGGCTGAAATCAGTCCCGCTGGTCCTTCGCAGTTGATCAATGACCCCGGTAAAATCTGTCGTGCCAGAGAGAAGAGGTTCAATCTCTGCTGCCTCCGGTTCCTGTCTTACATAGGGGTGGCAGGTGATCCACTGCAGCTCTTTCGCAATCTCCTTTGGCGGCAGGACGAAGTCCACGCACCCAGAATCGATGGCGCTGCGCGGCATGCCGTCGTACTTGGCCGATTCAGGAGCCTGGGCAAATGTAATGCCCCCTTCCGCCTTGATGTCTTCCAAACCTAAGGTGCCGTCCGCTCCTGTACCCGAAAGGACAATTCCAATCGCCCCGCTCTGCCGCTCTTGGGCGAGAGAGCGCATAAAGAAATTGATCGATAAATGCTGCCTCGGTTCTTTTCCCCGTGGCGTCAGTGTGAAGCTCCCCTCCACAATCGCCATGAGTGTATTGTGGGGAATTACATAAGCGCAGTTTGGCTTTAACTTCTGCCCTGACGTAACCTCCTCGACTGGCATCTTAGCTGTCTTGGAAATAATGTCTGCGAGGAGGCTGCGGTGGTTAGGATCAAGATGTTGCACGAGTACGAACGCCATTCCAGTGTTGGCCGGCAACGCCTTAAAGAACTCGGTATAGGCTTCCAACCCGCCGGCTGATGCCCCGATTGCGACTACTGGAAAAGAACCTGTATGCGCAGCATCTTTCGACGGAGGATCGTCTCCAGCGGGAGAAGATTCGGATTTAGGTTGGCGAGCTTTCATCTCTGCGCCGGGTCTGTTGTTTCCAGCGCGGCCAAGGGTACGCAACGTTTTGGCCGCGGTCTTGCTGGGGAGCGGTGACATTTCGCGATAACCCTCTCATCAGTTACCGCCTAGATTTTATGCCAAGAAACAGGCACAATGCGGGCTTTGTGCGCGCGAAGCCCTTATAACACAAGGAGGCTAAGGGGGTCGGTATCAGACTACACGAAGTGGAAAACTGGGGCCTGAATGCCGGAACGATTCCCAGTCTCGACCCCCATGCAGCGTTAATTCTGGAGCTCAAATACTGCGTCGCGCAACACTGCATCGATGCCGCCGACAAGATGATTCGTGGCTGTTTTCGACAGCGTGGCTCTAATTCCGACTTTGCGGGCTTCCTGGGTGAGTTGGGGGGTCAGGTACAAGGTTAATAGTAAAATTGGGACCTTCGGAAACTCTTTCAATATTTCTGCCGCCGCCTCGATACCAGACATTTGCGGCATTGAGAGATCCATAATGATGAGATGTGGCTTGAGTAGACGGTTCTTTTGAACTCCCTCTACGCCATTCATCGCCTCACCACACACCTCCCAATCGGTTTGGGCCTCTAGCATTGCGCGTAGACCCTCCCGGAAGATCGCGCTGTCGTCAACAATCAGAATTCGAATCACCACTAACCTCAGGAAAACAATAGCCTTTCGGGATGCCCGGGATCTGGGCAGCGGGTTCGAATCCAGGATATGGTCTGGAGCGCAGCCAACGTCTTGAAGGTCGGGCTTCTCATCGCCAGTTCAGTTTAGTTCAGTTTCAATTTCAATCCTTCCGTGAGATATCCGCAATACACCTCCCACCCGATATTGCTCCGTAGTTTCGCGGGGCGGGGAGTCATTTTTGCCTTAATTTCGGCGCTAGTGTGGCGATTCCACGCGTGCGCACCTTGGAAACGAAGCTTGGGGCAGGTGTGCTCATCTGCTAAACTCACGCTGGTTTGGTTTTTACGGGGAATTGGTTGAGCCTTGGGAGGATTGAGGGGCACTGCTATGGCAACGAACGACTCCTTGGTTCGGATTTTGGTCGCGGATGACAGCGAGCTGATCAGAAGCAGCTTGTGCTCCATTCTGCAATCTCGCGCAGGGTGGATTGTTTGTGGCGAGGCGACAGACGGGAAGGAAGCATTCGAAAAAGCGATTCAACTCAACCCGGATGTGATCCTCATTGATGTATCAATGCCACGACTGAACGGGTTCGAGGCGGCGAAGCGTATTCACGAACAGGTTCCAGACTCTGAAATTTTGATTGTAACGGAGCACGATTCCAGAACATTGGCTGCACTACCATCCCAACCCGGCGTGCGAGGATATGTCGTGAAGTCTAGAATTACCCTTGACCTCATACATGCGGTAGAAGCCGCTAGCAAACACGAACCTGTGTCAATATCGCCCGAGCAGGAACCTCGTGCTGTCGCCGTTTGAAGATTGTGGCTCACAAAAAATAAGAAAGAGCTACGGTTCCACTTTTTTGTCGCATCCCCTCTCGCCGACTTCAAAAACTTTGCGCTCGACTAGAACGTGTGAGCGATTCCGGAATGCCATCGTCAGGATGCTATTTCAGTCCCAGTTCACCGTTGAACTGCTGAATAATCCCATAGCACTCACAAGCGGAACTCTCGAGTCCCTTGCGGTTCAGAATCCTGACTGCACCTCGGGGGTACTCGATCATTCCCTTGTCCTGCAAACTGGCAGCCGCTAAGCTCACGCTCGATCGTCCAGTCCCTAGCATGGTTGCGAGGAAATCGTGAGTGATCGGTAGCCATTCAGAATCAACTCTGTCCTGGCTCATCAATAACCACCGTGCTAGGCGCTGTTCCGTATCGTGGAGCCGATTACACGCAGCGGTCTGTGCAACCTGCATCCCTCGAACTACGGCACTCCGACTCAAGGCCTCGTGAAGCAGCGGACTGGACAATAGGATTTTTCGGAGAGCGCCGACTTCCACTTGGAAGCCATCGCCCGCAATCTGTACGACCGCACGGTGGGGGCTTCTGTTCAAGCCGACTGCCCAAGGAAGGCCAAGCAGACCCTCGACTCCCACGATACCTGCTTCGACCGTGTTTCCATCTGCCATGGCGACGACAATTGAAACGACTCCTCCGTTCGGGAAGTACACGAAGCCAATTTGTTGGTTCGGTTCGTGGAGGGTGGCGCGGTATCGCAGCTCCACAAACTCCAAATGCGGCCGAAGCAACTGGTACTCGCTATCCGGAATGGAAAGAAGGAGAATATTGCTTACTGGTTTTCCTTCGGGATTTGTCCGCTCGCCTGGTTTGATGGATTGTCCGTTTTTTGGGATCACTAAGTCTCCTCGAGCCAGTTGGATGCGGAACAGGAGTCTCAAAAACATCCGCGATGGTGTAGCGCAGCATTGTTTTACCCTAGTACGAACGGGAGACCCCCCGGCTCTGCCGGGGAGGCACCCAAAGTTTGACAGTTCCGGGAGTGCGCCGTGGCGTTGTTGTGGCATGTACAGTCGTCGCATGATGCACGCGTCGGCGCTCCACACGTACCGTCTGGGGCTGGTGATTTTGACTTTGGGTCGCGATCAGCCCTCTTTTGAGGGGGCCGCGACCCATAAAGCCTCCGGCTCTGCCGGAGGATATTTACTCTTACCCTAAAGCGAAGCAATTCCGTTAAATGAATGGGATCAACGCTGCCGATTCCCTAGCGGGGGCTACCGCGCAGAATTCAGGAGTCTACAGGCTTTACCGAATTCTAGAACTGCGGTATCGAGGGGATTGTGAATTTCGCGTGCAATCGCGATGCGGACAACCCAACCCACAAACTTTGCTGTCTTGTACGACTTGCGCGGCGTTTGGCAGTCCCCGCGTTCTTGTAAGTTGTTGTAAAACCAATCCACGCTACGCTGTCACGGCAGAGGCCGCGGGTTCGAGTCCCGTCGTCCCCGCCATTCATTCCAAAAGAGTTAGGCAACTTTTGGAAAATCGGCGCGATACACAAGAAAATACACATTAAGCGACACCCGCCGACGCTGCTTATACTCATTTTCGGTAACGGAGACGACAACATTGATCGCATCGACAGTGGGAGATGTCACCCGAATATGACAGCCGCTACGCACCGTAAATTGAAAGGAAACGACGAGCCTGAACTTCGTGGAATCAGCGAGTTGCGGTGGTCTTATGGTGAACTGAAAGCGGTGCGCGCCTCGGAAAGGAAATGACTTGATCTTCGGATGAGCTTCGACTTGCCTCGAGTCCAACTCAATCACGTTCAGGACTTCTTTGACGAGGTGATTGAACAGTGGTCCGTCATCGCAGCCGCATCGTCGTACGCGTCGGCAACATCGACGACATAGGTTTGACCAGCCAGATACGGGCGAGCGATGAAAAGCACACGGGTAAGTGGAGCGCCTTGAGGGTCTTTACTCACATTCCCCGTTGCCATCACCAGTGGCGGATGAATCTCGGTCCTGAGATACCCGCTAGGATCGTGACCGGCATCGAGAATCCAGCGGCCGAGTAGTGCTACGCGGTCGCCGTGATCCACCCGGGCTCGGAAGCTTTGAGGGAGGAGGTTCTTGTCCCATTCCATGCCGAGGAGTCCGCGAGACGCTCAATCCTGGAGCGTTCGCCAAGAGGATCGAGTTATGGTTTGGATCGCCTTCGCCCTCCGCGTTAGCCGGACTGAGCAAATCCGGATATCCCTTCGCATCGTCGTCGAGCGCAATCTGAAATTCCCAATCAAAGCCGAACGGGTGACTGAACGGAACGTCCGCGCCAGAATATTCAGGGGCGACAACCCAGCCTGCGCTTCCAAACGAGAGTGGAATTGTCATACTCGTCGGCGGGCGCGAGAACCTGAGCCCATTCATATGCGGAGTGCAGTGGATACATTCCTTGACTTTTCGCCCAGAGTGTCGGCATGGTCTTCTACTCCTGGACCGACGAAGTATTGGTATCGGCTGCGGTTGGCCCTCGGAAGTATAACCGCCCTATTCTGCGGAATCCAGCGGCGCGGGCATCGAGTTCGGCGGCCGACAGCAAGAACGGTGGCGGCGCACGGCTGCCGATGCGCACGGTCTTAACACAGATATGAAACCAGAGAGAGTCTTATCAATTTCAATTTCAATCGCGCGAATGTGAAGGAGGCTGAAGGATGACCAGAGGCCGTCGAAGCTGCCTTCAGGGAATTCAAGATGCCTCATATATTTTCGAAATTCTCTTTTGAATCAAGGGGAGATCTTTGTCGGGATTGTCGGTCAGTGTTTCAGCGGGCCCCACCAGAGGAACGCGCCTGCGTTGCACGGCCGGCCGGTGCTAGTGATAACTTCCGTATTGCCAATTCGTCCAGAATCCCAGTTGAAGGCATAGAGTCCCCTTTTTGACTGGATAGCTGTAACATGCTTTGAAGTCGGAAATTCACAGACTGGCATATCAGCGCTAGAGCGGGCGGGAATCTCGTCTCCCGGCCGATTCCGGGCACCTCAATCTGGTCTGGCGCTCTCTCTGATTGTTGTTTGGTCTAGCACTCCGGCCACATTGCATTTGAGGGTACTACATGAGTTCAATCGAAACGGTTCTCGATTTTCTCGATCGCATTAACAAAAAGGACGCGGACAAGCTGGCCGAGCTCATGACGGAGGATCACGTATTCATCGATTCTCTTGGTAACACGGTGCGCGGTCGCGAAAAAATGCGCGTGGCCTGGCGGGGCTATTATTCATTTTGCCCGGACTATTGGGTTACACATGAGGAGATGTTCGAAAATGGAAACACCGTAGCCGTGTTTGGCACGGCGGGTGGCACTATCGTGACAAACGGCAAACTTCAGCCGGAGAATAAATGGCGGACATCGTCCGCGTGGCTGGCTGCCGTGGAAAACAGCTTGGTGAAGAAGTGGCAAGTTTACGCCGACAACAAGCCTGTGTATGAAATTATGGCCAAAGCCAGACCTCAGTCGGAACCTTGACCTTCGGGTACTCGTCCGTTGGTCGGCCCGTAGGCTGGGCAGCAACAGGCCAGCGCCAACTCTGAGTCAAAATAAACCGCCGACGAGAGGAAAACCAATCGCCTCGTTCGTCCCGACGGGACCACTGCAGTCCTTGCCCCTCCGCATCAAGGATGGAGGGCCAAGCCCTTGATGACCTTGTCAACTTCTTTGCGATCTCCGTGGAGCCCAACGCCAACGAGGTCCAGGGCGTCGGTGGGAACCACGAGGAGCGCGGCACGGTTGTCGATGTCGTTGTTGGTCCCGAACAGCGACCGAGTATAAATTGAGGGCTTCAGGCCGCGATCTGTAGCGCGCCGAAGCGTTCTCGTCAGATCAGCTGCTGAGGCCGAAAAAACTAGGATTGGCTGCCGGACGAGCGGGCCATAGGTCTGACCCGAAGCGTCCACATAGCACTCTCCGGCGAGTTCAGGGTAAAATCCGACGAGTCCGCCTGACAGAAAACACGCGACGTTGAGTTTCTGCCAGGTGGCGAGATCCTCGCGCACGACGATGGCGATCTTGGTACCGAAGCCCATGGGCACGATTCTGAACGACCATAACCAGGCTCGTCTTGAACGATCGTGCGGTCCCCTGCCCAGTGATTGGATCAGATTCGCTCCCTCGCAGCCGGGCCTGGAGCGCATCGAAGCGTTCTTCGCTGGCCATGCCTACGACCCGCATCGTCACGACACCTATGCCATCGGCTACACCGTGGGCGGAGTGCAGTCGTTCGACTATCGGGGTGCTCGAGCCGATAGCACCAGGGGTAGCGTCATGGTTTTGTATCCTGACGAGGTGCACGATGGGCGCGCCGGAACGAAAGCGGGCTTTCTGTATCGAATGCTCTACATCGAGCCCCGCCTCATTCGAAATGCGCTGGGAGAGAAGACCAGGAGCTTGCCCTTTGTGCGCAGTGCAGTTTTGAGGAATCAGTGTTTGATGGCTGCGCTTCGTCCTGCACTCGACGATCTGGATCGAGACTTGGAGGCACTGGAAACGGATCAGGTCGTCCTGGCTATTGCAGAGGCCCTGCTGGCGCTCGACGCTTTTAGTAAGAACCGATC
>Ga0137403_10010046_pt1 | contig 10493 bp, 9 predicted proteins | sample CZOMad2_1_16fung_FD_122057 | JGI IMG/M metagenome (GOLD analysis project Ga0137403, IMG submission 122057) | Vadose zone soil fungal communities from Angelo Coast Range Reserve, California, USA - CZOMad2_1_16fungal (Hybrid Assembly) | ecosystem: Environmental > Terrestrial > Soil > Vadose zone... | reverse complement strand
GAATCAGGCGCAGCAGAAGCGCCTGGTGAACTCTGAACAGGCGTATTCGCCGGCGATGCGACGGGCGAGGGCTTTGCTGCCGCAGGCTTCGGCAAATTTTGCGGCGCGGCTTGCGTCTTCATCAGTTCGCGCCGGAACGCGCTATCGGCCGTGCTCCTGTGGGCATATAGGACCGATAACGCAAACGTGAGCGCAAAAAAAATGCCGGCCAGCCAGGTCGTGAACTTCACCAGCACATTCGTGGTTTGTGCGCCGAAAATATTGTCTGTAACCGCGCCACCAAATGCGGCGCCAAGCCCTTCACTCTTTGGCCGTTGCATCAGGATTACCAGGACCATGAGCAACGACACGAGCACGAAGAGCGCCAGAGACAGATTGATCAGCAAATTCATTGGGACGCGAAATATCAACGCTAAATGACGAATGACAAATGACGAATGACGAAGGAAGGCCTAAATGACCAAAACCGAAATAGCGCGAGGACAGCAGCGCGATCGTTCGGCATTTGGGCTTCGTCATTGATTCGGCATTCGGGCTTCGTCATTCTTAATACGGTTCCAAATCTCATCCATTTCCGAAAGACCGACATCGCCCAGTTCTTTCCCACGTGCTTTCACTTCGTCTTCCAGTTGATTGAATCGAGTCACAAATTTGTCCGTTCCGCCCTGCAGCGCGCTTTCCGCGTCGATTTTGCATTTCCGCGCCAGATTGACGACTGCAAAGAGCATGTCGCCAATCTCGTCCTCTATTCTCGCGCGATTGAGCGCCGCAATCGCCTCTTTCATTTCGCGCAGCTCTTCTTCCACTTTCGCGACCACATCGCGCACCTCAGTCCAGTCGAAATTTACACGCGCGGCTTTTGATTGGGCTTTTTGCGCGCGCATAAGCGCTGGAAGCGCTTTAGGCAAACTGGCGAAATAATGCGAATCGGCCTTTTTCTCTTCGCGCTTAATCGCTTCCCACTGCTTGAGCACAGCGCCGGAATCGCGGGCATCGCTGGTTCCAAAGACATGGGGATGCCGCCGGATTAGTTTATTCGAGATGTCGCGGATAATTTCGTCGATGTTGAAGCGTCCAGCTTCACTCGCGATCTCCGCGTGCATCACAACCAGCAGGAGCAGATCGCCCAGTTCCTCGCAGAAATGCGCGTCATTCTTGGCGCGCGCAGCCTCCGTCACTTCGTAAGCCTCTTCGATTACAGCAGCCAGCAGCGATTCATGGGTTTGTTCCCGGTCCCATGGGCAACCGCCAGGTGCGCGCAATTTCGCCACGATGTCACAAAGCTGCGCAAATGCGGTCATTCTGAGCGGAGCACTGCGGAGTCGAAGAATCCCGCGACGTCACGTTTCGGTTTCATTACCGGATTCCTCGACTTCGCTCGGAATGACATTCAAATCCGCCAGAGAGACCGGTGCGTACCGAACTCGGAGATTTCGCCGGAGGATCGTTTGCTGACGTAAATCGTGATTGCAATCACACTGATAAACGTGCCGGCAAAAATCAGCGCCACGAGCCAGGACGGGATGTGCCCAATGCGCAACGCATGGTAAAACGAGACCACATCATTAATCGGCGCGCTGGCGTGTAAAAATACTTTCGTTATCCAAGCCATCAGGATCAGAATGAAAATGAAAACGTAATTGCGTTTCAGGCGCCGCCCCACTGCTTCCAGCTTGCTGATCTTGAAGCAGGGCAAAATCAAATCTTCGCAGACGAGCTTTTTCCATTCGCCCTGAAGCATCTCACGGTTTTCCATCACCATCGGGACAAGAAAATGCGCTTCGAGCATCCGGACACGCGCACGAAACGCGTCGTAAAAACGGTAACGGCGCGACTCGATCCAGAGCAACACCCAGACAATGGCCAGATTGAAAAAGAAAATGATGTGCGGCACTTCGCGCGTAGAAAATGCGATGGTAATAATGGCAGTGGTGCTGGTAATCGCCCAGTTTGTGGTGACGTCCAGCCGCTGTCGCCAAACCATTATCCGGCCCATTTCACCGCGATAAAAATGCGACATGGCGTTGACGTAGCCCGGGTCGTAAATGCTCCGTTGAACGGAAACCGTCCTCTCCTCGCTGGAAGCTACCGCTGTGTTTTGTGTTGCCACGGCTGGTCCCTTAACTGGATAACTGGCTTTGCCGCATAATCCAATAATTCTCTGTATCAATGGCTATCGCGCTCTCCGAGTTGCTGAATGAAAAACAGATAATCCTGCGGCTGCGTTCACGAAAACTGCCGAACGCACTGCGCGAAATTATTCAGGTGCTCGCGCAAAATGGGAAGATCGACGATGCAGAAATATTTCTTGAAGAAGTTCTGGCACGTGAGCAGGCGCATCCCAGTGTAGTGGAAAACGGTGTCGCGTTTCCTCACGCGCGAACTGATTTGGTAGACGAAATTGTCATCGGCATTGGGCGCAGTCGCGCCGGGATTCCAATCGGTGCAGATCAACAGCGTGCACGATTGATTTTTGTAATCGGCGTGCCGGAACGCTTGCTCAATGATTATCTAATTTGCGTGGGAATGCTGGTGCGCTTGGTAAAGAATGATGCGATACGCTCGAGGCTGCTCCAAGCCGAGACGCCTCGCGAATTCATTGACGCACTCACAGCGGAAACGCTGTAGCCGGCATCGGTGATGCCGGCTGGCCGGGAGTTGAGCTATACGGCGACGCGCTCGTCTTCTATTTCACCTGGAGCAGCAACCGCCAATTTGCTGCTGCGATATCGCCAGATCGCGAACGCAACGAATAAAAGATCGAGAACAATGAATGTCGCCACGTATGTCTCACCGCCAATGCCGAATCCATAGCTGTGCAGACCTTTTCCCAGAACAAAGTTCACGCCGTACCAAGCCATTAACACAGCGAGAAAACAAACAACGCTAGCGACCGCCAAACCGAATTGCGTCCACCAACCTGCGAGCCGGCCGTGCAACGCCAGGATGTAACAAAGCAGGGCAATCAGCGCCCAGGTTTCCTTCGGGTCCCACCCCCAAAACCTGCCCCAGGAATAATTTGCCCAGACGCCCCCAAGAATTGTGCCTGCGGCAAGCAATAGTACCCCGAGCTGAAGCACGCGATAAAGCCAGAAATGCATCGGCGCATCCGCGCGTGCCGCCGCGGGATTGCGTGCGTAGCGCCAAAGCAGGATGTGCCCGAAACCCATTGCCAGTGCGAAGGCCGCGTAGCTCAACGTGATTGTAAGCACATGAACAGTGAGCCAAAAATTATCGCGCAACACCGGTACGAGCGGATCAATGCTCGACGGCATCGCGATTGGCATCTGATGCACCAGTAATAATGCGACAAGCGTGACCGGCAACGCTGCAAGCAAATAGACCGGCGCCCGGTACCGCGTGAAAAAGATCATCCCGAAAAATGAGACGGCAAACGAAACCCAGATGATCGATTCATACATATTCGTGACTGGCGGCCGGCTGGCAATCATACAGCGCATCACGATTCCCGAGGCATGGAACGCGAGAGCCAAAAGCGCAACCGCGACGCCGATGTTTTGCAGCGCTCGACCCCGCTTCCGCAGGTGCGCCGCAATAAGAATCACGAGCGCAATTCCGTAACACCAGATCGCACGGTAAAAGGCTTCGAAATGATTATAGAAGGATTCAAGCCGCAGTTGTCGTTCCTGCGGATAAATTGATGGACTCAGGCCGCGCAAATTGTCGCGAAGCTGATTCGCTGCGCGGCTAAAGTTAAATCCGTCGCCATTGACATACGCAGTGGCAGCTGCCTGCAGTTGCGTTTGGACCGGCGCAAATTGTGCTTCCGAATAAAATTTCGACCAGCCCGATGGTTCGACCCACGGGTCCGTTTCATTTGTCGGCGCGGGGACGATCACCAAAGCGCTTCCATCTATCACACGAGCAAAAAGCGTAAGCCGATCGCTAATGCCCAACGCTTCCTGTTGAACCCGGTCGAGCGGTTTCTCTGCTCGCTTGAGCGCCTGCGCCTCGTTGGCAAGCCGCTGCAATCCCATCGATCCAGCCAATTGCGCGAACGAGAATCGCCGCTGCGTTTTGTCGAGCGCGAGTTGTTCCTTGAGCTTGCCGAATGAGACCAGCACCATCGGCTCGTTTTTCCAATCGTGCGTGTCCAGCAGCGCCGACAAAACGAAATCGTTCGGCTGCCATTTGCGGCCGCTGTTATCCGTGTATGTCGATTTTCCAGTGATTCGAATCAGCGTTTCCTTTGCAAATGTGTCAATCGGCTTGCGGCGGCCGCCATCCTGCGTCGCGAGCAGACCCCATTGCTTGAAATCCAGCGTGCTGCTATCCGCTGCGGCAACGTCTGGTGAGGCAGCGTAATTCATGCCTCCAAGCAGCCCGACGCCCGATGCGATGAAAACGAGAACTCGTGATTTCAAGCGGCGCAAATGTAATTCTCGCTGCGCCTCATGTCGAGAAGAGCGGGAGATCAATGCTTGCAGGTATGGTTCAGGTGCTTCAGGCGCGGGCAATCAGTTGCCGCGTACCGGTCTAATGGGGAGCAGTCGTTCGAGATCGCTCGAGGAGTGGTGGCAGTTTCCGCCCCAATGATGCTGCATTGTACATATCGATTGCTGTGTCTGCTGGTTTCCAATGGTCATTCTGCGGCGTATTGCTCAGTAGGGTGATAGCGTATCCCGTCCCAGGCACCAGCATGTTGTTGGTTCCGTAGCCGGTGAGGGTTCCGGCATGCCACATGACTCCACTCGGTTCGACGAACCAGCCGTTCGCGTAGTGCATATGAGAGGTGGGCACAGTGAAGATTTTCTTGAGCGTCTCGCGCGAGAGCACCCTGGCGTTCAACAAGGAGCGGTTCCAGTGTTGCATATCGCCTGGTGTTGAGACCAGGTTGCCGGAGGCGAATGCCTTGTCGGCGGGCGTTGCAGGTTCCGGTTTCCATCCATGCGTTTCCTTACCGTAGCCCTGCGCGAAATTCGTTTCGTTTCGTGTGCCTAGTTGATACGAAGAGGTCATGCCCAGAGGCTTGAAGAAATTCTCTTCGATAAAACTCGCATAGCTCATCTTCGACACCCGCGCCATGACGACGCCTGCTACGTTGTAAGCGCAGTTGCTGTAGGCGAAATGGCTCCCCGGCGCGAAATCGAGTTTTTGTTTGTTCAGGTTCGCTATCAGACTCGAGTCATCAATCTTGCCGTCGGCCAGTTTTTCGCACGCTTCGTCATCCATGGAAATGCCGCTGCGCATCGTGAGCACTTGCGCCAGTGTCATTTTATGCGCGTGCACGTAGTCCGGAAGATAGGTCGACAGTGGCGCGTCCAGATTTAACGTGCCGTTTTGCTGCAGCAAGTAGCAGCCTGCAGAGACAAACTGCTTACTAACGGACGCCAGAGGACAACGGGTGTCCTTATCCATCGGAGCACGAGGGTCGACGACTCGTAACCCAAAGGCGCCCTCTGTCAGGATTTCGGTTGTGTTTCCAATGGAATAGCTGATGCCTGGGACGGCGCCGCTATCAACGAACCGGCGCAAAATGACTTCGACCGCTTCAATCTGATTACGCCCGAACGCGCTTCGCTGGGTGGTTACAGAAGTGGTGGCGATGCCGATGAAGGGCACCCCTGCCAACATCCGCACGAAGCGCCGGCGCGAGATGTTGTCCATTATTCCAGCTCAGTGACTTCGGCTGGCCCTGAAGGCTGCCTGGTCACAACTGTCAGCGGCGAAATTTTTAACTCAGGGTTTAGCAGGTTGTGAATCTCAACGGCGACGTTCTCAGGCTCAAATCCGCCTCCGTCGCGAACGTTGCCGATGATCGCGATGCTGTACCCGTCGCTAAACAATGCGTTTGCAGACTCAAACAAAAATGTGTGGCCACCATGCCATTTCGTGTGTGGATTGGGCAGCATCCAGCCCATGGCGTAAACTGTTGGTTTTCCATCGTTCACATGTAACATCACTGGAAAACGTTTGTCCGTTTCCAAAACAGTATTGATTTTGCCGTCGCCAGGCACGGTAAACATGGTACGCAGCGAGACCTCATCCAGCATCTTTTGCCCAAGCAAGCCGGCATCCCATTTCAAAAGGTCTTGCGTTGTGGACACGAGATTGCCAGTGCCGAATGAGAAATCGGGATGCAACTCTGCACGAGTCTCGTACGGCTGTCCCGGCTTGTCGTGATGATAGCCAGTCGCCATATCAGGCGGTGGCTGATCGATGGTTGAACTCGACGACATACCCAGTGGCAAAAAAATGTGCTCACGAAGAAACGCCAGGTAGGACTGCCCGGAAACCCGCTCAACGACGAGGCCCAGCAGATTGTAATTCGTATTCGTATACAGCATGTGCGTACCAGGTTGCCACATCAGCTGCAGCTTGTTCAGGTTCGAAAACATTTCCTTCCGCGCGATCGGCTGCGCAAGGTGATCTCCATAGATTGCCGGATCATTATCGGAGATGCCGCTCACCATGTTCAGCATCTGACGTAGCGTGACCTTGGCGGCATCCCCGTACTCCGGCACGAACTTTGACAGTTTATCATCGATCGACAGCTTCTTCTCTTGCTGAAGCAGGAGAATAGCAGCCGCAGTGAACTGCTTGGTAATCGATCCAATGGCCTGCGGAGTTGTAATCAGCATCGGAGCCTTCGAGGATAAGTCGCGCACGCCATCCGCTTTCTCGTAAATCGCCTGTCCGTCTTTCGCGATCGCCACTGCGATTCCCGGCGTTTTGCCCTCAGTAACTTGAGACTGGATAAGCGCGTCAATCTTGTCCTTCGCTGCGGGCAAAAACGAAGATCGGCCATCTGCCGCGACCGGCACTGGTGCCGCGAGAGCCGTGTTGGCACTTTTTTCTTCCTTCTGGGTCAGGGCTATGAGCCTGGCTGTGTTACCCGGCGTGGGATCGTAGCCCGCCAATGTTGCTCCCACGATGAGTGTGCCATCTAGCGCACCAACACCGATATGTGTCTCGGCGCCCTGAGTCACAGTTCCGATAAAGGCGTGCCGTCCGAGATCCGGTGCGGAAATTGGTTTGAAACCGGGAACAGTTTTGCTCTTCTGAACAGCTTCCTGGTAGGCCGACGACGCGTCACTCGAGTTCGCGTACTGATCTACGGTAATCGTCATTTTCTTCAAGCCATCGCTGTTCGTGTAGATGACACTCCTCGTAGCTTTGGGGTTACCGACTGCGGTTAAGTTTTGGCCCGTGCTAGTTTCCTGGACCATTTCGGAAAAGGAACTTTTAACCGCGCTCAGCGGGACCACTACGTTGCGCGGAAGCATGAAGTCAGACGTGCTCGCGCTGCCGGTCGTGGAGGATCGTGATTGTCCGTGTGCAGCGAGTGAGACAATCCAAATTATAGCAATTAACAGCGCTGCGACCCGTCTCAGCTGTGATCCGTCGTGCATGTCGTTAATGCCCGGGCTCATCTGTCTTCTGTTTCTGATTTCAAAACACTCCGAATTATCAACGACTCAGTAAAACATCAATTTAATTTCGCATATGCATCCTGATCATATACCTCTCATCTAAACGCGATCCGCGATGAACCGTCCGATCTGTGAAACAGCGATCGAACCACAATTATCGCGCTGATTTGTCCATTTCCGTTTGCGCAAATTGAAATCACGCGGTTAATCTAAGATCCGTGTTCAGCTTGACGATGCTCGGCAGCGGGAGCGCGGGAAACAGTGCGCTGGTCGCGACCGATCATTGCAAGCTTCTGGTCGATGGCGGCCTGAGCGCGCGACAACTGGCGTTGCGTCTGGAGCATTGCGCCGTGACACCGGAGCAACTCGATGGCGTTCTGCTCACGCACGAGCACGGCGATCACGTTTGCGGTCTCGAAATTTTTTGCCGCAAATTTGACGTACCTATTTATTGCAACGCCTTAACGGCGGAGACGATTCGGTGCGACAGCTCGTTCGATCGATATCGCAACTGGCGGATTTTCCAAACCGGCGCGGAGTTTTCGATTTGCGACATCACGATTCAGACGTTCCCCGTGCCGCACGATGCTGTTGATCCGCTGGGGTTCGTCTTTCACGCAGGCTCAGGCAGCCTCGGGTTCATCACCGATCTTGGTTACGTGACTAAATTGATCGTCGAACGCTTGCGCCAGGTGCAAACCCTCGTGATCGAGACCAATCACGACGAAAAACTTTTGCAAAACGACACGCATCGGCCGTGGCCGGTGAAGCAACGGATTCAATCACGGCACGGTCATCTGTCGAACACAGCGGCCGCAAGCGTGATCGAGGCATTGTTGCCGGGAAAAATCGAGCGCGTGGTGCTTGGACACCTCAGCCGGGATTGCAACACGCCTGCACTTGCGTTGGAGACGGTACGCGCTTCCATGGCGAAGTGCAGCAAACTCGATCTGGAAATCCATTGCGCCACACAGTTCGAAATCAGTCCGCAATTCCGAATCGGCGACACCGATCCCGCTCCATTTCAGTCCACATTCGAGAACGCATTTTTTCAGAATGGGCTGTAGGCAGAGGAGTCAGTCATCTTTCTGGTGATTCTCAAGAAACTTCTCTAAGTCTCGAGCGCGATTCTCGGTGGCATCGGCCAGGTATTGCAGTTTGCGGCACCGGAGTTGCTCCTTGGATCCAAGTGCGGCGAATGCCTCAGCGCCAGAGTCACGTGCCTTGAGCCAGAGGCGCTGGTAGTTCCGACATTCACGTTTTTCTTCTTGTGAAGTCTGCAATTCCATGACTGCTGGAAAGCTCTTGTTGAGCCGGCGTTCGGTCGCTTCATACCGCGCGAGAATTTCCTTCTCGGGCTGCAGCGGATCGAGAGGTTCGGCAAAGCCTGGCACGACATGCTTTTCCGCTTCTTCGCTCGGGAGTGTTCGGCTTAGCGTGCGAAGATATTTCGTGTGTTCGAGCTTGCCGCGGCGCAGGTTGAAATAGAAGAAATCACTGCTAACGACCCGTTCGCCAGTCGCATTGCGCCCCGGTATTCTTTTTTCCACGAGAAGTCGCGCCGAGTCAGCGCTCCACGCGACGAAGTAATCGTGCACTCCACCAGTGTCCTCCCAATCGGATGTATCTACAAAGCGATCACCGGAGTCAAAATCCCAATCGGGAGGTTGGTCGCCCATCTCGCACTCATCGGTCGTCACCAAATCGAATTGGAGACCGGCCGTGCGTCGATAAAGCATCACCCCGTCCAGTTGACTGTGAGAATGCAACTTCGCGCAGATCCACCGCTCGTCCGGTGAGATGAAAAATGGCCCCATGCCCGACGTACCTTCCAGCACCCCGCGCTTGTCAGGCTCGGCCGTGGGAATGACCCATGCCTTCCCGGATTGTTCCTCGATACGAAATGTTCCCAGCGGGCTGCGAGTGACATTCTCAGGCGCGACATCGGATTCGGCATGAGCAGTGGAGGATGCGAGAGTCAGTAGCCAGCAGCCGGCAAGCCCGGTGATTTTCGCCAACGGTTGTTTCATCTGGTTTGCTTTTGCACTCTCGGCTTTTTGTCAGACAAATTCCTCGTGCACCAAAGCGGTAGCTTCTCGTTTAACGACGCTGTCCCGCAAGCACCAGCCCAAATCGCTCGATCTGGTTGCCGATTTCCGGGGCGACATGTCTCTCAGCGCCGGTGTCAGTACGCATACGATTAGGTCTAGGGACAGGGAGCTCAACCACCCAGGGTTAGGCGAAGCGCATCAATAGCACGAGCGAGACCACGGCCAACACGATCCCAATCACCTCAAAGTAGTTCAGAGACTCCCGGAATAGCACCACGCCGATTGCGGTGAGAAGCAGCACCAACGAGACAGAGTAGAGGACGCTAATCGTAGCCAGCTTCAGGTGCTTCATTACGAACACCCAACCGAACGCGGTCGAGGCGTAGAGGACGAAGCCAATGTAAAACCAGCTCACCCGCAGCGGTTGCTCGCGCGCGCTGGCGAGCTTAAGGAAGTAATCGCCCAGCACCCCGATCACGCTGAAGGCAATCGTGACCAGTACCGCTATCGTTTTTGCTCCCATTGTTCGCTCGCTACTTTCAGCGTCTCTCACTGCGATGAGCGCACTAAGGCCGCCGAACGAAAAAGCGATAAGCCACTGCTGGGTCTCCAGCAAACACGCTGAAGTCGCGCCGCAAACGGGCCGTTGGCGTCAGGCAAACGGAAACCATCGCTTCTGTTTTAATGCCGCTTCGAATGAGCACAAGTCCAAATCCTGCAAGATAGCTTGATGCGGAGCTTATGTAACCCCTGAGTGGCGCATGCGGCAGATGTTGGGGAGCACAAAATTATCTTTTCCTGTGGCCGACCATTTCGCCGCGCAGCGTGCGGCGATCGACACGGGTGAGGTTTTTTTTCATCGACGTTGTGAGCAATGAAATGTGCGGGATTTCGCAGAGATGTTCGGCGATGAACCAGGTCGGTTTTTCAGTGGTCATCCAGTGCAGATGATCGAACCGCGCGAGGTTCATCGGACGTGAGTAGCGCCGGAGGGTGCGTTCGCCGCGCAGGTTGAAGTAAATGTTAAAATAGCTCATGGCCAGCTCGC
>Ga0137403_10010043_pt1 | contig 10497 bp, 7 predicted proteins | sample CZOMad2_1_16fung_FD_122057 | JGI IMG/M metagenome (GOLD analysis project Ga0137403, IMG submission 122057) | Vadose zone soil fungal communities from Angelo Coast Range Reserve, California, USA - CZOMad2_1_16fungal (Hybrid Assembly) | ecosystem: Environmental > Terrestrial > Soil > Vadose zone... | reverse complement strand
GCGAGTAGTGTTTTCAGTTACCACGCGAGGGATGAGGAAATTCAGGAGGTAATCTTCGCCACCGGCCTTGGTGCCGCCGCCGCTCATTTTGAATCCACCAAAGGGATGGCGTCCAACGATCGCGCCGGTGCACGAGCGATTGATATAGACATTTCCCGCCTCCAGTTGGGCTTTAACGCGTTCGATATTGGCTGGGCTGCGCGAGAAAAATCCGCCGGTCAACGCGTAGTCGGTGCCGTTCGCTACTTCGAGGGCTTCATCGAGATCGTGCACTTTGAGCACACTCAATACAGGCCCGAAAATTTCCTCGCGCGCGATACGCATGTTTGGTTTCACGTCGGTGAAAATGGTTGGCGGAATGAAATAGCCCTGCGGCGGCAAATCTTTTGCCTGGTAGGCGAGCGTCGCCTCACTCTTCCCAACCTCGATATAATCCAGAATGCGCCGGTAAGCGGCCTCATCGATTACGGGTCCCACCATGATCCCAGGTTCCTCAGGATTACCAACGCGCAGACTCGCTGCGGCGGGAATCAAGCGCTCCATCACGCGATTGTAATTGTCCTCAAGAAGAATGAGACGCGACAGCGCAGAGCACTTCTGTCCCTGAAAACCGAACGCGGAATAGATGGAATAACCAACTGCTTCACCAACATCGGCGTCGGAGTCCACGATCATCGCGTTTTTGCCACCCATCTCGCAAATGACCCGCTTTAGCTCGCGTTGACCGGGTCGAGTGATCCCAGCCGACTCCCAAATTTTTAATCCTACTTCGCGCGATCCGGTGAACGCGATCATATCGACATCTTTATGATCAACGAGATGCGCTCCGATCACGGATCCGTGCCCGGACAGAAAATTCAAAACGCCTGGTGGAACGCCCGCTTCCTCGAACACCTGCATTAGCATGGCGCCGCAAACGATCGATTGCTCAGATGGCTTCATGATGACGGTGTTGCCCGTTACGACGCCGGCCGAGGCCATTCCGCAGAGAATCGCGATCGGAAAATTCCATGGTGCGATGACAAATGCGACGCCTCGCGGCCAATAGTGATGATAGCTATCCTCGCCGGGAACACGTTGTGTGAGCTTCGGACGTCCGAGACGTCGTATCTGCTGCGCATAGAACCGGCAAAAATCGATGGCCTCACGAATGTCTCCATCGGCTTCATTCCACGGTTTGCCGACCTCGAAGACTTCGACCGCGGAAAGTTCGTATCGTCTGCGTTCCATGATGTCCGCAGCGCGCTCCAGCAAGCGCGCCCGTTCTTCGAACGGCGTCCGGCTCCACTTACCAAATGCCTCGCGCGCGGCTTTGACAGCGCGCTCGGCCTCGGGAATCCCTGCTTCCGACCCGTAACCCACAATCTCATCCGGAGCGCTTGGATTCACCGAGGGCGTCAGCTCATCGGTCCAGATTTTTTCGCCGCCGATGACGAGTGGATATTTTTCGCCGAAGCGTTTGCGCACTTCGAGCAATGCGCCCTGCATCTTTTCCTGACTGTCTTTATAAGCGAAATTCACAAGCGGCGAATTTCGGTAAACATCGGCGGGGGCAATGTCAAGGGAAGTGGAATTTTTGCCATCAGCCGACGCAATGCAGCCGGGATCACCGATCCCGGCTATAGCAGGTTTGATCAGCTCTCTTGGGTCGCGCAGTAATTCTTCTGCCGAGACGTTCTCTGCAAATTTTGCGCGCAGAAATCCCTCATTCGATGTGTTCTCAAGCAGGCGCCGAACCAGATAGGCCATGCCTGGAAGCAGTTCGCCGACCGGGCAATATTCGCGGACGCGATAACCCATTTCCACCAGCGCCCGTTTGATCGGCCCAGCCATGCCATAGAGCAGTTGAAACTCGAAGCGGCTGGGATCGAGCCCGAGCTCGTCCGCAAACGCCTGCGCGTGCGCGATGCTGCGAATGTTGTGCGATCCGAAGGCAGCGGTAACGATCGATTCGTTTTCCAAAAGCAACCTGGTGAGCGTTTCAAAATTCGCGTCGCTCTCAGGCTTCTGAAAATAAACCGGACAATCCCAGCCGTTCTGGAGCGATTTCGCGGTTTCGTAGTCCCAGTATGCGCCCTTGACCAGCCGTACGGCGAAGCGCGTGCCTCGTTTGCGACCCCACTCGATCAGGTCGCGCAAATCCGCTTCCGATTCTCGCAAATATGCCTGGATCACAATGCCGGCATGCGGCCAATCTTTAAACTCCTCCTCGGTGAAAATGGTTTTGAACAGCTCGAGAGTCGTGTTCTTCTGCGCGTAGCTTTCCATGTCGAAATTGATGAAAGCGCCAACCTCTCGTGCACGGCGCAGAAGCGGCTGCAACTTGGGTGCGAGATGGGCAATTGCATCCGCTGGATCGGCCGGATTTATTTGCGAATAGAGCGCAGAAATTTTGACTGACAGATTTATAACTGGAAAGCGCTCTGAATTTTTGCCCAGCGGGTCCGTCCAGTTTTTTGTTTCGCGCGCGAGTTTCTCGAGCAAATCCAGGTAACGCGCCGCATATTCATCCGCGTCCGCTTCGCTCACAACGGCTTCTCCCAACATGTCGACAGTAAAGCCGATTTTTTGCGAACGGCGCTTGCGCAACGTTTTTATTACGTCGTTCGGATTTTTTCCGGCGATAAATTGGTGCGCCATTCCGGAAACATTCCACCGCAAGATTGGGCCGCTCACCCAGGGAACGATGCGTGCCAGATGAACGCCGGTGCCAACAAACGGCCCGAAGCCGTCATCGGAGAAATACTCGTTGAGATGCTCGATAATTTCGCGTGAGTGGCGCAGCGAGGGCAGAACATCGACAAAGCGAAACAGTTGCACCTTAAACCGCTCGTCACGCATGGAGAGTGCCATTAATCGCTGATACAATCCCGCCTTGCTGAAAAGCGGCTCTGGATGCTTATCGACCAGCTCGAAGATGCGGCTGCCGCGCCGCTCAATTTCGTTTTGGACGGCCGTCATTTACGAAACTAGTCCGCCGCTGTGCGTTAGGCAAAACGGACCCGGCGGATTTCGGCGCGTAAAATATTTTCTTAGGGGACACGCTCACTTGGCCGCCTGTGTTCGAAATAAGAATGAAACTGCTGCACGCGATTTGAAGAGCAAATCGAACGAGATTTGCCTGGCAGAGTTCGGAGGCCCAGGGCTCTGAGCTGTCAGGCAATCTCTTTTGTGTTGATTGATCCGGCGCAAAAACTCGCGTAGCAAACAAGCGAGATGACCCTGGAGCGCCATGAATTTGCGAGCGATAACGTCGCACCGATTTGCCCGGAGGCCTGGGCCGAATTGCAGGAAGCAAATGAGAATTACGCGCCATCATATGGTGAGGACCGCTGGACTGTGCGCGTGTGCGGCCGGGTTCGTGAAATCTTTGAGACCGACTGCGATGTTTATTTTGTTTTCACCGGCACAGCGGCGAACGCACTGTCGCTCGCGCAGCTGTGCAAATCGTTCCAGAGCGTGATCTGTCACCAACATTCTCACATTCAGACCGACGAATGCGGCGCACCTGAATTTTTCACAGGAGGATCAAAACTGCTTTTGGTGGGCGGGGCCGATGGAAAAATCGACATCGCCCAGGTGGAAGCCCTCCTGGCCTGCCAGAACGAGTTTCATTCGCATAAGACGGGCGCGATCAGCATTGCACAAGCGACGGAGGTCGGAACGGTTTATGCACGCGACGAAATTGGCGCGATCGGGGACCTGGCGCGCAAGCACCAACTGTTTCTCCACATGGATGGCGCGCGCTTCGCCAATGCAATCGCCTCGCTTGACTGTGCACCCAAAAGCATCACATGGGAGGCTGGGGTTGACGTTCTGTGTTTTGGAGGAACGAAAAATGGGGCGGCTGTCGGCGAGTTACTGATTTTTTTCGATAAGAAAATCTCGCGCGAATTTGATTATCGAGCGAAACAGGCCGGTCAGCTCGGATCGAAGATGCGTTTTCTCGCCGCGCCGTGGCTCGGGCTTTTGACGGGTGACGCATGGCTGTGCAACGCGCACCATGCCAACCGGGCGGCAAACGTTCTTGCGAGCTGTTTGCGAAAGGAGGCAGGGATCGACAGCGTGTTTCCAGTCGAGGCCAACGCGGTGTTTTGTATCGATGGATGAGCGACTCGCCAGCGGTCTCCACGCGCGCGGCTGGCGTTTTTATAAATTCATCGAACCCGACGTTTATCGTCTGATGTGTTCGTGGTCGACGACCGAGGAGGAGATCTCAAGTTTCATTGCCGACGTTCTGGCGATTAAATGATTGAACAGAACGCGATGAAGGCACATCTGTTACAAACGACATGAAGATATTGGAACCACCTTTGCTTTTTGCGGCGGTTTTGCTTGCCGGATGCGGAACGACCAAGAACGTTGCCGTGACTTCTTACCATGTGACACGCGACGTTGCCGTCGGTTCGTATCATGTCGCTACTGCACCAGTGAATTATGCTTTGGGGCGCCGCGGTGAACCAAAAATGGTTGGCACGACAGAGGCAACGTCATCGGATGTCACTGAGCCTGGTCGGCCTGTTTCATCGCAACAGGTGACTTCATCGCCGCAGCGCAGCTCGAAGCTTCAGGCCGGAAACAGTCAAAGCTCGTCCCGAACAACTCCGCAGGGCACTCGCAGAGAAACAACACAGGCAAATGCAAAACCATCATCACCCGGGCATCCTTCATATCCTCAGACGGGATTTCCAACTGCAAAAGCGGTGCCTGAGAAGCCTGGGTACGTGTTCAGCCCGTTTGATAGCAGCGGAAGATATGTCGATGTGAGCGGTTACGCCTCCGGGACGAAAGTAAAGGATCCGTGGACCGACAAAATTTTTGTCGTTCCCTAGGTTGCGCGACGTGCTTCTGGGGAGCACAGGCTGCCAGCCTGTAGTTGCCGGCAGCCCTGCCGGCAACATCTTGTGGACACGTAGTTTTGAATGACACCAAGTTTCCCGATCCCGGCAAGCTGCCGAGATCTGCAGGCTAGCAGCCTGCGCTCCCCGAGATTGCCGTGAACCTGCGCGAGTGTTAACTAATCACATGAGACTGGCGTCGAGACTCGTGCTCGGCTTGATCGTCTGCTGGACGATTCTCGCGTTCGCACCGCACGGCCTCGGCCAGACGTATCAAGGGAAACAACTCGTCAGGGCGGAGCTGCTGGCCGACACAAGCGCGATTGTCCCGGGAAAGCCGTTTACCTTTGGGTTACTGCTGAGGATGGCTCCCGGCTGGCATACCTACTGGAAATTTTCGGGGGATGCCGGTCTTCCTACAGAATTGAAATGGAAGCTGCCAGCGGGCTGGAAAATTGGTGAGATTCAGTGGCCGATTCCCCTGAAAACAGTCGATCCGGGGGATATTCAAACCTACGGATACGTCGATGAAGTCCTGCTGATGCAGGAAATCACGCCGCCGGCGAAGCTCGACAGTTCGTCGGTGAAACTTTCCGCCGACGCAAGTTGGCTGGTCTGCGAGAAAATCTGCATCCCCGGGGGCGCAACGTTGCAGGTGGAACTGCCGACATCGGCAAATAGCCAGCCTGCGAACACCGAGCTTTTCACACGTTACCGGCATTTACTGCCGCAAAACTGGCCCGGACCGAACGTGGCTACTGCCGAATGGAGTCGAGTTGGGTCCGATCTTCGCTTGAAAGTTACGAGCGAAACCCTGGCAAAGTATCCGGCGGTCGATTCTTTTCCGTTGCCGGACGAAGGCACCGTTGTTGGCCATCCAAAAGTCGAATCGCGCAAAAATAATGAAGTTGTCTTTCGGATTCCGATTGAATCGTCAGGCAAGAATTTGTCGTCCATGGCGGGCCTTGTTGTTTTTTCCCAGCAGCCAAACGGCGCGGACCGCGCGGCGTGGCAGATTACGACTGCGCCGGTTGTTTCGACGGCTCGTCCGGCGCCCGCACGGGGCATTCTCACTTTCCTGTTATTCGGTTTTCTCGGCGGCATGATTCTGAATCTGATGCCGTGCGTGTTGCCGGTGATCTCGCTGAAGATTTTCGGATTCATTCAACAAGCGGGCCAAAGCCGGCAGAAAATTTTGCGGAGTGGCATCGCGTTCACGCTTGGGATTTTCGCGTGGTTCATCGCGCTTGCGCTGCTTTTGATTGCGCTCAAAGCCGCGGGACGCGACGTCACTTGGGGCGGTTTTCAATTTACAAATCCTTATTTTGTTCTCGTGCTGAGCGTGATTGTGCTCGTGTTCGCTCTGAATCTCTTTGGTGTATTCGAAATTTCCCTGCCGCAAAGATTTTCTCGCGGTTTGCTCTCGACGAGCGAGCGCAAAGATGATCTTGGCTCCTTCTTCCAGGGCGTATTCGCAACTGTGTTGGCCACGCCGTGCACTGCGCCATTTCTCGGCACCGCGCTCGGCTTCGCATTTTCGCAATCGGCCACAATCATATTGGCAATATTCATTGCCATCGCAGCTGGCATGAGCGCGCCTTATCTGCTTTTAAGCGCTCAACCTGCCTGGCTGCGATTTCTGCCAAGGCCCGGCCCCTGGATGGTGCATGTGAAGCAATTCATGGGCTTCCTGCTGCTCGCGACGCTGCTCTTTCTTCTTTACGTGCTCGGCGCCCAGCGCGGTCTGGAGGGAGCGATTTGGGCAAGCTGTTTCCTGTTGGTGATCAGCGTGGCCTGTTGGATGAAAGGCGTGTTCGTTGTGCCGACCGCATCAGCCGCGAAGCGAAGCATCGTGCTCGTGATCATGCTCGTGCTCGTGCTCGGGAGCGGCATTTATTTCATCGGCGACAAGTTTCACTCCGCCAATGTCGCCTCCGCCGGTTCACAACTTCGAGGCGACTGGCAGGCGTTCACACCCGAGCGTTTACAAGCTGAACTAGAGCAAGGCCACACTGTTTTTGTCGATTTCACCGCCGCCTGGTGCCTTACCTGCAAATTCAACGAGGCCAGTGTTCTTGAAAGTCAGGACGTGCGAGAGGCATTTCAACGTCGCGGCATCGTGAAAATGAAAGCCGACTGGACCAACGGCGATCCGGTCATCACGAAATTGCTGCAACAATTCGGTCGCCCCGGCGTTCCGCTATACGTGCTCTACCCGGGAAAAAACGAAGAGCCAATCGTCTTTCCGGAACTGCTCACCAAGAGCATGGTCTTGGAGAAACTTGAAACCGTCGCGGGCAAAGTCGCCTCACAATAAATTTTAGGGGATGCCTCGGATTTTTGTAAGCTGCGTGATCGCGCAACTCGTCGATTTGATGAATCGCAATTTTGTCACCGGGCTTCGCAATCTGGCCGAGAAGTTGAGCGGCTAGAGAGGATGAATGACCGCACTCGCGAAATCTTCCGCGATCCCCGGCGCGCCCGGCGGTCGCGCCCTACCAATCATGCATTTGAGTTTTTGCCGGGTTTGTCACAAATGTGTTACTTGCCGGAAAATTGAACCATGTCGGAAAGTTTGTTTCTAACAAATCTATGAACACGAAAATATTGTTATCCGTTGTCACATCATTAATTGCTACTGCAGTCTATGCTTTCGATCCGCCTCCGGTGGGCAGCGCTGCGCCGGATTTTTCGCTCTCGGACGCGAAGGGCGGCACCCACTCCCTTTCGCAATACAAGGGCAAATATGTGGTGCTCGAATGGTTTAATCCGGAATGCCCGTTTGTGAAAAAGCATTACGGCAGCGGCAACATGCAAAAATTGCAGGATCAATATACGAGCAAGGGCGTCGTCTGGCTGACCATTGATTCTAACGCGCCCGGCACGGAAGGCAATATTACGCCGGAACAGGCGCAGAAGATCGCTGAATCTTGGAAGACGCGTGAGACCGCGTTGCTTCTCGATCCGGAAGGCAAAGCGGGGCGCGCGTACGGTGCCAAGAATACGCCCAACATGGTTGTAATTAATCCTGACGGAAAAATCGCCTACGAAGGCGCAATCGACAGCAAAGCAAGTCCAAATCCGGCCGACATTCCAAGCTCGACCAATTACGTGAAGGTTGCTTTGGATGAGTCGCTCGCGGGCAAGCCCGTCACCACGCCACAGACAAAGCCATACGGTTGCTCGGTTAAGTACAAATGAAGCTGTAGCGGTCGCTGTCCTCAGCGATTTTTGGAACATTCTAACGCGGCCGTCGAACCCGACCGCCGCTTTCGTTTGCGCATGACGAGGCAATAACGGCAAGCAGAAGTGTCCTGCCTGCTATAGCGATTCGGCGGGGCGCAACCATTGCATTCACGCCGCGCGGTCTTTGGATCTTCTTTTACACACCGTATGGTCTTCGCTAGCGACCACAATTGGTTGTGCACCTTTGGCAGTCTCTCGCAGAGACGTTCCAAACTGATGCTACACGGCTGAGTCTCGACTCGAGTAACGCCGCAATAGCAAGCGCAATAACGGCATCGGCGTTAGGCGAGCCAGAAGCATTGCAAGCTTCATTGCAAATCCAGGAATGACGATCGGCTTATCTGCCTCCAGCCCCTTTATCGCGTCTCGCACCACTTGTTCTACCGGAACAAGAACAAATTTCGGGCCGATCTCCGGCCGGCCATCCGGGCGCCTGGCGACTTGTTGAAATTCCGTTCGAACAGGGCCGGGACATAACGCGCATACGCTTACGCCTGTTCCATGGAGTTCGGCTCGGAGCGCTTCAGAGAAACTCGTAACATAAGCCTTGGTAGCCGCGTAAACGGCAGAACCAGGCACCGGAAGGAAGCCAGCTGACGAACTGATGTTTAGAATGCCGCCACGGCGTTTCGCGATCATTTGCGGAAGGACGTGGCGAGTGAGTGAAGTAAGCGCCACCACATTTACTAGCGTCATTTGCTCGTTGCGAATGGGATCGCTTGCTGCAAAAGGACCGCTATCCCCAAGTCCGGCATTGCTAATTAAAAGATCGACATTGATGTTTTCGCGATCGAACCACTCCATTAGTTGCTGTAATTGCGCAGGATCGGCGAGGTCAACTTGCCGAATCTGAACAGCAAGATTTGGATGCTGCTCTTGCAGCTCATCACGCAGCTCAGCCAGCCTGTCCTGACGTCGCGCAACCAAAATCATAGAGTGCGCACGTCCGGCGAGCTGCCGCGCGAACTCACGGCCTATGCCAGCGGAAGCCCCCGTGATGAGGACGTTACAACCGTCGAGTTTCATGTGCGGTTGTCGCCGGGGGGCGTTGACCTCAGCTTTGCTGAAGTGGTCAGCTTTCTGAGGCCGCAATCAGCCCTTGCGACTCTAACATCGCGGTGAGCTGGCAGATGCAAACTTTCGAGCTCTCTTTTCGTCAGCGCACGCCAATGCCCACGCGGCAAATCGGCAAGCCGAAGATTTCCGAGTCGAATACGGACAAGATGTTTAACGCGGTACCCAACAGCTTCAAACATGCGGCGAATCTGCCGATTGATTCCCTGTTGCAGCACAACGCGCAGACGCGTGGGCGAGACGGAGTGAGGTTGTGCAACTTTTGCTCGCTGGCCGTCGAGAAAAATTCCGCGCAGCAATTTCGGTGCGAGTGCTAAGTCCCAGGGCCGATCCAATGTAACTTCATATTCCTTGTCGACCTTATAACGCGGATGTGTAAGTCGCTGCGCCAATTCGCCATCGTTCGTCAGAAGAAGCAGACCTTCAGTCTGCGCGTCCAAACGGCCGACGTTGAAGAGGCGCGCAAGTTTTTGCGGAAGTAGATCGAAGACTGTATCGCGCGCGTGCGGATCTCTTCGGGTCGAAACAAATCCGGCGGGTTTGTGCAACATGATGGTAAGAGCGGGAGCGGCACGAACGAGTTTGCCATCAACTTTGACGTGGTCGTGCGGGGCCGGCTGTGCGCTGAAGTTAGTGCAGACTTTCCCGTTGATGGTAACGCGACCCTCCGCGATCAACTCATCACAATGTCGCCGCGAACCAACGCCGGCAGCCGCGAGGAAACGGTTCAAGCGCATCAGGATCGTTGAAGGTTAAAGCGTCAAACCCGTACCCGCTTCAACAATTCAACCGTTCAACGCTTCAACGGGCCTAAACGTCCGGCTTAGTTTTCGGCAGGCCGATGACTTTACTGTCTTTTTTCCATTGACCGCGCTTCTTCAGAAGCTCGACGCGCTCGAAGCGTTTCAGCACATTCCGCCTGGCGGCGATGGTACTAGTCCCCTTTAAACTGCGATGTTGCGACATGGATGTGGCTAAAAAGTTACAAGAGTTACAATGAAAATGAGCCGCCATCTTAAACCAGCGCGGGAATTTTTCAAACGCCGTAGCGCGCTCAGAGTTGGTTGCCAAGCACTACGTACGACCCCGACGTGATGACCTGGTGATAAATGTGAAAGCGGCTGGTCAGTAACTGTTTCCAATAATCCGCGCGGCCTTGTTCCACGATGAGGTAAACGGCATCAGCTCCCACCCATTTCTCCAACACCGCCTCTTCATTCACGAAAATATCTATTGAGGGTTTGCCGATCGGAGCCGCTTTGTGGCGGTTTTGATTAACAAGCAGGAACTTCCGGTTCAGATAAAAGACAAGGCTGCTGCTGTCGTCGAACGGGCCTTC
>Ga0137403_10010041_pt1 | contig 10498 bp, 7 predicted proteins | sample CZOMad2_1_16fung_FD_122057 | JGI IMG/M metagenome (GOLD analysis project Ga0137403, IMG submission 122057) | Vadose zone soil fungal communities from Angelo Coast Range Reserve, California, USA - CZOMad2_1_16fungal (Hybrid Assembly) | ecosystem: Environmental > Terrestrial > Soil > Vadose zone... | reverse complement strand
CGGGAACCGCGGAAACGGAAGCCGCCGAATTCGACAAAATCTATAAGTTGGATGTTGTGGTCATTCCGACAAATCGAGCACTGATTCGCATCGAAAATCCCGACGTTGTTTACCGCACGGAGAAGGAAAAATTCGAAGCGGTGGTTAATGGGATTCTGCAGGAAGACAACTCATTCGCGCACGGAATTCGCCACTATCACGAGCGCGGGCAGCCCGTACTTGTGGGAACGATTTCCATCGAAAAATCGGAAGCCATTGCGGACATTCTGAAAAAGACGGGAGTCCCGCACGAAGTGCTGAACGCCAAGCAGCACGAGCGCGAGTCGCGAATTGTGGCACAAGCCGGGCGAAAAGGCGCGGTCACTGTGGCCACGAACATGGCTGGCCGCGGAACAGACATCTTGTTGGGCGGAAATCCTGAATCCATGACGCGTGAGCATTTCCTGAAGAATCGTCTGGCGATGCCGTATGCACAAGCGCCCGCGGTGATTGGAGCGGATACGCAAAGTCCTAACGGCGAAGCGGCTCCGTCGGCCGTTCCGATGGTTCTGTTCCAGCACGAGGGCAAAATTTTTCAAGTTCCCGTCGATCAATGGAAGCCGGTTTACGAGCAGTTTGCCCAGCAGTGCAAGGCGGAGCACGATGAAGTGGTTGCGCTTGGTGGATTGCACATTCTGGGCACGGAACGGCATGAAGCGCGCCGCATCGACAACCAACTTCGCGGAAGAGCAGGCCGCCAGGGCGATCCTGGCTCATCGCGGTTTTTCCTTTCACTTGAAGATGATTTGATGCGGATCTTCGGCGGAGAACGGGTGAAGGCGCTGATGTTCCGCCTGGGCATGACCGAAGGCGTGCCAATTGAGTCGAAGCTGATTTCCCGACGGATTGAGAACGCGCAAAAGTCGGTTGAAGCGCAGAATTTCGATGCGCGCAAGCACCTTCTTGAATACGACGACGTGATGAACAAGCAGCGCGAGACGATTTATGCCATCCGGCGCTCTGCGTTGGAGGGCAAAGATCAACGGGATTATGTGATTGGAATCGCCGAAGATATTGCGCGGGAACTTGTTGACACGTATTGCGGCCGTGAGTTGCACCCTGGCCAGTGGAATGTCACGCAATTCCTCGCCGAAGTGAACAGCCAGTTCGGCGTTGACACGAAGGCTGCTGGCGCTGATCCAGCTACCCTCAATCACGACCAGCTTTCCGACGCGATCGCCGAAGCGGTTGCGAAAAAATACGAGGACAAAGAAAAGCAGCTCACGCCGGACCTGATGCGCTGGCTGGAGCGCCGGATTATTCTGGACGTGGTGGACGGCCAGTGGAAAGACCACCTGCTGTCGCTCGATCACCTGAAGGAAGGTATCGGGCTTCGCGGCTACGGGCAAAAAGATCCGCTTGTTGAATTCAAGAAAGAAGCGTTCATTCTTTTTGAAGACATGATGGCGCGTATCGACAACGAGACAGTGCGCTATCTTTACAACGTGCAGGTACAGATGGAGGGCAACGCGCCGCCGCAGGGAGCGCCTCAGCCGCAGGCACCGCCTACGGCTCCGCGTCCGCTGGCCGCCGCTGCCAGTGCGGCTGCGCGTGTTAACGATGACGGCGCTGCACCGCTTCCTGCGTTCGCGCGTGAAATGGAACGCAAGCAACAGCGCCAGGAAAAAGAGATGCGGTTTCAGGCCGGCGCGACTCAATCCGAAGCGCCGAAACCGGTTCGCGCAGGAGCGAAAGTCGGGCGCAACGATCCTTGTCCCTGCGGGTCTGGGAAGAAATATAAGAAATGTCATGGCGTGAATGCCTGATTGCATCGGGCGGTCAGTACATATCGTGAAGCGCAGCGGGATAAACTCGCTGGCAAATTGAGGACAAAATGCCTCCAGGACCAGCAGCTCAGCAACAAATGCCGGAACGCCAGCCGATTCCCGGCGTGAAAAATCTAGTTGCGGTGGCCAGTGGCAAGGGCGGCGTCGGCAAAACGACTGTCGCCGTCAACCTGGCGCTGGCGCTTTCGAAACTCGGACACAAAGTCGGATTGATTGATGCGGACGTTTACGGGCCGAACGTGCCGATTATGCTCGGCACGAATCAGGAACCGTTGGCGACTGCCGATCGGCACATTATTCCCGTCGAGGTGTCTGGCCTGAAGATGATTTCGATGGGTTTGCTGAATCCCGGCGACAAGCCGATGATTTGGCGAGGCCCGATGCTTCATGGAGTGATCACGCAATTTTTGCGGAGCGTGGAATGGGGCGAGCTGGATTATTTGATTATTGATCTTCCGCCCGGCACCGGCGATGTGCAGCTCACTCTGATTCAAACCGTCGCGATCTCGGGTGCGGTCGTTGTGACCACGCCTTCCACTGTTGCGCTTGCCGATGTACGCAAGGCTATTGAAATGTTTCGTCAAGTGAATGTGGAAGTGCTGGGTGTGGTCGAAAATATGAGCACGTTTGCTTGCCCGCACTGCGGCAAGCCCGTAGACATCTTCGGTCATGGAGAAGGCGCAAAGACGGCGCGTGCCTACGGGGTGCCGATTCTGGGCGAAATTGAAATTGATCCGCGGATCCGCATTGGCGGCGATACCGGAAAGCCCGTGGCTACGCTTGGCGAAGAAGCCGCGGCCGCCAAGAGTCTTTACGGTGTCACGCGGGCCATTGTCGCGCGGCTTGATGAGCTTGGATCTTCGACGCTTGGACCATCCGTCCAGATTGATTAGCGCGGCGGAAGCGGCGCTGATCTGTGCCTTTCCTTGTCACTCCATCGTGCAGATGCTATCTTTCCAAGCTTCGCAGTGTGAGACTGGTTTCGTTTCAATGCAAATCGCGTCACGCTGGCTGACGATTCTATATCTCACATTTTAAACGGCTTAAATCGCGTTTGCAGTCGCGGCGGGGAAGGAATCAGCATCGTCGTGCAACGCCAGCCGGATATTCGACCGTACAAAGGTAAGCGACCCGTCATCGCAAGTTCAGCTTACATTGACGTCGCGTCGGTGATCATCGGTGACGTGGTGATCGGTGAGGACGCGAGCATCTGGCCGCTGGTTGTGGTACGTGGTGACGTTAATTACATTCGCATCGGCGCACGCACGAATATCCAAGATGGCTCAATTCTGCACGTGATGAAAGACGAGTACCCGCTGATTCTTGGCGACGACATCACGGTCGGCCATTCCGTCACGCTGCACGGCTGCACGATTGAATCGCGCTGCCTGATAGGAATGCGCGCGACGATTTTGAACGGAGTCGTAGTGGGGGAAGGAAGTATCGTGGCCGCGGGGACGCTGCTCACGGAGCGCACTATTGTACCGCCGCGCAGCCTTGTCGTGGGTGCGCCGGGAAAAGTGAAACGCGCGCTGACCGCAATCGATCAGGCGACGATTGATCGTTATGCGCAGCGGTATGTCGAGTATAAGGAGACTTATCGCAGCGAGCCTTCGTAGCTGCGGCTCACCGAAGCGGTTCGAAAAAAAACAGCATGGCGAACAAATCTAAATTCCAAGCGATCAAAGGCACGCGCGACCTACTGCCGCCGGAAACGGCGCTTTGGAACTATGTTGAAGACACTGCCCGGAATGTGTTCGAGACGTTTGGTCTCGACGAAATTCGTCCGCCAATTTTTGAACCGACGGAACTTTTTGCTCGCTCCATTGGTGCTGAAACCGACGTTGTCTCGAAGGAGATGTATTCGTTCGAGGATCGCGATGAAACTCCAGTCAGCTTGCGTCCAGAAGCGACGGCGAGTGTTTGTCGCGCGTATATTGAGCACGGGATGCAGCAACTTCCGCAGCCAGTGAAGTTGTACTACATGGGGCCGATGTTTCGGCGCGAGCGGCCCCAAAAGGGAAGATACCGGCAGTTCTATCAGATTGGCGCGGAAGTGCTTGGTGGCGGCGATGCTCCCGCCATCGACGCTGAAGTCATTGAGATGGTGATGACTTTTTTCGACAAGCTTGGCCTGACCGGCGTTGAGCTTGACATCAACTCGATCGGACACCATGCGCCCAACTGTCGCCCTGCATACGTGGAGAAGCTAAAAGCGGCACTTGAAAAAGTGAAGGATCAGCTTGGCGCGGACAGCCAGCGCCGCTTCGAAACCAATCCGCTTCGCGTGCTCGATTCGAAGCTCGAACACGAACAAGCTATTATCGCGACGCTGCCGCGCATTGCCGATCACCTTTGCCCGGACTGCGCGGCGCACTACGCGGCAGTGAAACGCCAGCTCGAAATGCGTGGAGTGTTTTTTAAGGAAAATTGGCGTCTGGTTCGCGGGCTCGACTACTACATGCGGACAACTTTTGAAATTACCGCAAAAGGGCTCGGTTCGCAGAATGCGGTCTGCGGCGGCGGACGCTATGACGGGCTCGTGGAACTTCTCGGCGGGCCGCCTACCAAAGGAATCGGTTTCGCGATCGGCGAAGACCGCCTGATTCTTTCGCTGCAGGACAGTGGAAAGGGCGGCACGCCGCAGGGCCGCGATGTTTACGTTGCATGGATGGGCGAACGCGCTTACGCCACTGCGGTCCGCGCTGCAAAGGATCTACGGAACGCGGGATTTAGCGTCGAACTGCCTCCCACAGAGCTGAAATTCGGCAAAGCGCTTGAGCGCGCAGACAAGCTCGGCTCGCGCTACGCGCTGATCCTCGGTGATAATGAAGTCTCTGAAGGCTCGTGGACGCTAAAGACCCTGGCAGACGGTACGCAGCAAAAATTCACGGAGCCGGAGTTGCTCGAATTCCTTACACAGGGGAAATCCGGCGGCTAGTGGACGATTTTTAAGTTGGAAGCCGAAGCGCATGCTTGGGTTGCGCTCTAGATCGAGAAAAGAAAGAGCACAGAGCGAATTCTGTGCCATTGAGGGAGAGAGCCCTTGTTGGATTTTCTTGGCAATTTGAAACGCACACATTATTGCGGAGCGCTTCGCGTTTCGGACGCGGGCAAGCCCGCCGTGGTGCTCGGGTGGGTAGCGCGGCGCCGCGATCTCGGCAATCTGTTGTTTCTCGATGTGCGTGACCGCACAGGTATCGTGCAGGTAGTGTTTAACAAAGAGACGCAGCCCGAAGCGCATGCGAAAGCCGAACAGGCACGCAGCGAATTCGTCGTCGCGGTCGAAGGGAATGTCGTTCAGCGGCAAAAGGCAAATCCAGAGTTGGCCACTGGCGAAGTCGAGATGAACGCGACCAAATTGCACATTCTGAACAATTCAAAGACGCCGCCGTTTCCCATTGAGGATCAGATCCATGCCGCGGAGGAGACGCGATTGCGCTTTCGGTATCTCGATCTGCGCCGCCCGAAACCGCACGCGAACCTGGCGCTGCGCCACAAAATCATTCTTGAAATCCGCAAGACCATGGACGAAACGGGCTTTATCGAAGTCGAAACGCCGATGCTTACGCGGTCCACCCCCGAAGGGGCACGCGATTACCTGGTTCCAAGCCGCGTGCATCACGGGCAGTTTTACGCGCTGCCACAGTCTCCGCAAATCTTTAAACAGATTCTGATGATTGGCGGGCTCGACCGGTACTTCCAGATCGTCAAATGCTTTCGCGATGAGGATTTGCGTGCTGACCGCCAGCCGGAATTCACGCAGCTTGACCTGGAGATGTCTTTTCCACGCCAGGAAGATATTTTTCGCGTGATCGAGCAGGTGATGGTGCGCGCGTGCGCCGTTGCCGGAATTAAAGCCGAAGCACCGTTTCCACACATGCTGTATAAGGACGTGATTCGCAAGTATGGCAGCGACAAGCCCGATCTACGATTTGGTATGGAGCTGCACGAGGTGACGTCATGCTTTCCGCCGGAGGCGAAAGAAAAACTTCAGATCGAAGGAAACGTCTTTGCTCTCGCTGCTCCCGGCGCAGCCGGTTACTCTCGCAAACAGCTTGATGAACTTACGGAAAAAGCCAAATCGCTCGGCGCGCGAGGAGCCTATTTCGTTAAAGTTGCTGCCGAAGGATTGAGTTCCACGGTTGAGAAACTGATCGGCGCGGATCACGTTAAGAAATTGGTCGAGGCTTGTGGGGCCAAGACTGGCGATTTGGTCGTCGCAGTTTCCGCGAAGGAACAGATTAAGGGCACCGAGGCTGCCGCGCTCATTGCCGGACAGTTGCGTTTGCAATTGGGTGAAGCTCTCGGAGTAATCGATAAATCGCAATGGAAATTTTTGTGGATCACCGGATTTCCGCTGTTTGAGTGGAGCGAATCGGACAAGACTTGGGTCAGCGCACAGCATCCGTTCACGGGAATCGTCGACGAAGATCTTGAGAAGCTCGAAACAGCGCCGTGGGAAGTACGTTCAAAGGGCTACGACCTGGTTTTGAATGGCTACGAGCTTGGATCGGGCAGCATTCGAATTCATCGTCAGGATATTCAAGAGCGCCTTTTCAAGGCGCTGGGCCTGAGTGAAGAGCAGTTGCGCAAGCGCTTCGGCTTTTTCCTGGACGCGCTAACCTACGGGACGCCGCCACACGGCGGGATTGCGCTGGGCATTGATCGCGTCGTGATGCTGCTGGCCGGAGAAAAATCGATCCGCGAGGTCATTGCTTTCGGAAAAACCACTGCCGCGCAGGACCTTATGGCTGAATCGCCGTCCGAGGTGGACAAGCTCCAGCTGGACCAGCTCGGGATTGCCCTCAAGGAACATAGCAAGGAACAGTAGAGAGCTCGATGAGCCGCATACGCATACTGCCGGAAGCTGTCGCCAACAAAATCGCCGCTGGCGAAGTGGTGGAGCGGCCCGCTTCGGTGGTGAAAGAACTGCTCGAGAACGCGCTGGATGCCGGCGCAAAGACGATTCGCATCGAGATTGAAGCCGGCGGCAAGCGCATCATTCGCGTCATTGACGATGGTCATGGAATGACGCACGACGATGCGTTACTTGCTTTTGAGCGCCACGCAACCAGCAAGCTCAAGACAGCCGACGATTTGCTATCGATCTCAACACTCGGATTTCGTGGAGAGGCGCTGCCTACGATCGCGGCGGTCTCGCGGCTTTTGCTTGAAACCCGAGACGCCGCCGAGGCTGAAGGCACGCGCATAGAATTCGCAAACGGCAAGCTGCTCGGCGTGAAGCCCGCAGGTCTTCCCGCTGGAACCACGCTCAGTGTCGCCGATCTTTTTTACTCCGTTCCGGCCCGGCGCAAGTTTCTGAAATCGGATACCACCGAGCTTGGGCATATCGCCTCGCTCGTGACGCACTACGCGCTCGCAAATCCGGATAAACAATTTGTTCTTTCGACGCCCACGCAGACGATCATCGATTGTCCGCCTTCCGAAAAACTGGCGGACCGCGTGTATCAACTTTTCGGCCGGCAGGCGCTTGATGAACTGGTGGAAATTCCGCCTATCGCCGCTCCCTTTCGCTCAGCCATCACGGAGCAAGCGCTTGAACCGGAAGAAGAAAAGGCAACACTGACGGTTTCCGGATTCACGTCGCGCCCGGAAGTTCAGCGGCCAAATCGCAATGGCATCTACATTTTTGTGAACAAGCGGCTCGTTCGCGACCGCTTGATCCTGCATGCCATTCATGAGGCTTACCGCAATATTCATCCGCACGCGATCTTTCCCGCTACGCTGCTGTTTCTTGAAATGCCGTACGACGAAGTGGATGTGAACGTACATCCCGCGAAAATCGAGGTGCGTTTCCGGCGGTCGCAGTTTGTCCACGACGCCACGCGAGACGCCATTCGGCAGGCGCTCATGAGCGCACGACCGATCGCGAGCTTTGCGGTCGCCGCGGTAGCGGAACAAACCCAGGCCAATCCTTCCAGGTGGACCGGACCTTCCTCGTTCGCTCCCGTCACGCCGGCTCCGATAGGCGTCGGCGTCCCCCGCGCAGTCATTCCTGCGACGGAAGAGATCGGCCTCGGGAGCGGCGTTCGCTCCGACGGTGGCTTCGATCTCTCTTCTGCACCGGTGCAACCTGTTGAAGAGCGTTTTGCTTTCGAACCAGGCTCATCCTTGAGTGGCGGCACTCCATCCATCGGGCTCGCAGTTCCCGCGGCTCCGAACTGGGTCGGGAATCTCGCTGGCGCAAATGGCGACCTGCCTGCTTCGCTTCCGCATCCCGACCAGATCGCCGACCTCAAGCCGCTGGGCCAGGTCAGCTCCAGTTTTATTATTGCCGTAAACGGTCAGGGACTTTGGATTGTGGATCAGCACGTGGCGCACGAGCGGGTTTTGTTCGAACAGCACCTTGAAGCACGCCGCGCCGGAAAAGTGGAGTCGCAACGGATGCTGATGCCGATGGTGGTGGAGCTTTCGCCGCGACAGATTGTCACCTACGAAAAAATTGCCGAGGAACTCTCCGCAAACGGATTTGAAGTCGAACCGATGGGGCCGCGCAGTTTTGCAATTCAGTCCATGCCCGCTGGAATTATTTCCAGTGACGCTGAAAAACTGCTTACCGAAATTCTGGATGGAATCGAGCGCGAAAATGCAGCCATCTCCATCGAGACACTTCAGGCAAAAATTGCCGCGTCTACCGCATGCCACGCCGCGATCAAAGTAAACATGCCTCTCGATCAAACCAAGATGGAATGGCTGCTCGGCGCATTGGCCAAGACAGATTGCCCGATGAGCTGCCCTCATGGGCGCCCGGTCGTGCTGCGCTATTCCGTCAAAGAAATCGAGCGCGCCTTTCATCGCATCTGAAGTCTCACCCGATCGGCGAGGCAAACGAGTAGCGAGTGCTCTAAGAAGGCTGATAAACTCTTCGAGGCTTTTTCGAATTTAGCTGGAACGGACCACCGACTACAACTTTCTCTTTCGAGGGTTTCGTGAGCGAATCGCAAAAAACAGGCGTTGTCTTCGGGCTGGCCAATAAGCGCAGTATTGCGTGGGCCATCGCGCAGAAATTACAGGAATCCGGCTGGCGTCTTGCAATTTGTTACCAGAATGAGCGTCTCGAGCAGGAGGCGAAAGATCTGATCGCCGACTTGCCCGGTGCGGAAGGTTTTATGTGCGATGTTGCTTCCGACGAGCAGATCGCGAAACTGTTCGAGGAGTTGAAAGGCAAGTACGGGACTCTCCAAGGCATCGTTCATAGTGTAGCGTTTGCACCGGCGGAAGAATTGAAGGGCGAATTTGTGAATACAACGCGCGAAGGATTTCGCATTGCGCACGACATCAGCGTGTATTCGCTGGTGGCTGTGTCGCGCGCGGCCGCCCCGTTGATGACGGAAGGCGGCGGCATCGTGACCCTTACTTATTACGGTGCGGAGAAAGTAGTCCCGCGCTACAACGTAATGGGAGTCGCGAAAGCCGCTCTGGAGGCCAGTGTTCGCTACCTTGCGAACGATTTGGGACCGAAAGGGATTCGCGTCAACGCTATTTCGGCCGGACCGATCAAAACGCTTGCCGCCCGTGGAATCTCAAACCTAGGCGACATGCTCAAAGCTCATGCTGACCGCGCACCGCTGAAGCGCAACGTTGACCCTGCAGAGGTCGGTGGCACAGCAGCGTTTTTGTTGTCGAGTGCGGGATCTGGAATCACCGGCGAAACCATTTACGTGGATTGCGGCTACAACATCATGGGCTTTTGAAAAGCACTCCGCGATCATCACCGTACATGACCAAAAAACTCACCATTGCCATTGATGGACCAGCGGGCTCCGGGAAAAGCAGCGTCGCCCGCCTAGTCGCCCAAAAACTCGGGTACGTTTATCTGGACAGCGGCGCGATGTATCGTGCGGTGGCGCTGAACGCGTTGCAAAATGGCGGCTTTGCATTGAGTTCGGAATCGGAGCTCGAGGCATTGGCGCGCGACTCGCGCATCGAACTTCGCCCTGTTCCGCTTTCCCTGCAGGATCCATGCATTCACAATCGGGTGCTGCTCGACGGTGTCGATGTCACACAGTCGATTCGTACAAATGAAGTCGCGCAAGCTGCGTCGCGAGTGGCGACGGTCGCCGGGGTTCGCAAGATACTTGTAGCGGAACAGCAACGCGCTGGAGCAGGCGGTGGTGTCGTGATGGAGGGGCGTGATATAGGGACGGTGGTCTTTCCGAATGCCGATCTGAAAATTTTTCTTGAAGCCACCCCGGAAGCGCGAGCGGAACGCCGTTGGAAAGAACACATAGAAAAGGGCGAGCACCTCAAATTGGAGCAGGTTCTTGACGAGGTGCACACACGGGACAAGCGCGACACGGAGAGGCGAGTGTCTCCGCTCGTTCGCGCAGCCGACGCGGTTCTTGTGGACAACACCGCCATGGACGTGGAAGAGACGGCGCGACTGATCGTGCTGCTGGCTCGCGAACGGGAAGCCAAGTTAAGCAAAGACACCGGAGTCGTCGCCTGACGCGGTAGAGCCGCACCTGAAAACGCGGCTCGTGCACCAAACGGAGCGCTAGCTCTCACTAAGTGCTTCAAAATAAAGATGTAAAATCCGAATTATTTTTGGGTAAGCGCAATTTCCGCTTGACAGATTTTGTATTCTCGTTTACTTTGTCGTAACCTCAGTTGCAAGCTGCTGTTTCTCTGCAGTCCTCACTGAGCGT
>Ga0137403_10010040_pt1 | contig 10498 bp, 10 predicted proteins | sample CZOMad2_1_16fung_FD_122057 | JGI IMG/M metagenome (GOLD analysis project Ga0137403, IMG submission 122057) | Vadose zone soil fungal communities from Angelo Coast Range Reserve, California, USA - CZOMad2_1_16fungal (Hybrid Assembly) | ecosystem: Environmental > Terrestrial > Soil > Vadose zone... | reverse complement strand
TTACCTAAGAGTCTCGGTAGGTTGGCGGGTGAGACCCCATACCCCGGCCGTATGGATCGCAGATTATGTTCCGTGAAAGGTTGGCCCTGTTTGATGTCGGCGACCGCATATAAGGATCGCCGCATCTGGCGGGATGGATTGGAAGTGAAGTCCCGCAACGCCATCGCCTCATTGGTCATTTTTGTAACATTGACCATGGCCCTGAACTCTGGCGGGGTCAGACTGAACTCCCGATCCTCCGTTTCCAAATAAGCATCTAGTATCAGATGCTTTTCGATGATAGCCGAGAATAAGGCAGTAGCTGCAATCGGAACAACATTGGGATCGGGGGTATGATCCGATAGTCCCACCACCGACTCCGGCCCAAGGAAAATCCGCATCAGCGATATCCGACCCAGATCAGCCCATTCTACTGTACCTGGATACTCCGACGTACAATGCAGAAAGGCGACATTGGTCATATCGCAGGCTTCATAGGCCCGGCGGATATCCTTGAAGTCCGCCATCCCCGTGGAGATGATCATCGGTTTATTCTGACTGGCGGCATATTTGATCAGCGGAATATCAGTCATTTCCATCGATGCGATCTTGTAGGCCGGGCAGTCCAGCTTGGCTAGCATGTCAACAGAAGTGTGATCGAATACCGAAGCGAAGATGGTGATTCCTATTTTTTTGGCATGTTTGAATAGTTTCGGGAACCAATCAAACGGCGTCTGCGTTTGGCTGTACAGCTGGTAGAGATTGCGACCTTTCCAGATGCCTTCCTGTATAATGAAATCCGGCTTGTGGCAGTCGAGGGTGAGGGTGTCAGCGGTGTAAGCCTGAAACTTGACCGCATGCGCGCCAGCATACTTTGCAGCATCGATAAGACTGATGGCATTGTCGAAATGTCCGCCATGATTGCAACTGGCTTCGGCGATGATATAGGGCGGCTTGCCGCATCTAACCTCAACCCCATCAATGATCATAGAAATCCTCCGCTTCCAAGGGAGCCACCTTGTAGCCACGAACCCAGAGATGGGTCAGAAGTTCCGATGTGAAGTCAGACTGGGATACGCCGGTTAGGGTCGCTTCCTTGCCATAGATGGCTTCAAGTTGATCCAGAAAGCTGGCTAGTGCCTCGATGGCCCCGTTCCCCGTACCTCTCATGTCGAACTTCCTTTTCGATGGTTTCGGCTTCTTCGAGGATGATATCCCGCATCCGGTTCAGATGATGCAGTTTCGGATCATAAGCGCAAACCTCAAAGGTAAACAGCCTTTCGTTCTCTAACTCCTCGGCGACTGGAAGTCCCACATTTTCTCCAAATAATTGATGGAGTAGAGGTGAATATCCGCAACGGAATGGAACTCCTCGTTTCCCAACAGCCGTGATAAACGCTCCTCGTATGCTACTGGCTCTGGCGCAGTTGATTTTCCCGGCCCATAGATAGTAAGCATGGCGGTCTCCATCCCGTTTGACAGGGATATCGACAAAGGGCACATCTTTGAAGATGTCTGAAATAGCTTCAGCCAGTTCAATGCGGCTTTGGACATTGGCAAATCCTTTCTTCAACTGTGCACAGGCAATGGCAGCAATCGGTTCCGTCATCCGCAGATTGAGGCCAAATTTCAGTCTAGGCGGAACATTACTGGTATCAAGTTCCCCGTGGTTAATAGCGCCCTCCAGCCAGTCTGCATGTCGGGCGCTGTTGGTCACGACCAACCCACCTTCACCGCATTGGATATGCTTGTGGACGTTCAGACTGAACACCCCCATATGACCAATGGTGCCGGTATAGGTTCCATCACAGGTCGCATAGGGGGCCTGGGCATTGTCTTCAATCAGGATGATGTGATGTTTGTCACAGAAGTGACGCATTCCCTGTAATAGGGCGGCATGACCAAACAGATTGGTGACGATGATGACTTTGGGGAAGGGTGGCTGCATCGAGGGGATGAGGCAGAAGTGCAGGGGGTCAACATCAAAGAACTTGACCTTGGCCCCAAGGATCATGGCGCAGGTCGCGGTAGCAGACATGGTATAAGTAGAAACCCAAACTTCATCACCGGGGCCGACACCAGCAGCCATACAGGCAGCCATAAGTCCAGAAGTAGCGGAATTACATGGTATTGCATAGTTGACAAGGAATTCCGCCTTCCAGTCCTCCGACAATTGCCGGATGAACCGCCCCGTGGAGCGTTGCCCCCCGAGATATCCCGAGAGCGGACGCTTCATCGCCATCATCAGATTAAGATGCTCCTTCTTGCCAATTGTCCAGTATATCGGCAGCGGTTCTAGAGTTTGCCCAGCCACTTGTTGACCTCCAAATCGTGATAGCCGATTTCTTTGACGATGGCTCTGGTGCCTTCCGGATCATGTTTCATGGCAATGCGAAGAATTTCCATCCATAAACCGTTGTTATCGGCCCGGACTTCCTCGATACGGTCGAGGATCTCGTCAATGCTTGGTCGCTGTGCCATTGAGCATTCTCCGTAGGCCATCAATGTTAAGGTAATCGGGGTTGGTGTCACTCTTATATGAACCGCCCAGCAGTGGAATATTGGAGGTTCCGTTGATGACGAAATAATCCCCATAGTCCATGGCAGAATGGGATTCGTCCTCGGAAATCAGGGTTTCATGGATTTTTTCGCCGGGCCGAATGCCGATCAGATGATAGTCACAGCCCAGTGCCACAATCAGGTCGCGAATACAGGCCGAAGGTATCTTGGGAACATAGACTTCTCGGCCCCGCATCAGGGTATGACAGGTATTCACCATCTCGATCGCTTGTTGCATGGTGATCCAGAACCGGGTCATCCGGTCGTCGGTCAAGGGCAGACTGGTTTCGCCCTTGGCGATCAGAGATTGAAAGAAAGGCAGAACAGAACCACGGCTGCCAACCACATTGCCATATCGAACCACACTGAACTTGCATCGGCCAGCCGAAAGGTTATTTGCGGCGATAAAGACTTTCTCAGCTGCCAGTTTTGATGCGCCATAGAGATTGATTGGATTAACTGCTTTGTCAGTCGATAGAGCAATAACCCGATGTACCCCACAAGCAATAGCTGCCAGAACGACATTCTCTGCTCCTCCAATGTTGGTGGCGATGCATTCGGTTGGATTGTATTCGGCGATTGGAACAATCTTCAGAGCGGCTGCATGAACCACACTATCAATCCCATGCATAGCCAATTCAAGGCGCTTGCGATCACGGACATCGCCAACAAAAAACCGAAGACGAGAATCGGGAAACTGACGAGCCATTTCTTCTTGGGCATGTTCACCTCGGCTATAAATCACAATTCGTTCGACTTTTGTTCCCAACAAATGTTCAGTGAAGGCTTGGCCAAAACTGCCGGTGCCGCCGGTGATCAGGACTTTTGTCATCAGGTTTTCCTCAAGGGGTCAAAGGCATAGGCTTCTTGGCTGATCACTTGTTTGATGGCATCGGGTCCGGCTTCTAGGAGGTCTGAAATATCTGATAGGGTGACATCATAAGCCTCTCCGATCCGCTTGACTTCGGCATCCTTGATGGCGAAAGAGACATTATTGGAGTTGATGATCAATACCCCATTCTCCGCCATGTCTTGCATGAACAAGGTCTTGATCTGGTTGGCAGTTGCATTGGCATGATCATGGAAGTTAATCTTCTTCCTCGGGAACATACCGGTGAAGGTAATGACATCGTTGAGACCATGGATATCGAGGCGGCTATCGACCTTCAGCATGATGTCCGCTCCGACTTTCCAGAGATGTTGGATCACCTGTTCCCGCTCCATCTTCTTGATGGTGGCAATCGAGGCGGCAATCGATAGGGTTTCGCCAAACATCGTACCAGAGTAAAAGATGTTATTCGGTGGCTGCATCTTGGTCATGATGTGACATTTTCCGCACAGGGCCGAAAGGGGCATTCCGTTCGCCATGGCCTTGCCAAAACAGGCTAAGTCCGGTGTGACATTGTGATACTTCTGGGCACCACCCATCATCCAGCGGAACCCGGTGATCACCTCGTCAAAAATCAGCACAATACCGTGTTTGTCGCACATCATTCGCAGGTATTGCAGGAATGAGGCGTCTTCATCGGGCTCGATAATGATGGCAGCTGTTTGGCTTCCCCATTCTTTGAAATGATCATTAAATACTGCCATATTGCCATATGGCAATTGGACAGTAGTCAATCCAACCTTTCCCGGAATGCCAAGATTGCGTTCAGTGGCACATAGCGACCAATCGGCCCAGCCATGATAACCAGTCGTCACTACACCTTCGCGGCCAGTATACGCCCGAGCCAACCGAATGGCAGCCGTGGTGACATCGGTTCCGGACTTGCCGAACTTGGTCATCTCGGCGCAGGGAATGTAGTTGGCCAGCATCTCGGCCAGTTCAAGTTCCAATTCGGTCGCCAGTGAGAAGCTGATGCCGTTGTCTAGCTGACGACGGATCGCTTCATCCACGTCAGGATCGCGATAACCAAGGACCACAGGGAGGATAGCGTTAACAAGATCAATATAGTCATTACCATCAACATCAAATATCCGAGCACCATCAGCGTGTGAAACATACAGGGGAGCGCGTCCGGGAGGGAATTGGAGGTGGCTCTTGCTGAAAGTCTGAGCACCAAAAGGAATCCTCTCAAGTGCCCGACCAAGGAGCTTGTTTGACGTATCAAACTGTCGCGGAGGTAATTCCTCAGAATGAACGGCTTCATAGAAGCGCTCGTTTCGGATGCCTGCCTTGTTAAGTTCCCTTAACTCTGGGTATATATCCAAAACCCGAAGAATGTCCAAATAACTCGGCAGCGGCTTCAGCTTTACCGCTAGATTGGCACAGAAATTCAAGTCGGCCTGGGTGTCCAGTACCCAACGCTCCCCGGCCAATCCCGGCAATGGACAGGTCAGGTTAACAGCAGGAAACCGATGACGATTACGAACAATGAACTGAGGTACACAATCCCGATCACTTGGCCGGGTGGCCTCACGCCAAGCTGCCGAGAGAGCCGTAAAAGTAAAACATTCGACATCAAGCCCATCGGGATAAGTAGGAGGATCGATATTACTCGCATAGTCGGCTCCCTTCAGGGCTCGGAGTCGGACGACTTCTGTGATGACATGATGATCAAGGAAAGGGCAGTCGCAAGTAAGTCGAAGTATAACATCGGCTGCATAACCGATAGCACAATGATAGAATCGGTCGAGGACATCACTCTCACTCCCTCGGAAGCAGTTGATCCTGTTCATCGCACAGTATTGTGCGATCACGTCATCCTGCGGCAACGATGAGGTGGCGACTACCACTTCATCAATGCCATCCGCAGCCTTGATGGCATCGACTGTCCATTGCAATACAGGCTTACCGTTCAGATGAAACATGACTTTGCCGGGCAATCGGGTTGATCCCATCCGTGCTTGGGCAATAGCGATGGTGCGGAGTTTACCTTCCACGGATATATTCCTTGGCTAATAGGCAGATGTTGGCGACATGCATGGCTTCATCGGCGGTGCAACCTTCCGTGGTCTTGCCGTCCAGACGGGCGAGGAAGGCGCGATCTTCTTCCAGATAGTTACGGTCGAAGTTATCCCGGCCATAGTAAATCTCCGGAATCGATCCTTTATTGTCACGCACAAGGGCCTGACGGGAGATCAGATCGACCTCAATGGTGCCGCCTTCCCCGGCAATGATAAAGCCACGGCGTTCGAATCGGGTCAGGTAATCCAGATGCACCACGGTCTGACAGCGAGTAACGTTGTGATCCAAGATGATGTCGGCTAAATCCTCCGGCTCTTTCCGGGCCGCTGCCGTCACCAAGGCCGCCGGCCCCAGCAGGAACAGGGCCAGATCAATCTCGTGGCTCCAGTTCAAGATCACGCCATCGCGCAGGTAATCTGGTTTGTCACAGAACTGGCCACAGGTGAACCGCGCCCATAGCGGTTTGCCGATCAGCCCATCCCCCATCCATGCCTTGGCTCGCTTCACTGCCGAGTGGAACCGAAGGTTATAGCCCACCATCAGCACGTTGTGGGTTGGCACCGCCGCCCATTGCAGCGGCAGACTGACGATCGGCTTCTCCACGAATAGCGGCTTCTGGATGGTGGAGACATCATCGTAATGACTGGCGGTGGGGGTAGCGACCACAAGGGCATCCGCCCAGTCAATCACCTCATATCTGGCGCTTAGCTTGTCGGTCAGGATGTCATAGCTGCGAACTTCGCAGCCAAGGGCTTCAAAGTTCCGGAAGTGCCGGGTGCCGATACTGCCGAGACCAAGAATACCGATCTTTTTCTTTATACCTGCCATCTGCCCCACGATCCTTTCTTGATAATGGTGATCGCTTCACCGGGGGCGGTAGACGTTTCAGAGATCCATTCATAGGCCGGATTGGCCAACCACAGATCGGCATACCGCATTTTATAAGAGAATAATCCTTCCTTATGGTGGTAGGGCAGCACATAGGGCGCTCTGGGATGGAAGTCGTGGATGGCGATATAGCCATTTTCCTTAAGAAGGACATCCGTGCTGGCAACGATGTCAAACAAACCATCCCGATCCATGACATAGAGGCAGAACCCGAAGATGATCAGGTCGAATTCTTCACCCCTAAACATGGTATAGGCTGTCTCAACGGTACCCAGATGGAGTTTCAGGTCGGGATAATGCTCGCGACCATAGGCAATGGCTTCCCCGGATGGATCTACGCCAACGCAGGTGCAATCATACGTTTGATGTAAGGCATCAAGATACTTGCCGGCGCCACAGCCGATTTCTAAAATCTTCTCAGGTTTTATATTAAGATTGATGATTGCAGCAACCACTGCATAGTTAATCCAGCGGCCTAAATTTCGGCGATGCCATGCATCACCTTCCCCTGCCCAGAACGCGGCCTCTTGTCTGATCTTTGCTTCTCCAAGATGTCTCATTTGAACTTTCCCCAATGCACCAGATCGGTGGGTTGACCATTGATCAGGAAGTGATCTTCCTGTCGGCCTTCTTCCATCATCCCATAATGGGAACAGATGCTCATCATGCTGACGTTACAGGCCATGCATCCAGCTTCGACCTTACGCATCTTCTCTAAAGTTTTGTCACAGACCGCCTGCCATGCTTCAAGACCTAGACCTTTGCGCCACATTGAACGCTCCCCAATCATGATGCCGACATTGGCAGTTTGATTGGGCGGATCGGTAAAAATCGAGGCTGTTCCCAACAGGATGCCTTGATGATAGAGGCCGAGGAAAAAATTCTCTTCATCATACATGCTGATATATTTGCGTTGGGTTTCTATGGTATGGTGGTAGTGACGCTGTTCGGAATATCGCATCACCACAGGATCATTCAACCAGCCGATCATTTCGCGCAAAGAAGGTTCATCCGAGGGAGCGCGAATGATATCCAGTCTTTTTGAAGAAACCGGTTGCCAGATCATTTTGATTTCTTTTTCTTGGGGGCACCGGGCTCAAGACTTTCATCCGCCACATATTGAACATATTGCAATACCTTCAGCAGGGTTTCGCCCAACAAAAGGATACCCTCGGCATCTTGGCTATAGCCACCGAGCCCCCGGCGGCGGTCGACTTCCTTCGCCAAGGGTTCCTCTAGCACCAGTAGGTCTAATCGTTTCATGATCTCTCCTGTGACCCGTTTCGGATACCGTTGTCTTTAACCTCTTCAACGCTTAAATTAAGGCGGTATTGAGGGGGATGTTAACTTGTTGGGATTAAACGAGAATGCCTTTAAGAAGGTGGCCGCTGGTATCCTTCGATTAAGCAAGGATGAGAAGCGGCAACTGGCGGAAGCCAAGCTGATCGATTTCTGTGAATATGTTTGGCCGGTGGTGGAACCGGCGATTCCTTTTATCCGGGGTTGGGCGATTGAGGCGATTGCTGAGCATCTTCAGGCGGTTACCGAGGGACATATCACCCGGCTGCTGATGAATGTGCCGCCCGGCTTTACTAAGTCGTTGATGACCGACGTGTTCTGGCCTGCGTGGGAATGGGGGCCGAGGAAGATGCCGTGGCTGCGGTATGTCTGTGCTTCCTACTCCAGCCATCTGACCGAACGTGACAATATGCGGTCCCGCAATATCGTCATCAGTGACCGCTATCGGGCGATGTGGGGAGACCAGTTTAAGATTTCCAATGAGCAGTTCACCAAGATCAAGTTTGCCAATGACAAGACCGGCTGGAAATTGGCGACCTCGGTGGGTGGCATCGGGGTGGGTGAACGTGGCGATCGGTTCATCATCGATGACCCCAACAACACTATGGAGATGGAATCCTCGCAGGTCCGCGTCACCACCAATATGTGGTTCACCGAGGTGGTTCCGGACCGACTGAATAATCCGGAGAAGTCTGCCATTGTGGTGATCCAACAACGGCTTCATGAGGATGATGTCAGTGGGGTGGCGATTGCCCGAGACATGGGATTCACCCATCTGATGATCCCGGTCAAACATGATACCCACCGGCATTGCATTACAACTTATCCCAAGACTGGGGAACTATTCTGGGAAGATCCTCGGGAAGAAGAGGATGAACTGGCATGGCCAGAGCGGTTTCCAATCGAAGTCTGCGATGGTCTGGAGCGTGACAAAGGGCCTTATGCATGGGCTGGCCAATATATGCAGCAACCCGCCCCGCGTGGCGGTGCCATCATCCGAGAAGAATTCTGGCAGATATGGCCGCCAGAAGGACATCCGGAGACCGATGCATTTCCAGCGTTTGAATACATTGTGGCTTCTCTGGATACCGCTTTCACCGAGAAGGAAGAGAACGACCCGTCGGCCATGACCATCTGGGGTGTGTTTCGAGAGCAAGCCATCCAACCCATCCTGTCTGATGGTAAGGGGCGGCAATGGTTGGAAATTCAACAGGCTTCCAGCAACCCCAAGATCATGCTGATCTATGCATGGGAGGAACGGCTGCGGTTCGATCAATTGGTGAAGAAGGTCACGGACACCTGTATCACTCCATCGCTGGAGGGCAGGCCACATTATCCTGTGGATAAGTTGCTGATCGAAGCCAAAGGCAATGGAATATCTGTGGCGCATGAACTTCACCGGCTATGGCGAGGAAGCGGTAAGATATCTGTCGATTTGATTGATCCAAAGAAATATGGCGATAAGGTGTCGAGAGTGACATCGATTCAGCATTTATTTTCGGACGGTATGATCTACGCCCCCAACAAAGCATGGGCGGATAAGGTGATCCAGCAGTGTTCGGTATTCCCCAAAGGTTCGCATGATGACCTCGTGGATACCACCTCGCAGGCGCTTAGGTACTTGAGAGATCAGGGTTTTGCCTTGAACCGGGAGGAATCTGCGCTGGAAGCCGCCGACGAAACCAGCTATGATAGACGGGCGGTCCTTAAGCCGCTTTATCAGGTTTAATGGATGGCTTTGAACTCTGGCAGTCTCAAGATGACCGGCCCGTACCCTGAACCGGTCCGGCCGCACATGACATTGAATGGCGGCACTGCGCCACAAGAACAAACCATGAACAAGAAGATGGAGGGAGGAGTCCTCACCATCGATAATGCCGATGGCACCACCACCATTGATTTCAATCCATCTGCCACTGACCTTGGAGATGAGAAGGAAGACAAGGGCCACGGTGCCAATCTTGCCAAGAAGATGAGTACTGATCAGCTGGGAACTATTTCTTCTGATCTGATCGAAGGTGTGACCCGGGACGAGGATTCCCGCAAGGATTGGCTATCCACCCGCGCCCTCGGAATTACGCTGCTGGGTCTCCAGTTGGAGAAGCCGCGTTCCGATACTGGGGCAGCCTCCGCTCCGCTGGAGGGCATGTCCACTGTCCGGCATCCACTGTTGCTGGAAGCCACGGTCTCGTTTCAAGCCACGGCCCGTGGGGAGCTGCTTCCGGCATCGGGACCGGTCAAGGTCCGCAATGATTCCCCAGCCAAACCAGCGAGTGCGACCCGCTCACAAGCTCCTGATGATCCCAACAATCCAACCCCCACCCTGCCACCGGATATGTCACCGGATGATCTAGCACAGGCATTGGAGAAGGACCTTAATCACTATCTCACTGTTATCGCGACGGAATATGTCCCCGACACCGACCGGATGCTGTTCTATGTCGGCTTTGGCGGCGATGGCTTCAAGAAGGTTTATAACTGTCCATTGCGCCGACGACCGGTATCCGAAAGTATTGATGCCGAAGATTTGATCGTCTCCAATGCCGCCACCGACCTTTCCAACTGCGGCAGAGTGACGCACCGGATGCGGATGAAGAAGTCAACCTTGAGACGGTTGCAGATCATGGGGGCCTATCGGGATATCGATCTGGCTCCGCCCTCGGTATCCATGGAAAAGAATCCTGTGGATAAAAAGAAGGACGAGATTGCCGGTATCTCGCCGCAAGTGCAGCGTCCCGAAGATAGGGATTACGAAATCTATGAAATATATTGTGAACTAGATATTGATGAGTACGCCCCAAAACGCTTTAAAGGCAAAGGCTTACCGCTCCCCTACTGTGTGACAATAGAGAAAGAAAGTCG
>Ga0137403_10010039_pt1 | contig 10499 bp, 8 predicted proteins | sample CZOMad2_1_16fung_FD_122057 | JGI IMG/M metagenome (GOLD analysis project Ga0137403, IMG submission 122057) | Vadose zone soil fungal communities from Angelo Coast Range Reserve, California, USA - CZOMad2_1_16fungal (Hybrid Assembly) | ecosystem: Environmental > Terrestrial > Soil > Vadose zone... | reverse complement strand
ATGTCCTTCAGGGCGTTGAGATATTCGTAGGCCATGTCCGAGCTGGTGATGTCGGGCTCGGAGACGATTTCCAGCAGCGGCACGCCGGCGCGGTTGAAATCCACGCCGCTGTTGCGGTCGAAATGGGAATTTTTCCCGACATCCTCCTCCAGATGCGCGCGGGTGATGCGGACGCGGGAGATGCCGCCATTAAATTCAAAATCCACAAAGCCGTTCGCGGTGCTGGGCTGGTCGTATTGCGTAAGCTGGTAATTTTTCGAGGCGTCGGGATAAAAATAATTTTTCCGGTCAAACTTCGCGTGGCGCGGAATCGTGCAGTTGAGCAGATAGCCGGTCAGGGCGGTGAGGCGCAGCGCCTCCTCGTTGGCGACGGGCAGCACGCCGGGCATGCCGAGGCAGACGGGGCAGACGTTCGTGTTCGGCTCGGAACCATATTGGTTCGCGCAGCCACACCACATCTTTGATTTCGTTTTTAGCTGGACGTGCGTTTCCAGCCCGATGACGGCTTCGTATTCCATTGCAGGGAAAATTTAACCACGGCTTGCCGCGCCGAAGCAAGCAGCGAAGGCGGGATGCGCATGGATGCATATGTTTTTACCGTTCCCCATCGTAATCCTAGAAGTCATCTCATAAATGGTTTCGGAGCGCGGCGTTCACGCCGCTTCAGCATTCGATTGCAAAAAAAAACGCCGGAAATCAACTGACAGGCGGACATGGAAGCGGGCTAAAGCCCGCGCTCCGGTATTTATGAGATGGCTTCTAAAACCTTTGCAAAACATCTATGGCGGCGCTCTATGAGCGCCGAGCGCGTGTGAATTTGCAAGTGAACCACGGCGGTCACAGACCGCCGCTACAATGGCTACAATGGAAACGAGGTTTTTTCAGAGGTCTCGAACTGATTTTCGGTATAGAGGTTTGAGTTGAATCAATTCGCGTTAAGAATGCGCAGCTTCACGTCGCGGAACGATACCTGGCTGCCGTGTTCCTGCAACAGGATGTGGCCGTCAGCCCATTTGCCAAAGCCGGGGATGTTCTTAAACTTGCTCATGGCTATTGCTTGATCAAATGTCGCCGAGTCGCGGTCGTACTCGATAATTTTTTCGCCGTTCAGCCAATGCTCGACGTGCTGGCCGCGCGAAATGATGCGGGCATGGTTCCATTCGCCGATTGGATTGGGGTGCTTGTTGTGGCCGGCGGGAATCAAATCGTAAAGTGCGCCAAGCTTGCGGTCGCCATCGTGCCCCAGCTTGGCGTCGGGATGACGTTCGTCGTCGAGAATCTGGTATTCCAGGCCGATGGCCGAGCCGGTGGAGGCTTTGCCGCCCTGGCCGCTCACAGGATCAAGGTTGGGCTGGACAAAAATTTTGATGCCGCTGTTGCAACCGGGAGTGGTCTTGAAATCCACGGTCAACTCAAAGTTGGAATAGCGTTCGCGCGTGATGATGTCGCCGCCGGCCTGCGCCTCGCCGTTGCCGCTGGAGACGACGCTAAATTCGCCGTCGTGAATGCGCCAGCTGTTGGTCGGAAAATAATCCGAGCGGGCGCTGCGCCAGCCATCGGTGGTTTTGCCGTCCCACAGCAGACGCCAGCCGCTGGTTTTTTCCTGCGCGGAGAGGGTGTTGTGCGGGGTGGAAGTTTCTGGATTCATACTCCGGCAGGCTGCGAAAAACACGCACAGACCAGCTATGGAAACCGTTGTTAAAAATGAAGAATGCTTGATGGGTAGTTTCATAATGTTTGATGAGAACGGAATAATCCAGCGCTCATTTTTTATCCGCAGCGACGAGTTCATCGCAGGTCTGGTTGAAAAATTTCACGCACTGCGCGATTTCGGGGCTGGAATTTTCCCAATGATATTCGTATTCCACGCAGAACGCGCCGTGGAAATGCTGCCGCTTCAATTCCGCCATCAATTCTTTCGTCTTCCCAACGCCGGTTCCCCACGGAACGTCGTGGGCGGCCGGCCCCATTTCGTTCAGGTCTTTGAAGTGGAGCGCGATGACATGACCGTCCAATTTTTTCAAGCATTCCAACGGGTCAAGATCGGAGCGAATCCAATGGCCAATGTCGGCGCACGCGCCCATCAACGGCGTGCGGCCTTTGATGGCGGCCAAAACGAAATCAGGATTCCAATAAATTGAATGGCCTTTGGGATGATTGTGGATCGCGACCTTGATGTTGTATTCCTTGCAAAGTTTTTCGACGGTGTCCAAGGCGTTGGTCTCCGGCTCGGAGACTAAAATGTTGATGCCCCATTTTTTTGCGAACTCAAAAACTTTTCGGCACTTGGCTTCGTCGGCTGGCAACTGCACCACGCCAATGTTGACGAAATTGCCAAAACCATCCGCCTTGAGTTTTTGGTCAATGGTGGCGCGCTGTTCGTCCGAAAGACTTATCGTGCCGACGCGATTGGTTGCATCGAGCAAAACCGTGCCGGAAATGCTCATGTATTTCACGCCGAGCGCGGCGGTCATGTCAATCGCGTCAAGGATGGGAAATTTCTGGAACGTGTAGGAATGGACCGCGAGCTGCCAGCCGAGTTTGTCGGCGGAACTCGTGTTGTTCGTGGAAACCTGCGCCTGCGTGACGATGGAAAGCAAAATTCCAACCGCGAATAAAAATAATTTTTTCATGGCAATGCGGGTGAATCAGACTTTTGGTTCCCAGCCCGGCTCATATTCGCGCCGCCACAATTTCATGGCGTCGTCATCATTCAAAATGTGGCCGTTCGAGGGATCGCAATGCAGTCCGCGACCGGTGCGCCAGGCGATGTTGCCCAAGTGCAGGAGGGTGACGCTTTTGTAGCCTTCCTCGATGGGACAGGTGAGCTGCTGGCCGCCGCGAACGGTCTCGATGAAGTTGGTGACGTGCGCCGTGTCCATGCCCGCGCCGCTGGCGCTGATGATGTTGGTCGGGTCCACCGCTTCGTTACCTTTGGCCGACTTCACGATTTTTTTCTTTTTGTCGTAGATTATGTAATCATTGCCGTCGAGGAATGCGCTGCCTTCGGTTCCGTAAATCAAAACGCCGCGCGACTTGCCTTCGACCGGATAATCGTTGCAGCTCCGGCCTTCCCAATTCATGGTTTTGCCCTCGGCGAAATCCCAACTGATGGTCTGTGTGTCGGGCGTTTCCCAGTCGTCCTGAAATTGATAGCGACCGCCGTTGGAAGAAACGCGCACCGGCCAGGCCACGTCGAGCGCCCAGCGGCAGACATCCATTTCATGCGTGCCGTTGTTGAGCGCCTCGCCCGTGCCGTATTTCCAACGCCAATGCCAGTTGTAGTGAATCAGATTATCAATGTAAGGCTGGCGCGGAGCCGGGCCTTGCCAGAGTTCGTAATCCAGCCATTCTGGAACCGGCGCCGGTTTGCCGTGGCCGATTGATTGCCGGTTGTTGACATACCAGCCGCGGCCAAAATAGGTTTTCCCGATGAGACCGGCGTGAATCTCCGGTATGATTTGCCGCATCTGAATGGAGGAACGGCGTTGCGCGCCCATTTGCACCACGCGCTGATATTTTTTTACCGCCGCGAGCAGCAGTTCGCCTTCATAAGGATTCTGGCTGCATGGTTTTTCCACATAAACGTGCTTGCCGGCGGCCATCGCTAAAATTGCCATCGGCGTGTGCCAGTGATCGGGCGTGGCGATGGTCACGACATCCACCGATTTGTCTTCCAAGACTTTTCGGAAATCCTTCAAGCCTTTGGGTTCCGTTTTTTGCTTTTTCGCGGCCTCCTTGATGCCCTTGTCAATGGCGCGGTCATCCACGTCGCAAATGTAGGCGATCTCCACGCCCGGAATACTGCCGAGGCAGCTGATATGCGCGAGGCCGCGGCCGTTCGTGCCGATGACGGCGGCGGTGATTTTGCCGTTCGCGCCGATTTTTCCGGCTAAAGCCGGGGCGGTTTGTGAATCGGCTTTGGCCAGCGAGCCAAAATAACCCGCCATGCCCAGGCCGATGCCGGCCGTGCCTGTTTTTTTCAAAAAGTCCCGACGATTGATGAAGTCATTCATGGTAGTTCGTTGTATTGACGTTTGACTCAATGCTTTGGTTGCAGATTATTTATTTCAATGAACAATTGCAAATCTTGAAAGGCACTTTGCTTGGCAATGTTATTGTTGTAAAACGCGATAGAAGCGATGTGGGAAATTTGTTGCGTTGGGATCGGACAAGTTGAAGGGGTTGGTCACAGCGGTGTTGGTTCTGATGGCTGGGATGAAGTGCGCCAATTTCTTTGCGACTTTGCATCTTCGCTCCATTGCGTTAAACATTTCACATGACAACTGCGAACAAAATTACAATCCTGCGGATCCTTCTGATTCCATTTTTCGTCGTCGAATCGGTTTATTACGTTCGCACCGGAAATGAAATCCACCGGCTGCTTGCGATTTTGTCGTTCGCCATCACCGCGATTTTGGACGGCGTGGACGGCTACATCGCGCGCCATTACAACCAGATCAGCGAATTGGGAAAAATTCTCGACCCGCTTGCCGACAAATTGCTGCTCGTATCCGGCGTCGTGCTGTTGAGTTTCGACAATGCTCCGTATCTCCGGCAAATCCCGCTCTGGCTCACCGGAACGATCATCGGGCGCGACTTGTTGATTCTCGTTGGCATCGTCGTCATCCATTTCACCGTCGGAAAAGTTGCCGTGCGCCCGCGCTTCATGGGCAAGATTGCGACCGTGCTGCAAATGGCCGTCGTCCTTTGGATTTTGTTGAAATGGAATTTTGGAACCGGCGGACGCTGGTTTTTTTATTGCGCGCTTGTCGCCGCGCTTTGCACCGGCGCGTCGGGATTGCTTTACGTTTTCGACGGCATCAAACAACTTGGTTCGCATCCGGCAAGTTCAGCCACAGAAAAATGAAACGGTAGGGCGGTGCTGCTGCGCCGCCCTGACTTGCTGCAAAAGAATTGGGCAGAGCGGCAGCTCTGCCCTACCATTCAGGAATTTATGGCAAAAGAATTGCAACTTAAACTGAAAGAAGGCGACGTCGCGCCGGAATTTTCGGCGGCGACCAGCGGCGGCGGAAAAATTTCACTCGCCGATTTCAATGGCAAGAACGTCATCCTCTATTTTTACCCGAAAGACGACACACCGGGCTGCACAAAGGAAGCCTGCGCGTTTCGCGATAATTTTGCGGACTTCAAGAAAAAGGGTGCGGTCGTCTTCGGAGTCAGCCCCGATTCTGTGAAATCGCACGACAAATTTGTGGAGAAATTCAAATTGCCGTTCACGCTGCTGGCCGATGAAGATAAAAAAATAGTCGAAGCTTACGGCGTTTGGGGCGAGAAAAGTTTCATGGGACGCAAATACATGGGCACACATCGCGCGACGTTTTTGATCGGCGGTGACGGACGCATCAAAAAGATTTGGCCGCAGGTGAAGCCGGATGAGCACGCGGCGGAAATTCTCGCAATTCTTTAGCCGCAGATTTTCACAGATGAAGAAATGAGACGCGAATTTCACGAATTAACACGAATGGAAAAATTGAATTAGTGAAAATTAGTGCGATTCGTGTCTGCTTTATTTGTGTTTCATTTGTGCCCATCTGTGGCTTAAAGTCATTTGACAGCAAACTGCCGCGACGCTAGAGTTCGCGCACAAGGTTTTGAAAATCATAAATCATAAATCATAAATCGCAAATAAAAAATTAAAATTATGGCAATTCCAGTCGGCTCCAAAGCTCCTGATTTCACGCTCAAATCCAAAAATGCATCCGGCATGACGGACATCAAATTGAGCAACAACTTCGGCAAAAAAAACACCGTGCTGCTGTTTTTCCCGGCGGCGTTCACCGGCGTCTGCACGCAGGAAATGTGCAGCATCAGCGGCGGCATGAACGATTACGCCGGCCTTAACGCCGACGTCGTCGCCATCAGCGTGGACACGCCGTTTGCGCAGGAAGCGTGGGCGCAAAAGGAAAAAATCACCATCCCGCTCGCCAGCGATTTGAACAAGGAAGTCATCAAAAAATACGACGTGGTGTTCCCGATGCTTGCGGGCGCGGGCGACACGGCGGCGCGCGCGGCGTTCGTGATTGATAAAAACGGCGTGGTGCAATACAGCGAACAAACGCCGACGCCGAAGGATTTGCCGAACTTCGACGCCGTCAAAGCGACGCTGGCGAAGTTGAAGTAAAAAGGTTGCAGCCGTTTTGATTTAATGCAATAACGGTAACAATCTTATGAAATCTTTCGACCAAGCAGATGATGCGTTCATTGCAATGGCAGTTGATGAAACGCGCCGACCAGACTTGATTAAAAATACATCTCGCAGACGAACAATTATATTTTGGTGCGCGGTTGTCATTACGGTTTGTGCCTTGGGAATGATGATTGCAGCGATTAACGACAAGAACCATAATTCCGCTAGAGGCGGGGTTGTCGGGGTGGAATTTGCAGTGGCGGCAATGACTTGGATGCAAGTTTTCAAATGCGAGTCTGATTTGCGACTTCTTAAGTTGATAGACAAGCTCCAAAAGTAATTTTCCATTTCCATTTCGTCACCTCACTTTAACCTCGCCGTCGTTGTGCTTGGCGTGAAATTTCATGCGGAAGCCATCCACTCGCTGATTGGTCGCAGGCTTCCGCATTCAGGACAAGACGTCGCGGCATATTGAGTTTGGCAATGCGGACAAAGGGCGTGCGTTTCAAATGTGTCGAACGGTTGACGGCATTTGCTGCAACGCCAGAAATTTCCCATCGGCGGCTGCGTTTTGCATTCAGGACAGCGGAAGCCGTCGCGTCGAGGAGCATTCGCCACTTTCGCCAAAGCGCGCGCCTGTCGCAATCCGCCCCAGCAATTCAGCATGATGAATACACACAAAGCACCGAGCCACATTGCCTGTCTTTGTTCACGGGGGTCGGCTGCCGATAAAAAATTTAGGATTGCCAACAGAATCAAACCGGCGACGCCAATAAATCCAATGATGCTTGCCGCAAGCAAACTATTGGCGCGTCCGAAAATAAACCACAGCAGCGAACGCAAAATTTGTCCGCCATCAAGCGGATAAATCGGAAGCATATTGAAAATGAGCAGCACAGCGTTGATGTTGAAGAGCATTGAGACGAAATAGTAAGCATTGGGATTCGTATCTTCCCATCCGGCGGATTTTCCGAGAGACATCAAAATAAAAAACAGCGGAAATAAAATCACGTTGACCAGCGGACCTGCGGCGATGCTCCACAGTTGCGCGCCCGGGCGTTGCGGCGGCGACACATACGCAACGCCGCCAAGCGGCCAGAGGACGATGTCATGCGTTTGCCCGCCGACGGAACGGCACGCCAGTTGATGCCCAAATTCGTGCATCAGCACGATTCCAAAGAGTGAAAGGCATTCCAGCACGCTCCAAACCGGCGAGGAATAACCTTTTGCCTGGCTCACAAAATACCAGATGGCGATGAACCATGCCCAATGTAAATAAACCGTGATCCCAAATAATTTGAATAAACGAATGGAGCCTTTTCGTGTTGGCATTTGCGGAAGTTGCCAGAGACGGACAAGCGCAACAAGTTTTTTGCCGAAAGACAATTATTATTTTGGCCGTCATATGCGCAGTTTTCCCCCTCTCTCCCCCAAAAGGAGGAGAGGGCCGGGGTGAGGAGGCTAAATGGTTTTCAATCTCAAATCCCCTCACCCCAACCCTCTCCCCGTTTTGGCGGGGCGAGGGAGAAGGAACCGTTTCCATTTCGTAACACGGCTTTAACCGTCCTGTCATTGTGGATGGCGCGAAAGCGGCTAACTTTGGGAGGATGGATAAAATTTTAATTGTGGACGACGAATCGGATTTCATCGAATTGCTGAAATTTCGCCTCGCCGATTTGCATTGCGAATTTCTCATCGCCAACGACGGCGTGCAGGCATTGAGCCAGGCGCGTCAGTTCAAACCGGATCTGATCTTGCTCGACATCTTGCTGCCGGATTTGGACGGGCTTTCCGTATGTGAGATTTTGAGACGGCAACCGTCCACAAAGAAGATACCGGTCATTTTCATGAGCGCACTGTCGAGCGAGGTCACAAAGCGCACGGTTGCGATGCAGGCCAATGATTTTTTCACCAAGCCGCTCGATTTGCCGCGCTTGACGCAGCGCATCATAGATTTGTTGCGAGGCGAAACAGCAGCGAAATGATTTTGACACTTTGGCGCGGAAGTTTATTTTCGTTGGTCTGACATGAGCGCACCGCACAATTTATTTAACACGCTGCAACAACTCGACCTCGGCAACGGCAAACAGGGAAATTTTTATTCGCTGCCCGCGCTGGAAAAAGCCGGCGTCGGCCCGATTTCAAAATTGCCCGTTTCAATCCGCCTTGTGCTGGAATCTATTCTCCGCAATTGCGACGGAAAAAAAGTAACGGAAGAAAATGTCCGCGCGCTGGCCAATTGGAAATCGTCCGAAACGCGCACTGCGGAAATTCCGTTCGTCGTCGCGCGCATCGTGTTGCAGGATTTCACCGGCGTGCCGTTGCTCGTGGACTTGGCGGCGATGCGCAGCGCGGTTGCAAAGCTCGGCAAGAATCCAAAAATCATCGAGCCGCTCGTGCCGGTGGATTTGGTCGTTGACCATTCCGTGCAGGTGGATTTCTTTGGCAACGCCGACGCGCTTCGGCAAAATCTCGAAGTTGAATTTCAACGCAATCGTGAGCGCTATCAATTTTTGAAATGGGGAATGCAGGCGTTCGACACGTTCAAAGTCGTGCCGCCGGGAATTGGCATTGTTCACCAAGTAAATTTGGAATATCTCGCCAAAGGCGTTCTCGAAGCGGACGGAATTTTTTATCCCGACACGCTCGTCGGCACGGATTCGCACACGACGATGATTAACGGCCTTGGAATTGTCGGCTGGGGTGTCGGCGGCATCGAGGCGGAAGCGGGAATGCTCGGTCAGCCGGTTTATTTTCTCACGCCCGATGTCGTCGGCGTTCACATGACTGGCGCGTTGCGCGAAGGCGTCACCGCGACCGACCTCGCGCTCACGGTCACGCAAATGTTGCGCAAGGCGAAGGTCGTCGGAAAATTCGTGGAATTTTTCGGTCCCGGCGCGACGGCGTTGCCGGTCGTTGATCGCGCGACAATCGCGAACATGGCCCCCGAATACGGCGCGACGATGGGCTTTTTCCCGATTGACGCCGAGTGCGTGAATTATCTTCGCGCGACCGGCCGCAGCGAGGAACATTGCAAGCTCTACGAAAATTATTATCGCGCGCAAAATCTGTTCGGCATTCCCAAACGTGGTGAAATCCAATACTCGCAGGAATTGGATTTGGATTTGGCAAGTGTCGTTCCCAGCGTCGCCGGTCCGAAACGTCCGCAGGACAAAATTGAATTGCCGAAATTGAAGCAGGAATTTATTTCCACATTTTCAAAGCCAGTCACGGAAAATGGCTTCGGAAAATCCGCCGAAGTTTTGAACCAAACATTTCGTGTGGAATGCGGCGACGGCGACAGTTTCGGTGGCGGCAGTCAGGAGCCGGTTTCAGTCCGTGAATCGAAAGCGCATAATACAAATCCGACAACCGAAGCAGAAATGGCGAACAATCGTCCGACGCCCGACGCCGTTCATTCGCCCGAAAAAACTTGCGGCGGCGAAATCCGTCACGGCTCGGTTTTGATCGCGGCCATCACGAGTTGCACGAACACTTCAAATCCCAGCGTGATGCTCGCTGCAGGTTTGCTTGCAAAAAAAGCCGTCGAGCGCGGCTTGAGCGTCAATCCGCTCGTCAAGACTTCGCTTGCGCCCGGTTCGCGCGTCGTCAGCGATTATTTGAACAAAGCCGGATTACAAAAATATCTCGACGCGCTCGGTTTCAATCTCGTCGGTTACGGCTGCACGACGTGCATCGGCAATTCCGGCCCGCTCGCCGCGCCGATTGACGAAGCGATTTCCAAAAATGATTTGATTGCCGCTTCGGTTTTGTCCGGCAATAGGAATTTTGAGGCGCGGGTGCATCAAAACATCAAAGCGAATTTTCTCATGTCGCCGCCGCTCGTTGTCGCCTTTGCGCTCGCGGGTCGCGTGAACATTGATTTGAGCAGCGAGCCGATCGGCAAAGACAAAAACGGCACGGACGTTTTTCTGAAAGACCTCTGGCCGACGTTGCAGGAAGTTCGCGACCAGATGCAAACCGCGTTGCAGCCGGAAGTTTTCCGAAAACTTTACAAGGATTTCGCCGCGCAAAATCCGAAATGGAATGAAATCCCGTCCAGCACCGGAAATGTTTATGAGTGGGATCGCAAATCCACTTACATTCAGGAGCCGCCGTTCTTCACGAGCTTTTCGTTGCAACCCGGCAGCATCGCGGAAATTAAAAATGCGCGCGCGCTGGCGATTTTCGGCGACAGCGTGACGACCGACCACATTTCGCCCGCCGGTTCGATCAAGAAATCTTCGCCCGCCGGAAAATATCTCATTGAGAACGGCGTGACGGCGGAGGATTTCAACAGCTACGGCTCGCGTCGCGGCAACGACCGCGTGATGACGCGCGGCACGTT
>Ga0137403_10010038_pt1 | contig 10500 bp, 6 predicted proteins | sample CZOMad2_1_16fung_FD_122057 | JGI IMG/M metagenome (GOLD analysis project Ga0137403, IMG submission 122057) | Vadose zone soil fungal communities from Angelo Coast Range Reserve, California, USA - CZOMad2_1_16fungal (Hybrid Assembly) | ecosystem: Environmental > Terrestrial > Soil > Vadose zone... | reverse complement strand
CCGTGGTCGTTAGGTCCTTGCCCAACAAACAGCGAGCGCAGCGGATGCTCCTTCGGAAATTTGTGCTCATGCGCCTCAACCATACCTGGCGCCGAGATCGAGCCGGTGACAAACGCCACGCCCACCGGCGCAAACGGTTGCGGCGGCAAGGCCTTCGCCGCCAATCCTGCCCAAAAACTATGCCGGTCTCCCGCCACCGTAGCGAAACCGGTGATGCCGTGGTCTCGCACGAAATCGTAAATCTCTCCGCGCTCGACGTATGCGGTGCTGTGATCCCCTCCGCCGAAACCCGCGTAACCCGCACTAGGCCAAGGCTTAGTCAATCCCTTTGGCAGGTTTTGCGGATCGGCCCGCATGTCCAGCGTCGCGGTGGTGTTCCCCCAAATCTTCCAGGCAGCCTTCGAACTCCGCAGGCGTTCCAGAAACCATGCCATCTGCTCGGCGCCCAGGATCGTCTGCGCCGGGCGATCTTTGCAGAAATTCGCAATTTCGACAGCGCCGAATTTGATCGACTCCGGTGGTCGCCCGCCGTTGTAGGTCCTTCCGGCGTCCAGAATTTCCATCGCCTCTTGCGGAATAAGTTCGGGAAAATCATCGCTCGTCAGACGCTGCGCCTCGGGCCGGTCGGTGGGTTCTTCCGAACGATAGCTGCGCTGATCCGTGACAATCAGTTCCACGTTCCGACCCCAGCGCACCGCCCGGTAACCTTTCAAGCTGCCGATTGCAGCTAAATTGTTAGCCTCCTGGCCGAGACCATGCTCGTCAAACCGAGTGATCGGCGCATCCACGACGTGTGGTGCGTCGAAGCGTTCCATCCATGCCCCATTCGGCTTGGCGATCCGCGCCAGTCGGTATTCGAAAAACGCCTGGTTGGCCGCCACCTTGCGCGTCTGCGCGGGCTTCGTCTTTCCTTCAAATTCTTGGAAAGTCTGCCAACCTTTCCAGCTGAACTCATGGTTGTCCCACATGTTGACGAATGGCCAGCGAGCCCGCGCGTCCTGCAGATCGGGATCGTTCAGATAAGCCCGGTAAATAGCCCGATAGTCGTCCAGCACCGTCGGTATATGAAAGTCCTCGACCTTCTCGCCATGCTCATAGCGCACGATGTCGCGCAACCGCCGGTCGTACATGCCCTGCGGGCGATCCTCCGGGTACCACACAAGTTCGTAGATGAAGTCGCCCAGGTGCAGCACGAAGCCCAGCCGCTCCGCTTCCGGCGCCCGCTCATCCTCGAAAATCATTTTCCGATACGCGTTCTGCGCCCCATCGTTGGCATTCTGGCAACTCACAAACGCGAATCGCACCGGCCGGCTGTCGCTATCCGCGGGCGCCGTGATGGTTCGGCCGACGCGGCTTCCGTTGCCATCGCGGTCCGCGAACCGGAACCAATACACGTGCGCTGGCTTCAATCCACCCACCAGCACCCGGCACGTCCAGTCGGCAGCCGCTGAGATCGGCGCTTCGGAAGTCGCGACGACTCTCTGGAACCCTTCATCCTCCGCGACCTCCACATGCAACTTCTCCGCCGGACCAACTCCAACCGGCGCGCGCCGCGTCCACAGCAGCACGCTATTGCTGTCGGGATCCCCAGAAGCAACGCCTTCCGGATAAAGATCGCGCCGCTCCCGCCAAGCCATCCGCGATCGCGCTCCCAGCGGATGCCCCCACGCCGCGGTCGCACCAAGCGCAATCGCCACCTCCAAAAACGATCGCCGACTAATCCGCGTCATCGGTTCCATCCTTTCCAGGCGGCAATTCGACCTGCGGAGACGCCACTCCACGGATCTTCATATTCCCCACTGTCTTGAATCTATTTGACGTTCCCGAGAACATTCCGGCGCTAGCGCGCTCTTCGAACATTCTGGTTGTGCGGGCGACGCATTGGTCGCGCTGCGTTCACGGAAGATAGCGTAGGGCGCGCTTTAGCGCGATCTCGCGAGCGCAACGAGTCACCCTCGCTCACGCCAGACGCCGAAGAGTCCAGTGTCAAACCGCCGCTAAGTCGAAAATCTCCAGGCACTCAAAGAAATAGGCAACCCGATCAGAAACATATGAACCAGCAAACCCTGAATCAGTCCTGCAAGCTTGAACGTATGAGTGTCAAACGGCACCGCAGACAGCGGCAAAACAACCAAATTCATCACCAGAAAAATCGCGATGCCAAAGAACAGACCACACACAAAAAAATGTTCCTTCAAAAATCCCAACTTCCAACTGGACAGGCAATAAATCGCAGCGGCCGAGAACGCGATAAAAAAGTGCAAGACCACGCCGAGAATCCACGTGCCAAGCCCTCCCTGGAACGCTTTCGCCCCCAGCAGGCCACTGGCGATGCCCCGCGGAACTCCCCACCCGTAGGTGATGAATGCAGCAGTAAGATCAAAGGCTCCCGCCACCAGTCCACCCACCAAAATCGCAAGCATGACACGGGGTGTCCGAATCGATGCTGAAGCTAAAGATGAAGCCGCATTCATAGTGTCCTCACTGTCCCCACATCCTAATACATTACTGAAAATGTATTTTGCAAATCCTTGACCCTATTTGCCTGTAAGAGAAAACGCCGCATTCGCCGCCGAAAACAGCGGCCCCTCGTGCCCGCGCGCGGAAACTTTCTCCACCGACTCCACGGTCCCGCTCCGAACCAGCAGCGCATCATCAAAATTGTTGACGGTGGGACAAACGTGCCGGGGCATGAGGTACAGCACCTCTCCGGCCCGCGGGCCAGCAGCGCCTCCCTCGATCGCGAGAGGAAGGTGCTCTTCACTGGGAGTAAGCGGGGTCAACGCCGAGTGTCCCACGACCACGCACGTAGGAACCCCGGCGTCGGCCGATACCGCCTTGTGCCCAGCGTCGCAAGTCACAATTCCAGGTCGCGGTCGGCTGACCACCCGCGTCACCACCAACGCCGCGGCTCGATAGCCATACTCTTTGGGCAATTGGGCCAGATTCGTTGCGTCGCCATATACTACGGTTCCTGGCGAAACCCGATGCGCAAACCCCGCATCTCGAAAGCCCGCATAGGAGAGCGCACAGGGAAACGTCGGCGTTCCCGCCGTGATTACCTCGGCCACGTCCATTCCGTTGCGCTTTACCTCGGCCACGATTTTCATCAGGCGGTCGTAACCTTGGTGCGACGCCACAGCTCGTTCCGGCTCTTGCAATCCTCCGTGATGTCCGTCGTAATAATGCAGGCCGCGGAACTCCAGGCCCGCCGCGCCAACGGCGCGTGTCAGCTTCACAACTTCGTCTGCATGGAGATCCTCAATCCCCGTGCGGTTCATCCCCGAATTGATGTCCAGAAAAATCCCCAGCTGGCTTCCTTTCCACTGCCGCACCTGTTCGTCGTTCTCCGCCAAAACAGAAATGAGCACCTCCGGAAACGACGCCGCAATCTCCCGTACCCGCCGCGCGTTCGCCCCCATCGTCGGATACGCCACGAGAACATCTGCCGCGCCGCATTGGCAGGCCGTCAAAAGCTCCAAAGTGGTGGCGCATTTTAAATTCCGAATGCCTCGGTCGACCAGCATGCGCACCGTGTAACCCAACTTGGCCGTCTTGATGTGTACCCGCCATCGCTCCGGATCGCCGCCCAGCAACTCCAAGGTCCGCTCAATGTTGGAAGCCACAATCTCCGGATAAATCACCAAGGCAGGCGTAATCACGTCTTCCAGGTGAGACACCTCGTAGCACGGGTCCCACGGATATTCGCTCAACATGGATTTCTGCGCAGCCATGTGGTCCGATGATATCGCGTAAATGCGAGCCTGCGAGCGCCTGACCGCAATTTTTTCGCCACTCCGCCGACTGCCAAGTGGGCCCTCTTGCCACATTGATCCCCTCTACGACGGCAGGATCTGGCCGTGATCCCCAGAGGCTCTTCAGTCGTTTACCGTTGGCGCAAGTCTGGTCTCATCTTTCCTGCGAATTACGACCATCCCGTCTGGATTGGGGCCGGATGGAGTAGTATTCTGGTCGCTGGACCCCACCCACCTGGAAACCGAAATCTCTTCCGGGGCGTCTGTACAGGTATCCGTTTGCCGGGGACCACGTTTGTCCAGGGGGAATCATGCAGCGTCGTGAAGTTTTAAAACTGCTCGCGGCAGGGGCGGCCCTTCCCGTCTTGTCGCCAAGCTTGCTCGCACATCTGCAAGCAGCTCAAGCCCAAGTTGGCTCAGGTTACAAGCTCCGCACACTCAGTCCGCAGCAAAACGCCCTCGTCGTCACCATGATCGACCTGATCATTCCGGTGACGGACACGCCCGGCGCGAAGGCCGCGTTGGTAAACGAATTCATCGATGTGATTCTCACCGAGTGGGCCACCGATAGCGAACGTCAAGCCTTTCTCGACGGCCTCAACGGCGTCGACAAAAAGAGCAACGACCTCTACGCCAAAGATTTTGTCGATGCGTCGGTCGATCAGCAAACGACTCTGCTGCGCGCGATGGACGATGCCGCTTTCGCAGCGCATGGTCCTCGTGGCGTGCGACACGGCAACACCATTCCTGCAGAGCGCGACAAACAACTGACCGGAAAGTTTTGGGATGTCTTCAAGGGCATCACCGTTCACGGTTACTACACTTCGGAAATCGGATTCTCTCAGGAGGAGAATTTACAAATTATTCCCGGCGCGTACCATGGTTGCGTGCCGCTGACCGCCGAGAAAAAGGCTTAGGGGAGAATTCCATGCCAGCGAACACATACGACGCAATCATTGTGGGTTCTGGAATCACCGGCGGATGGGCGGCAAAAGAACTTACCGAAAAGGGCCTGAACACTTTGGTTCTGGAAGCGGGTCGCAGCATCGACCCTGGTCAGGATTACGTCGAACACGTTCCTGTGTGGGAACTCAAGTATCGCAACTGGGACGACCGCGCCAAGCGCCAGAAGACGCAGCCGGTGCAGCGCGAGGTCTACTACGCGTGCGATGAATACTCTTCTAAATTTTTCGTCAGCGACGTCGAAAATCCTTACACCAACGTTCCCGGTTCAAAGTTTTCCTGGATTCGCGGGCGACAGGTCGGGGGAAAATCGATCACCTGGGGGCGCCAGAGCTACCGCTGGAGCGACCTCGACTTTGAAGCCAATCTGAAAGACGGCGTCGCCGTTGATTGGCCGATTCGCTATGCCGACATTGCGCCCTGGTACGACTACGTCGAAGAATTTGCCGGCATCAGCGGCCAGGCTGAAGGTTTGCCGCAGCTGCCCGACGGAAAATTTCTGCCGCCGATGGAAATGAACTGCGCGGAACTCACATTCCGCGACGGGCTGGCCAAGAACTTTGACGATCGCATCCTCACGATCGGGCGAACCGCGGTGCTCACGAAAGTTCACAAGGGTCGCGCAGCCTGTCATTACTGCGGCGTTTGCCATCGCGGCTGCATCACCTCCTCCTATTTCAGCAGCTTGAATTCCACGTTGCCTGCGGCGCAGAAGACCGGGAAATTCACAATTCGCCCGTACAGCGTGGTGCACAGTTTGGTCTTCGATCCGAAGACGCGAAAAGTGAGTGGAGTCCGCGTGATCGACGCGCAAACCAAGGTTGCGACGGAATACAAAGCACGCATATTTTTCATGTGTGCTTCCACACTGGAATCGACGCGCATCCTGCTCAATTCCGCCACCACAGAATTTCCCAACGGTCTGGCCAACAGCAGCGGCGAACTGGGCCACAACCTGATGGATCACCACATGGGCGCGGGCGCCAGCGGAATCATGCCCGGCAACGAAGACAAGATGCCGTTCGGCAATCGGCCGAATGGAATTTACGTTCCGCGTTTCCGGAACGTGAAAACCAAGCAGAAGGAATTCATTCGCGGCTACGGTTACCAGGGCGGCGGAAGCCGCGAAAACTGGGGCCGCGGGGCAACCATGGCTGGTATCGGCGTCGATTTCAAGAACGCCCTCAAGGGTCCGGGTCCGTGGCGCATGGGCCTCGGCGGTTTCGGTGAGTGTTTGCCATATCACACGAACTACGCCGAAATAAATAAAGACAAGCTCGATGCATGGGGCATTCCGACGTTGACGATTCATTGTGAGTGGGGTGACAACGAGAAGGCCATGTCGAAAGATATCTCCGTGCAGGCCGCGGAAATGCTGGCGGCAGCGGGCGCGCGTGAGATCGGCGTGTATCAGGATATGTCGTCGCCGGGCCTGGGCATTCACGAAATGGGAACGGCGCGCATGGGCCGCGATCCGAAAACGTCGGTGTTGAACGAACACAACCAGACGCACGAAGTGAGGAACCTGTTCATGACCGACGGTGCTTGCATGACCTCGGCAGCGTGCGTGAACCCGTCACTGACGTATATGGCGTTGACGGCTCGGGCTTGCGATTTCGCGGTTAGTTCGATGAAAAAGAACGAGCTGTAGAAGTCCACTCAAAAACGTGGGTCTCCCCAACTTACGCTAGCGCCGGGCTAAAGCCCGGCACCTACATAAGCGGTCACGAAAATGTCCGCGCACCGGCGTATGAGGTTCTCTCATTGAGTTGTCAAAGAACCTTCGGCGTTTTCTGGGAAACGCCTGGGTACACCTTACGGAGACACAAGCAGGAGTGCCTGTGTTACCCGGATGGATCTAGCTTCGCAATTTCGTTGTCCTTTTGCGTATCGTTCGCGTAGCCGAGAGACTGCAATATTTGTGACGTATGTTCGCCTAGCAGCGGAGGCGGCAGGCGATAGCTCACGGGCGTACCCGAAAATCGGATTGGGTTTGCGATGCTGCGCGCTTGCCCCAGCGAGGGATGTTCGAGTTGGACGATCAGGCCGCGCGACAGAGTTTGCGCATCGTTCAAGGCTTCGGGCACGGTGTTGATGGGGGCGGCGGGAACGCCGGCGTGGGCGAGTTTCTCCAGCCACACGGCGGCTGGTTCGCGATCGAATTGAGATTGCAGCGCAGCGATCAATTCCGCGCGATTTGCAATTCGCAGGGCGTTGTTGGCGAATTTTTCTTCGGCGCCGAATGTTTTTTCCGCTTGCATCACTTGTACGAATTTCTTCCATAAAATTTCGGTGCCGATGCCAACGACGAAGTATTTGGCGTCGCGGGCACGGAACATCTGGTAGGGAACGATGCTGGGGTGGGCATTTCCCCAACGCTGCGGCAACGCGTTCGCATTCAAGTAGTTGCTGCCGATATTGGCCAGCCACGTTAATTGCGAATCGAACAGGGCCATATCGAGGAACTGGCCGCGGGCGGTGCGCTCGCGCGCGAAGAGGGCGGCGAGGATGCCCATTGCGGTGTACATGCCACAGGTTATGTCGGCGATAGCGATGGGATAGCGCATCGGTTCGCCGCCGGGCTCACCAGTGAAGGTCATCACACCGGATTCGGCTTGGGCGAGGATGTCGTATCCGGGGCGCCCGGTCTTGGGCCCGGTGAGACCGTAACCCGAAATATTGGAGTGGATTAGCCGGGGATACTTCGAGGCGAGTGTCTCTGGGTCGATGGCGCGCTTGCGCAACGAGGCAAGCGAAGTCTGGTTGGTAATGAACACGTCGGCGGTGGAGAGCAGGCGCTGGAGGATTTCGGCGTCGCGAGGATCGTCGTAGTTCAGGGCGATGGAGCGTTTGTTGCGATTGGCGGCCAGGAAGTAGGCCGATTCGGTACCGACGAAAGGAGGGCCCCAGGCACGGGTTTGGTCGCCGGTGCCGGGGCGCTCGACCTTGATGACGTCGGCGCCGAGGTCGCCGAGGAGCATGGCGCAGTATGGGCCAGCGAGGGCCTCGGAGAGCTCTACGACGCGGATGGAATCGAGGGAAGGGGCCACTGGCGGGATTATAGCGGAGAACGCAGGGACGGTCCGAGCCGTGTAAAGGCGCGGGTTTCGCCCGAGGTTCGCTTTTTGGGGGTACACCCCCGCGTGTTTTTGTATGAATGTGAAAGGATGGGAGTTACACGAAAAGCATTTTGTAAGTGTATGAAAATAAAGGGGCGTTCTGCGGCTGGTGCTCGGTAGGATGTACGCCAGGGGGGTGGCGAGGTTGTGGTGGGCTGGAAATCTGACGTTCACGACTTATGATAGCATGGAATGTGTATCTTGTCAATATATTATTTTATGGTACTCAGTTCGAATGATTCGGAGGATATTGCGGCTGGGTGGGGGGCACGTGCCGGGGCCTGAGTAGTGCTGGATCTACACCCCGCCGTCACGGCCCTTCGAAGCTCAGGGTAAACGAGGTGCGGCTACAGAGTGGCGGCGATCGGTGGCGCGAGATTGGGTATTTTGCCGATGCTGGATGATTCGAATGATGGGACGCACAGGGGCGTTGGGTGTCGTTGGAGGATGTTGAAAAGAAGAAGCCCTCACTGCTTGAGACAGTGAGGGCTTCGGAGTGGGGACGATGCTATCGACTTACTTTGAGGCGGTCACGTAGCTCGAAGAGATGCGCTTGGCCGAGGCGGTCGGGGGACTATTTCCGTTGGCGCCGGCGTTGACTACGTTGGTTGAAGGGAACCATGGCGGGCCGAACGCGCCGGCAGCAAAGCGCTGGTCGAAAAAGATGTTGCGCGTGGTGGTGTTGCCGGACTTGGCTTGCATGGCGATACGGCCGCCGACGAGATTCAACGTATTGATGTGAGGACCAGTGTTAATCCACCCGCCCGTGCTATTGGTGGAGATCATGGCGATGGAAGCATCGATCCACAAGTTGCCGTCGGATTGCTTGTTATTCATCTGGATGTCGCCGTTGGCGGTGAAGATGCCGAGAACCTGCCCGGTGTTGTTGGCGTCAATCTTGGTGTCCGCCGGCTGGGCCACTCCGTTGACGAGTTGTCCGTTAGCGGTGGTGACTGGTTCGCTGGTATATCGGATGTCGCCGGTGATGGTGACGTTATTTAGGGCCGTAATGGTGAGCGCGACGCCGTTGTTAAGGGCGGGATTGCCGGCGCCTTCGCCCGGTCCGGAAATGGAGGAGATGTTGCCGTCCACGTAGAGCATGGTGGCATTCTCCATGACCGCTCCACTCGGATCCTTCAGTTCTGGGACACCATTGATCACGGTCGGGGCGCCGTTGCCTACTTGGATGGTTGTGGTGCCTGCCCCGGTGGCGGTTGGGTTGGTGGTGACTGTGGTGGTGACGCCATTTTGAACGATGGTATAAACTTGACCCGACGTTCCGGACGGCGAAAGAGTAACGGCGGCATCGCCTTCTACATAGATGCCGCCACCAATGAAGGTTTTTGCGCCGCTGGTAGGATCTATGGTGTACGGCAGGTACACACCGGACGAAGCGCCGGTCTTGGGGTAAGCGGTCCCGCTGGCATTTTTCAAAATGGCATTCAACTGAGTATTGCTAGGCGAGCCGCCGGAATTTCCGATGCCATCGAGAACCGCTTGCTCCTGGCTGTACGAGTCGGTCGGGAGCGTGTGGGCCTGTTGTCCTAGCTTCAATCCGTCCTCAAACGTGGGAGCGATGGTGCTGCCATTGGAGCTGTCCGACGCCGAGGGCTTATCGTCGCAAGTGCCGCCGTGCCAGTAACTGACATTGGAGCCCACCTGGCCGACTTCATCTTGAAAGTCGTATTTGGTAGCGGAGCCCAAGGCGTTGGCGTCGCCAAAGTTCCATTGGCCGTTGGTAAAGAAGGGGCCGCTCATGGTACCGGCGACGAAAGGAGCACTGCAGTCGCCGTAGGCATTCAGGAACGTACCAAAAGCGGAGAAGAGAAGGGAGGTATTGGAAGACGTCAGGTTAGCGACAAATTTTAGAGTGCCTTGGTCGTTGAGAGTGGCTGCTTCGGACCCTTGGGACTGCCCGACCGAGCTCAAACTGTAGGAGTAGACGTAGGTGTACTGGTTGATTTTGTTGTTGGCGTCCTTGGTGGTGCTAGAGGAAACCAGATTCAAGGTGACGGGAGCTCCCAGGGTGAATTTCCCCGGCCATGATCCAGAGGGCCCGCTGACGGCGGTCTGGGGTCCTTGATATTTGGCGTTAATGTAGGTAGAAGCCTGGCTCGCCGTTCCGGAGTTGGTTCCGACGACCCCTGTGAATGGCGGATTGACCGCGTCAAAGGCGGGATTGTAGTTGTTCGTAAAATAGTTGACCATTTCCTGGCGAACGACGTTGGCGCCGGAATCCGCGGCATAGAAAGCGCCACGTCCGTTGCCATAGTAGCCGTTGATGAGCATGTCCGAGCCAACAGACAAGACCATGGTGAGAGACATGGCGGTCAACAGCAACAGGAGCAGGAGAGTGGTGATCAGCGCGATACCGCGTTGATTCCGCGGAAGCCGGTGGCCGTGCGTTTTCGAGAGCGAGAAGGTGTGGGTTTTCATCGGAGCTCCTCAATCGTTCATACTGAGATTTCGGGGATTAATGACAAGAGAAAGTGATTGAATTTTGTAGTTTTGGCCGTCGAAAGTGTTTCTGAAGTTGGTGCCAGAATACTTATTCGGCGAGGTGCGGCCAATGATCGAGACGCGAACGGAGCGAATCAGATTAGGGTGATAAGTAGTCGAGTCGAAGTTATACGACGGGCTGCTCGTGGAGCCGCCGGTGCTTT
>Ga0137403_10010037_pt1 | contig 10501 bp, 6 predicted proteins | sample CZOMad2_1_16fung_FD_122057 | JGI IMG/M metagenome (GOLD analysis project Ga0137403, IMG submission 122057) | Vadose zone soil fungal communities from Angelo Coast Range Reserve, California, USA - CZOMad2_1_16fungal (Hybrid Assembly) | ecosystem: Environmental > Terrestrial > Soil > Vadose zone... | reverse complement strand
TGGAAACTTTGACCGTCGTCGGCAGCACCAGATTGCCGCGGTTTTTGGAAAACATCTGCTGGACATAATAAGATGGCGTGGCGAAGGAGCGGGAGTTGTCATAGTAAATCAAATCGGGATGCCATTGGGTGCCTTTGAAATGGGCAAACAGCGGCGCGTAAGACGCCATTTGGACGATGTCAGAGTTGCGTTCCATGCCGGTCATGAACGCCGCTTCGCCGAGCGCGGCGGCCAGATTGCCGTAGGTGCCGAAGCCGGAGGCTACGGCGTATTCGCCGACGAATATTTTTGGCCCGAGGCGGCTGTAGTTATCATACTTCGTCGCGTAGGAAATGAAGGTCGCCGGATTGTCATAATAATGCTCATCGGCGATCTCCAGCGGACGACTCCAGGGATGTCCGCCAGCCCAGTTACCGGGCGCGATCAGGTGGATGGCGGGGTAGTTTGATTTGATGGCGTCGTAAAACAGCGAATAGCGTTCATCGAATAAGGGCCCGCCGTTTTCATTCCCTATCTCGAGATATTTGAGGTTGAACGGCGCGGGATGGCCGCCGGCGGCGCGGCGCGCGCCCCACGTTGTATTCGTGTCGCCGTTGGCGTACTGAATCAAATCGAGCGCATCCTGAATCCATGGTTTCAGCTCAGCCAACGGAACGGTATTCTCGGATTCGCCGGTGTAATTGAGCATCAAGCCGGCGTTGATGCCGTAGAGCGGCTCCATGCCGACGTCCTCGCAGAACTGGAAAAACTCGAAGGCGCCCAGGCCATCGGTGGACCAATAGCCCCATGAATCGTTAAAATGACCAGGGCGTGCCGTCACATCGCCAATGGTCGTCTTCCAGCGCACCGCGTTGGCGACGTTGTAGCTTTCAATAAAATTGCCGCCGGGAAAACGGAGAAACGACGGGTTCAAATCCGCCACCTTCCGGGCCAGATCCGGGCGCAGGCCGTTGGGGCGGTCATGAAATGTCGCCTGCGGAAACAATGACACCACGTCCAACCAGATGGCACCGGGATTGGAAATGCTCACCACCAACCGCGCGTTAACATCTGTATCATCAGGAACCAGCGACGCGGAAAAATGCCGCCAGGTGGCGTCCAGGCCGTTCAAGGCAACCTGGGCATAGATTTTTTTGCCATCGGCACTTTGGAGGCGCGCATTGACGGGGCCGGAAAAGTTGCCGTCACTTTTGGCGTAAAAACTCAGACGGTAGGTTGCGGCGGACTGCAATGACAGTCCCCAAAATCCTGAGTTTCCGGCGCCGACGCTGCCCGCGCCGGATGACATTGAAAGGCGGAGCGAATTGCGGATGGCGTCATTCAGCGGATGGGCAGTGTCCACGCTCATCGTGCCAATCGCATCGCCTTGCGTGATGAGGGTCCAGAAAATCGCTTTGCGGGAATCGTAAAAAGCGCGATTGCGAATCATTTCCGCGTAGAGCCCCCCTTCCCCGGCGTAATTAATTTCCTCGTAAAAAACGCCGAACAGATTGGGGCTGACGACGGGACCCGGCTGATCGGCGCGAATGGTCACCGTTGCGGAAGTTTCCGCGCGCGCGCCGACAACGGTTCCCAGAGTGATTGCGAAAATAAACCACAAATAATTTCTCAGGGGCATATTGACTGGTGAGAGTAATGCGATTATTCCGGCAGGGATTCCGCCACTTACTGCAAGAAATCTTCCCGCCGACCAGGGAGAATAAGCCGATAAAGCAATTTGCCAGCCCGCCGGCGCTATTTTTCGACAGAGGGCGACTTTTCAATCAACGCCTCCGCCTCGCGCAGAAGAATGCGCGCAAAAAGCCAGTCGTACCAGAAACCCGCCGAGCCATTACCTTCCTCCAGCCCCCTGGCGAATTCGGACTCCACCGGTTTGCGGCCCGCCTCCAATTCTGAAATGGCTTTTTCGACTTCGCCCAACCGATAACAAGCCATGGCTTGAATGATATGCGCGGTGGCAATCCGGACCGGATTGTATTCTGAATAGGACAGACATTTCTGGCACCATGTCCTGGCGGCGGGATGGTTCCCCTGCCGGTATGCCATGATTCCCAGTGAGATGCAGCGCCACGACTCCATTACTGGATTTGACCCCGGCTTTTCCAGCGAACTTGCCGCAACTTCCGAAAGCGGTTCCAAAGATTTCATCATCTGCGCGTCCGCTGGCGAAAGCAGGGAGATTTTGAGTGTGCGTTCCCCGAATATCGGGTCAGTGGTGCCCGTGTAATGGGCAATTGCCGCCCGCCGAAATTGCTCGTATCCCTGCATATCGCCGCGTTCAATTAGAATTGGACCCGCCATGAGCAAGTCGTCGGTTATCGCCCAGGAATCGTCCATTTGATCCGCGTGCAACAACAACCCGAACCGCATCGCGGCCTGCGTCCAATGCCCGTTGAGTGCATGCCATTTGCCCAGCGTGCGCAACACGGACTCGGCCTCCAGGGAAGGTTTGGTGGCTGAAACTTTGCCCGCCAAATCGTCTGCCTCTATGATCCTGTTTTGACTGATCAAAAAGGCGGCTTTCGCGATAAACTCACCATCCTCGGCCTCCATGCGCAACCGCGCCTGTTGTTGTTCGGCAGCCATCGCCATGTGTTCTGCAACCACAGCGCGCTTTCGCTCTTCGCGTTCCTGGTGCCAAAACCAGGTCGCCATGCCCAAACCGCCAATCATGGCCAATGCCACAATCGCACCCGCAATAAAGGTGACTTTATTTCGCCGAACAAGTTTCTGCAGGCGGTAATACCGGCTCGGCGGGCGGGCCACCACTGGCTCATTGTCCAGAAACCGCTGGACGTCCATGGCCAGCCCGTTGGCGGTTTCGTAACGTCGCGCCCGATCTTTCTCCAGAGCGCGGATGACAATCCAGTCCAGATCACCGCGAAGCAGGGAGATAAGTTTCAACGGGTCGGCATGACGACTGCGGGCGAGTAGAGTTAATGCCGATCCCTGCATGGTCGTGACCATTGCCGAAGGGCGTTGCGGTTCGCGTTCCTGCAAGGTGCGGCGCAGGCCATCAATGCCGCTCTCCATGAGTTCCCTGGTTTCAAACGGCGGCCGGCCCGCCAACAGTTCGTACAACAGCACACCCAGGCTGTAGATGTCACTCCGCGTGTCCACATCCACGCCGCTCATCACCGCCTGTTCGGGGCTCATGTAAGCGGGCGTGCCGATGAATTGTTCGTAAGCCGTAAAAATTGTGTTGTCGGTCAGCCTTCCTTCAATGGCCTTGGCGATGCCGAAATCAATGACTTTCGGCACCGGCTGCCCGTCAATAATTGTCACCAGAATATTGGACGGTTTGATATCCCGGTGAATGATTCCTTTTTGATGGGCATGTTGGATTGCCTGGCAAACCAGGATGAAAAGCCGGAGGCGCTGCCTGGTGTCCAATTCATTCTGGTCGCAGTACTCGGTGATTTTCACACCGCGCACGAGTTCCATCACAAAGAAAGGTCGGCCGGACTCGGTTGCGCCGGCATCGAGCACGCGGGCGATGTTCGGGTGATCCATCAAGGCCAACGCCTGCCGCTCGGCTTCAAAGCGGGCGACGACGCCCTTGGTGTCCATTCCCAGCTTGATAATTTTCAGCGCCACCCGCCGGCGCACGGGTTTTTCCTGCTCGGCCATGTAAACGATGCCGCAGCCCCCTTCACCGATTCTTTGGAGCAACTTGTAATGGCCGACGATCTTTCCGATGGCCTCATCTTCGCGCGCCTGCGCCTCGACATTCTCCGCCAAACCGAGCGTGTCGGCGACGGATTGTGATAGTTGCCCGACCGGAAGCCGCGCGACGCCGCCCTCTTGAAAAAACTTTTCCGCGTCCGATTGCGAAGCCAGCAATTTCTCCACCATCGAACGCAGCACGGCGTCTCCCCCACAGGCGCGATCCAAAAAAGATCTGCGCGCGTCAGGCGACTTCATCTCGAGCACAGAATAATAAATGTCCTCTGCTCGCTCTGTCAGCGTATCGATCATTTGACCTTTAAAGATTCATGCGCCGCCACCTGGTGTTTTTCCGCCAAAAAAACACCCGCAGTCACTGGGCGTCCTGGAGTTTTTGAAACAACCAGGCCTTGGCGCAAACCCAATGACGATCCACGGACCGCTCGCCGATATCCAGCATGTCGGCGACCTCCTTGTTCGTCATGCCGGCAAAAAATTTCATGACAACCACGCGCGCGCGCTCGGGATTGCTGCGTTCCAGTTGTTCCAGGGCATCTTCAACCAGAAGGATTTTTTCGTCCGGCGGGGTTTCGGCCAGTTGCAAATCCTCGACGTTCAACCGCTGCTGTCCGCCGCCGTGTTTCAAGCGCGTCTTTCGCCGCGCGTGCTCGACCAAAATGCGGCGCATGGCCTCCGCCGCCGCGGCAAAAAAATAAGCCCGCCCTTTCCAGTTTTGCTTGCCATCACCGGCCAGCCGCAGCCAGGCCTCATGGACGAGGGCGGTTGGCTGGAGGGTGTGTCCGGCAGACTCGTGAAGCATGCGGGCCGAGGCCAGATTCCGAAGTTCGTTGTAAACCAAAGGCAGCAATTTTTCCGATGCCTGGCTTTCGCCACGGTTAATAGCTTCGAGGACCAGGGTGATGTCGCTCATGTTGAAATTCTATCCAAAGATACACGCCTTCACGCGGTCCACGCAATAAAACATCCCCCCGCGGAGACCTCTTGGAAGTCGGCGATGCAGCAGGCTCGGAGACCTGCGCTACCCGCGCGGCCGGGAATTTTTTCCGGCTTGGAGCAAGGGGAGAATTTTTTCCAAATCGTAAACACATCCGGCCCAGGTTCCGCCACTTGCCGATTGAAGTGCGGCCCAGAGTTTTGTGTCATCCGGCAGGGCGGCGTTTGGCGCGAGGTCTTTTCTCGTCGTCCTACGTTCAAGAATCGCGGCGCCTTCTGCGGAGGTAAATCGGCGTTCGCCTTCGCCTACTAAATCGACCGTTCCTTCATTGCGATTGCAATCGATCTGAATGCGGACGATATCGCCGTCCAAAACTTTTCCAATCGGTCCACCGGCGAGTCCCTCCGGGCCAATATGCCCAATGCACGCGCCGGTGGAGAGGCCGGAGAATCGTGCATCGGTAAGCAACGCGACTTGTTTGCCGTAGGGCAATTGTTTCAACGCGCCGGTTACTTGATAGGTTTCTTCCATGCCGGTTCCCATCGGACCGATTCCGGTGAGGACAAGGACATCGCCAGCTTTGACGTGACCCTGCTTGAGGGCGGTCATGGCGCCTTTTTCGGAAACGAAAACGCGCGCGGGGCCTTCTTTGCGATAGACGCCGTCGGCATCCACGACCGAAGGATCGATGGCGGTGGCTTTGACCACGCAACCTTGCGGGGCGAGATTGCCGCGCGGGAAAACCAAAGTGCCAGTCAGGCCACGTGCGCGGGCTTCTTCGGGCGCAAAAACAACTTCGTCAGCATCCACGCCATCCTGTTGTTTCAATAATTCGCGGAAGCGGCGGCGGCGATCGGAATTTTCCCACGCGTCGAGATTTTCGCCCAGCGTTTTTCCAGTGATCGTCAGCGCATTGGTATCGAGCAGATTCAATCGGCGCAAATGAAGCATAACTTCAGGAACGCCACCGGCGAGGAATACGCGCACGGTTGGATGATGAATCGGGCCGTTGGGCAAAACGCTGACGAGGCGCGGGACGGAGCGATTCACCGCGATCCAATCGTCCACCGTCGGCTGTCGTAATCGCGCGGCGTGAGCGATGGCAGGGATGTGCAATAGCAAGTTGGTTGAACCACCAAACGCGGCATGAACAACCATCGCATTTTTAATGCTGGCATCGGTTAGAACATCGCGCACGTGAAGTTTGCGCTCTTCCAAGGCGTGCAACGCGAGCGCGGAGCGCCGGGCCATGTCGAGCCAAACGGGTTGACCGGAGGGAGCGAGAGCGGAATGCGGCAAGGAAAGTCCGAGGGCTTCGCCGACGACTTGTGATGTCGCGGCGGTGCCGAGAAACTGACATCCGCCGCCGGGGGTGCCGCACGCGCGACAGCCGAGCTCGGCGGCTTGCGCCAGGGTGACTTGCCCGTGGGCGAAGCGAGTGCCGAGGGTTTGCACGGTGCCGGCGTCTTCGCCATCGGCGCTCGGCAACGTGACGCCGCCGGGAACGACGACGCAGGGCAAATCGTGCAGGCCGGCGACGGCCATTAACATGGCGGGGAGGCCTTTGTCGCAGGTGGCGATGCCGAGGACGCCGGCGCGTTGAGGCAATGAGCGCGCGAGGCGGCGGAAAATAATTGCGGCGTCGTTTCGATACGGAAGACTGTCGAACATTCCGGTGGTGCCTTGCGTGCGGCCATCGCAGGGATCGGAACAAAATGCGGCGAAGGGAATGGTTTTCAGGCGACGAAATTCCTCCGCGGCGGCCTGGACGAGCAAGCCGATTTCCCAATGACCGGTGTGGTAACCGAGCGCGATGGGTTTGCCGTCCGGCGCGCGCAAGCCGCCCTGAGTGCTTAGGATGAGAAATTGTTTTCGGCCGACTTCAGCGGGATTCCATCCCATCCCGGCATTTTGGGTGAGGCCGAATAAATCGCCACTGGGGCTTTTTAGCAGCATCTCTTCGGTGAGCGGCAGGCTTCCCGCCGGTCCGCTCGCGCGGGTTTTGATTTCGTAAATATCGGAAGCCGTGGAATCAAATCCGTCGCTGCTGCTGGAACTCATGAGCGTGATATAAGCACTTTCAGAGGAAATGAAAATCACAATAAAGGTTCGACGTGTTCTGACGCGCTTGCTAAAGCTTCATCACACCCTATGGCACAACAACGTTGGCTCCGCATCGTGCCGGTCGCATTGATCATGTACACGATTTCGTACATCGATCGAACCAACGTGGCGCTCGCGCTGGATCCCAAGGTCTCGAACATGATGAGAGACCTGATGATGGATGACCGAATGAAAGGCCACGCGGCGGGAATTTTTTTCTTCGGTTATGTGCTCCTGCAAATTCCGGGAGGTTATTTTGCGTCGCGTTGGAGTGCGAGAAAGATCATCAGTTTGTGCCTGATCGCGTGGGGTTTGTTCGCGGTCGGGTGCGGGCTTTCGAAAACGTTCCAGCAATTTGAAATCATGCGGTTCTTTCTGGGCGTGGCGGAAAGCGCGGTGTTTCCGGCGACTCTGGTGCTGCTGACGAATTGGTTTCCGCGTTCGGAACGCGCGCGGGCGAATGCTTACTGGCAATTATGCCAACCGCTGGCGGTGGCGGGTTCCGCGCCATTCACCGGTTGGTTGCTGAACAATTACAGCTGGAAGACGATGATCGTGCTTGAGGGCATGATTCCATTTATTTGGCTGCCGATCTGGTGGTTTTGCATTCGGGATCATCCGCGCGAGGCGAAATGGATTTCGCCTGAGGAACGCAATTTTGTGGAAACTGAGCTGGCAAAAGAGAATGCCGCCTCCGAGCCTTCCAAAAGCAAATTCGATTTTAGCTACTTGTTGAAACCTTCGATCCTCGTGATGATCGCGCTTTATTTTTTGCACAATTGCGCGGCTTACGGGTGCATGACTTTTTTTACGAACGGGCTGAAGGGCCAGGGCTTTGGGGCGTTGCAATACGGAATTCTTTTTGCCATCCCGTACGCGGTCACGGCGGTGGTGATGGTCTTGAACTCGCGTCATTCCGATAAACACCAGGAGCGGCGCGGGCACGTGGCGGCGATGTATTTGATGAGCGGCACGAGCCTGATTTTGAGCGTGGTGTTGAGCAATCACTTTTGGATTTCATACGGATTTATGTGCCTTGCGATTCCGGGACCTTTCGCAGCGATGGCGCCGTTTTGGGCCATCGCCAGCGAGACATTGCCTCGCAGCGTGATGGGGGTTGTGATGGGGCTCGTCAATGCCTTCGGCAATTTGGGTGGTTTCGCCGGGCCTTATTTCACAGGATGGTTATTGACCGAATACCATAGCACTGCGGTGGCATTTTCGGCGTTGGGCGTGGGCATGCTGGTGTGTGTGGGGCTGGCTTTTTTGCTGCCCAAGCCCGTTTTGGAGAGCGAACAACTGGCGACGACCTGAATTTTATGAACCTTTGTCGCTTCAAAGATAAGCAAAACAATATTCGCATCGGACTCGCTACCGACCATTCCACCGTGGTCGATCTGACGCCCGCTGGAATTACGCAGATGCAGCCGTTGCTCGAGAGTGAGGATGCGGTCGCGGGCTTGAATCAAATCAAAAAGGATCATTTGCCGCAGCTCGATTTGTCTTCCGTGAAACTCTGCGCGCCGGTGGAGCAGCAGGAAGTCTGGGCGGCGGGCGTCACCTATTTGCGCAGCAAAGCCGCGCGCATGGAGGAATCTGATTTCAGCGCGTCGGCTTATGACCGGGTTTACGCCGCGGAACGACCGGAACTTTTCTTCAAGTCCATCGCCGAGAAAATTGTTTCTCCCGGTGAACCGGTCGGTATCCGGCGCGATGCGCGTTGGAATGTGCCGGAGCCGGAACTGGCGCTGGTCATCAATTCGCGCGGCAAGATTGTCGGGCACACCATCGGCAACGACATGAGTTCGCGCGATATTGAAGGTGAAAATCTTTTGTATTTGCCCCAGGCAAAAATCTACGACCGTTCCTGTGCGCTGGGGCCGTGGATACATCTCGGCGCTTCCGAAACCACGGCGCGCGCGTGGAAAATCGAGATCGAGATTCGCCGCGGCGGACAAAGCGTTTTCGCGGGCAACACTTCCGCGGGGCAACTCAAGCGGAGCTTCGATCAATTGACCGAATTTCTTTTTCGCAGCCAGCGTTTTCCGCATGGCGTGATTTTATTGACTGGAACCGGCGTCGTGCCGCCTGATGGTTTCACGTTGCAGGCGCAAGATATTGTTGAAATCAAGATCGATGGGATTGGATCGCTCAAGAACCCGGTGGTCACGGTTTAACGAGGCAGTAGGAGCGATAAGTGAGTTCCCCGCTCACGAGAGCATTATAGATCCGTGAGCCTTGAACCCCGGCGAAATCGCGACCGAGGCCGTGAAGAAATTTCGGCAGATGCCGGGCGATCAATTGCAGCGAACGCGCGGAATTCCGGTCCATCCCGCGCAACACTTCGGCGTTGATGGTGCGTGTGCGCTGGATTTGCAGCGGGCATGTTGCCAGTGCTTGTTCCCATTCGGCGCGACTTTCGGCAAATCGAAAGTCGGCATAGAGAAAATGTCCGCCCGGCCGCAACACCCGCGCGCCCTCGGCTAGAAATCGCGCGAAGTTCGGATAACAATGGGATGCCTCCACATTGATCACCGCGTCGAAAGTGCTCGCTTCAAACGGCAGATGTTCGGCGTCGCCCGGTTGGAAGGCCAAGCCGTCCACCCGATGATGTTCCTGGCAAAATCGAATGGCTGCCGGATTCAGGTCCAGCGCAGTGTAGCGCCGGGGTTGAAAAGTTCGTGCAACATAGGCGGCGCCACCGCCATGACCGCAGCTCACTTCCAGAATATCTTTCCCCTGCAACGGCACTTGCGAAGCGACATGATGATACGGTTGGACACAGGCGCGATTCGGTTCGTCCTCCGGCGAGAGCGTGATGGCCATGGGCGGCTCCTCTTCGAAGGCATAGTTCAGAAAAAACACATCTTCACCGCGAAGACACCGCGTAAGGAACGGATACCAGGCCCGCCAGATGGCTTTGCGAATCCAACCGACCGCGAAAAGATTATCAATAACCATCACAGGACAATCCTTACGGCAAAAGCAGCGCGCCGCATCGGTCCGAGCTGGCGAGCGATTTGTTCCTGGGGTGACCATTTTGCGAGCAAAATGTTTATGGATTCGTCACAGGCGTCAATCGAATCGCTTTGAGGTTCATCGGTTGCCAGTGATCTTTGCTGGGACGAACCGCGAGTATCACGGCACCCGCGGAGGAAATTTCCAATTCCCCGAGTTTCACGGACTGAAACGTCTGGTAGTTGGCGGTGACCGGCGCGGCGCAACGAATCGTTTGGCCGCCAAGAGAAATTTCAAACCCGTTGCTCGCCGGCGCGGCGATATCGGCGCTGACTTCGAAAGTGCCGGGCCTCTTGATCTTGAACACCCAGTCCGCCCAATCGTTAGAGTCCGTCCAAAAGCCAATGTTATCCAACGGTCCGCCTGACTCATACTTGAAGGTGGCGCCGTGCAGCCTGGCGAGGCTGGCAGGGAGATCGACCGAGCCGTTTTTATTTTGCAGGAGAACCATCGGCGCAATGTCCGGGGCGCCTTCGACTGTCAAAACAACTGTGGAAGAGATTGCGTTTGGCGCAGACGCAGGCAGCGAAATTGTCACGCCATCTTCCCCTTTCTTCGTCGCCAGCTTTTTTGAACCAACCAGCAGCGTGGCCGATTTTATTTTATTCTTCAGGCCGGGAACGAGTAGTTCGCCATCTGCCGGCCAGTCAAACACATGCAGATAGAGCGTGGTTGTTTTTCCAGAGATTTTCGTCGTGCATCGTCCCCACGGGAGCTGCCGGCTGAAAGGGCTCGCCGTCGTCGCATAAATCGCATCGC
>Ga0137403_10010036_pt1 | contig 10502 bp, 5 predicted proteins | sample CZOMad2_1_16fung_FD_122057 | JGI IMG/M metagenome (GOLD analysis project Ga0137403, IMG submission 122057) | Vadose zone soil fungal communities from Angelo Coast Range Reserve, California, USA - CZOMad2_1_16fungal (Hybrid Assembly) | ecosystem: Environmental > Terrestrial > Soil > Vadose zone... | reverse complement strand
GCGCGTATTCTGATGCTGTCCACGCACTCCGGCGAGGAAGAAATTTACCGCGCCATGCAGGCTGGAGCCCGCGGCTATGTTCTCAAGAGCATTGTTCGAGAAGAATTGTTGCGGGCGATCCGTGAGGTGTATGAGGGCCGCCAATTCATTGACCCGGCTGTAGCGCCTCTCCTGGCGCAACGCGAGGGCCATCGCTCCCTGACCAATCGCGAACTCGAAGTTCTGCGATTGGTTGCCAAGGGATTCGGCAATAAAGAAGTTGCAGCCGCACTGAACATCGCCGAGGTGACCGTAAAACTTCATGTGAGCCACGTATTCGATAAACTCAACGTCAAAGACCGCACGGAAGCCGCCACAGCCGCCTTGCAACGCGGAATTATCACGCTCGACTAGCGCAGGACACGCGTGACGCACGCAACTCGTGATATGAAATTCGGGAGTGAATTCTCTATGAGATTCCGTATTGCAAGTGCGCTGCCTGTGTCGATGTTCAACTGGCGAGCTATACGGAAGTAGTATAGAAATCTCTTTCCGCCGCGTGATAACTTTCCTCGATTCTCTTTCGTGAACTCCAGCGCGGTCCTGGGATCGGTGTAGATCTCATGACTTTGGAGATAGCGCGGAACGCCGAGTCAGCGTTGAACACCAAGATCGTCACACGGAAGATCGTTGAGTACATCGGGAGAGACCATGGAACCGCGAAGTTCTGCACGAAAATTTCTGTTGCCCGTTTTGGCTGCGTGTGTGTGTATTGGAACTGCGCTGGCGCAGGTGACGTCTGGGACGATCTTCGGCCGCGTCCAAGATCCAAGCGGAGCCATGGTGAAGGCTGCGACTGTCACCATTTCAAGCCCGGATAACGGGCTGACACGCGCGGTCTCTACATCCGACACCGGCGAATTTGTCGCGCCGAGTCTTCTGCCGGGTACATATACCATCACCGTGGAGGCACCGGGCTTCAAGAAGCTTGAGTCTTCGGGTTTTGTGCTGAGTGCCGCCGACAAACTCAACGCCGGCCAACTCGTGCTCGCAATAGGCGCGACCACGGACGAAGTAACGGTCACGGCCGATGCCGGTCAGCTCCAACTGCAATCCAACTCCGGCGAGCGCTCCGACCTGATTACCAGTAAGCAGTTGAATGAAGTCGCCATGAATGGCCGCAACGTGCTGGATTACTTAAAGCTGGTTCCGGGTGTATCAGGCACGTTCGATGCTCACGAGTCGGGAACCGGTGGAAATGCTGCTTACAGCATCAACGGTACCCGAGCCAACCAGCACGAGTTTACCATCGACGGCGCTTCCAACGTGGATACCGGCGACAACGGCGGCACCCACATCACACTGAACACCGATGCCATTGAGGAAGTAAAGATCTTAACCTCGAACTACCAAGCCGAGTTTGGTAAGGCCGCAGGTGGGCAGATCGCGATTACTACCAAGAGCGGGACCAATCAATGGCATGGCAATGGCCGGTTCTTTCATCGGAACGAAGGTCTAAACGCCAATGAGTGGTTCAATAAGAAAGACCAGTTAGCGGGAAGCTCACCAAACTCCCCTCGAATCTATCGCTACAACTATGTCGGGTATCAGTTCGGGGGCCCGGTCAAGAAAGACAGGCTCTTTGTGTTCTGGAGTGAGGAATTCTATCGGCAGCTTATTCCGAGCGGAGGGCTCTCACAGTTCTATACGCCGACCGCTTTGGAGCGGCAGGGAGATTTCTCGCAGTCGATCAACGGCGACGGTACGTCAATCGTGATTGCGGGGCCAGGGATCACGAACAACAAAATCGATCCCACGCAGCTTCCGGCCGCGCAGCAAGCGGTCTATGCCCAGGTGCAAAAGATTCTCAACCTTTATCCATTGCCGAATGTCCCCGGGTTCGGTCCCAACCAAAACTACAACTACTCGAACTCGTTTTCCGCCCACCATCCGCGACGCGAAGATATCCTGCGGGTCGACTACCAGCTGAACAGCAACAACCATCTGTACGGGCGTTGGGTGCATAACAACGACAGCACTAATGCTCCATTCCGGAACTTTCCCGGTCCGTTCGGCATCTTTGCCTGCTCTTCCGCGATCAACTTTAAAGGCGGTTGCACTCAGAACCACCCGGGCTGGAATGTTTCGGTCAACCTGATCAGCACAATCACTCCGACGGTGTTGAATGAATTGTCAGTGGGACCTAGCCACTCGCTTTCGTTGGCTGAGAGCGTAAATGGAAACGTTTCGCGTGGCGCCAACGGTATTGACATGCAGTTGCTCTATCCGCTGTCCAAGGACGAGTCCATCCCGGATATGAGCTTCAATGGCCTTAGCAATGTCAATTTTGCCGGAAGCTATTTGGGAGGCACTCCTTGGAAGCAGGCGAACACCACGATCAATGCGAACGACAGCTTGAGCTGGGTTCGGAACAACCACACGTTCAAGACTGGCGTGTTCTACCAGCGCAGCCGAAAGGACCAGCCGGCCTGGGGTAACATCAATGGCCAATTCAGCTTCGGCAATGGGCCAACCAGCGGCGGCACCTGCCCGGGCGGGCCCAACACCTGCACTTTGGGCGATCCGTTAGCCAGTGCTCTGTTGGGGGGCTTTGATAGTTTCAGTCAATCCACTGCACGTCCGCTTGGCAAGTTCCGTTACAACCAACTGGAGTTCTATGTGCAGGACACATGGAAGTTGTCCTCGCGGCTGACCCTCGACTACGGCATGCGTTTCGCCTGGATGCCCGCCCAGTACGATGCCAATAACCAAGTAGCGCTCTTTGATCCTTCGGCTTACCAAGCCGCCAATGCAGTAACGATTGATAGCAACGGCAATATCGTAGCTGCTGCTGGTGGAGACCCCTTGAACGGCATGAAGTTCACTAAGAACAGTCAAATTCCGACAGGGGGCTGGAATAGCCGCAGCATCATGCCGGAGCCACGTTTCGGATTTGCATGGGATGTGCTTGGAGATCACAAGACTATCTTGCGCGGCGGTGCGGGCATGATGCATGACCGCACCCAGGGCAATCTGATTTTTAACACTGTCTTTAACAATCCCGCGCTGGTGCAGACAGCATCAGTGGGTTCCGGTAACATCGCCGACCTTCCGAGCCAGCAATCCTCATTCGGGAGCGGAGTGCTGGGCAATATTCTCGGTGCAGCCAAGAACGGCAAAGTGCCGACGGTATACAGCTTCAGTCTAGGAGTGCAGCACGAAATCGCCAAGGGCACGACGTTTGATGTCGCATATGTCGGTACGATGTCTCGCCATCTGGTCACCGCGCGCGACATTAATACGATTCCATATGGCTATGCGTTCACTCTGGCCGCTCAAGACCCGAATGCGTGCGGCTGGAACGGCACGGTCGGTACCGATCCAAATCTTCTCCCCCAGTACACTGCAGCCGGTTTCAGTTTCAGCGGAATCTGCGCCTTGGGACACGGCTCCTATACCAACGCACCTCTAGTTCCGTACAAGGGATATGGACAGATTCAATATCTGCAATTCGATGGCACCTCTAATTACAACTCCCTGCAAGCGTCCTTGCAGCGCCGCTTTACCAAGGGCCTGACCCTCGGAGCGGTCTACACTTGGTCGAAGTCGCTGACTACTGCGAGCTCAGATCAGGATCTGCAAGATGCCTTCAACCCTCGCGGACTGGATTACCGTGCAGGTTCATGGGATCGTACCCACGTGTTCGCTGCGAACTACGTCTACGACCTGCCGAACCTGACGAAACATTTTGGTGGGCCGAAATGGCTTTCTTACGTCACCGACAATTTTCAGCTAAGCGGTGTCACTCAGCTCATGACAGGAGCCCCGGTCGACTTGAACAACAACTGGAGCGGCGAGCCAGGAGCGCAGACCGGCTCCAACATGTGGGGAGCGATCCCGAACTACTTCACTCTCGACCAGAACCAAAACCCGGTGTATCCCACAATCGGCGCTCCGCTGCGCGGATCGCGTGACACGCTGCGAAACGGTGGGATGCAGACCTGGGATATGTCCTTGTTCAAGAATTTTCCACTAGGTCGCAGCGAGGCTCGCTATCTACAGCTTCGTATGGAGGCCTTCAACGCATTCAACCATCCCAATTTCAGCGATAAGCACTATGGCTTTACCGAAGACGGGCCGTGGCAATGGCAGCCCGGTTCCGGCCACCCCTTTAGCATCTCGAAGATCTCAAACTGGGGAACGAACGCCTCGACCTACGACACCGGTCCTGGAGGTTTTCGCGTTATCCAGCTCGCCGCCAAGGTGTATTTCTAACTGGAACACAAGAGTAGCGTCCCGCTGTGCGCGAACTTAATCGCGCTCAGCGGTCACGTCCTAACGCTGTACCCCGAGCCCGTCGATTCCTAGCCAAATTTGGTTGCCGGGGTGCAAATAGTGGCCACCTTCAAATTGGAAGCGCTCGGATCGCGGTATTTGGCGCCCTCCGGGTACTCAGGCAAATAGTCAGCGGCTGGGCCGCTCTGAAGAGGATGTAACTCAGCAAGACATGACCGTCCGATCGCGTCGCGCCTGGTCACTCACCTGGCGCCAACTGCTGTCTCCGACTGATCTGTTCTCTGGCGTTCCCGTGATTCGCCGCTCTGTTGCATTAGCTTCGTAACCACGCCCGTCCATCCTGTCTGGTGGCTGGCGCCCACGCCCGCGCCTGAATCGCCGTGGAAGTACTCGTGGAAGAGCACCAGATCGCGCCAGTGTGGATCGGTCTGGAACTTCTCGTTATTTCCAAATACGGGCCGGCGGCCGTTGCCATCTTGCAGGAAGATGTTGGTCATGCGGCGCGAAAGCTCTCCGGCGACGTCCCACAGGGTCAGCATCGTTCCCGAGTCGGTCGGAAATTCCACCTTGAAGTTTTCTCCGAAGTAGTGATGGAACTTCTGCAGCGACTCCACTAGCAGGTAGTTGACCGGGAACCAAATCGGACCGCGCCAGTTGGAATTTCCGCCGAACAATCCGGTAGTCGACTCTCCAGGTTCATAGTCCACGCGGTAGTCCATATTCCCGGCGGTGACCTGATAGGGATGGTCGCGATGGAATTGCGAGAGTGCGCGAATGCCGTAGGGGGAGAGGAACTCTTTCTCGTCGAGCATGAACTTCAGGATGCTGCGCAACTGGTTCTCGTCAGCGATGGAGAGCAACCTGCGCTCGCCCATTCCCTCCTCGCTCATGCTGGCGAGGTTTTCCGTCAAGTCGGGGCGATTCTCGATAAACCACTCCAGCCGGCGCTTGAAGTCGGGCAGCTTGTCCAGCACTTCCGGCTCGAGGGTTTCTACCGCGAACAGAGGGATCAGTCCCACCATCGAGCGGATCTTCATGGGGAAGTGGCGGCCATCGGGCAATTTCAGCACGTCGTAGAAGAAGCCGTCATCGTCGTTCCATAAGCCCATTCCGTCGTGCCCGCGATGGCTCATGGCGTGAGCGATGTAGATGAAGTGTTCCCAGAACTTGCTTGCCACGTCTTCGTAGGCTGGCTCTTCGGCCGCCAGTTCAAGGGCGATGGCGAGCAGGTTCAGGGTGTACATCGCCATCCAACTCGTTCCATCGGATTGTTCGAGGTATCCGCCTGTGGGCAGGGGCGCGCTGCGATCGAAGACGCCGATGTTGTCCAAGCCAAGGAAGCCGCCTTGAAAGATGTTCATGCCCTCGGCGTCTTTGCGATTCACCCACCAGGTGAAGTTGAGCAGCAGTTTATGGAACACCCGCATCAGGAACTCGCGGTCGCCCTTGCCGGTGCGCTTCTTGTCGATCTTGTACACGCGCCATGCGGCCCAGGCATGGACGGGCGGGTTGACGTCGCCAAAAGCCCATTCGTAAGCTGGAATCTGGCCGTTGGGATGCATGTACCACTCGCGCAGCATCAAGGTCAGTTGTTCCTTGGCAAATTCCGAATCCACTAGAGCCAGAGGGATACAGTGGAAGGCTAGATCCCACGCCGCATACCACGGATACTCCCACTTGTCGGGCATGGAGATTACGTCGGCGTTGTAGAGGTGCTTCCACTCGTAGTTGCGCCCGTTGCACCGCTCCGGCGGAGGCGGAGGATTGCTTGGATCGCCCTCGAGCCAATCTTTTACGACATAGTGATAAAACTGCTTCGACCAGAGCATGCCGCCAAACCCTTGCCGCATCACATTTTTGGCGTCGGGGGATAGGTCTTGGGGAATTACGGTGGCGTAGAATTCGTCGGCCTCCCGTTGGCGCTGCGCAAAGATGGCATCGAAATCGGCAAACGCGCCAGACTGCTGGAAGCCGGAGTCCGCCAGGCGGAGCCGCACCACAGTTGTCTCGCCGGCGGCAATGGTAAGTTGGTAGTGTGCTGTTGCTTTGGTTCCGGTGTGTTCCGGATTCACGGCGTCCTTCGCGCCGTCCACGATGTAATCGTTGATGCCATCCTTCACGTACGGGGTGCGGCTGCCCACGCCGAACAAGCGTTTCGTGTTCGTCTCATTCTCTGTGAAGAGAAGTTCTGGTTGCCCCTCGCAATGCAGCCATCGGTTGCCTGGACGGTCATGGTTGAGCTCAATCACGGGATTCTGGGATGATTTGACCTGACGCAATTCGGGTCGGTGTTTCGTTCGTCCCCATGACCAGGTGTTCCGAAACCATACAGTCGGCAACAGGCGAAGCTTGGCTGCTTCCGGTCCGCGGTTCGCGACCGAAATCTTGATGAGAATGTCTTCCGTGTCGGCCTTGGCGTACTCCACGAAGACGTCGAAGTAGCGGTCGTCCTGAAATACCCCCGTATCCATCAGTTCGAATTCCGGGTCAGCTTTGCTACGGCGCTTGTTTTCTTCCGTCACCTTACCGTAGGGAAACTCAGCCTGCGGATATTTGTACAAATACTTCATGTACGAATGCGTTGGCGTGCTATCAAGGTAGAAGTAGTATTCCTTCACGTCCTCGCCGTGATTGCCTTCGTTGCCCGTCAGTCCAAAGAGCCGTTCTTTCAGAATGGGATCCCGCTCATTCCAGAGAGCCACAGCGAAGCACATGGTCTGCTTGCGGTCGCTGATGCCGGCTAAACCATCTTCGTTCCAGCGATAGGCCCGCGACCGCGCATGATCGTGCGGCAGGCTTTCCCAGGCGGTTCCGTAGGGGCTGTAGTCCTCGCGGACCGTGCCCCAGGCGCGCTCGCTGAGATAGGGGCCCCAGCGCTTCCAATGCTTCTTGCGCGCCCCCGATTCCGACAGGCGTATCTCTTCCTGCGTCATTTACAACTCTCCGTGATTCAGAAATCGCGCCCCTGGTTGCAGACCGGGCCGACCGCCTTTCCAGTATGCCATTCTTGGATGAGCAACTTGTCGGGAAGAGACAAACCTCCGGCCGCCGAAAGGCCGTGGCAAACCGAGAAAGGGAACTGCTCAGTTCGACCGGAGGTCATCCGGCACTCTCGTAACCTGTGTCATTGGGACGCCTCTGTATCGCTCCAGGCGTCTTCCACCAAGGTCAGGGCGAGACGCCGGGGTCCTTCGGTTGTGCTTAAGGCAGGCATTTCGACAGTGCACTCCTGCGCTGGCGCGCGCGAATGCTGCGCTCAAGATGGCAGGGAGAAAATAGGTTCGAGACCTGATCAGAGTTGCCGCAAACTGAACGCCATGCGGGCTTTCTGAGACGCCTACTGCACCTGCAATTCGAACGAGCCGCGTCCGACTTCCTCGCTTCCGCCGCCTTGGGTTGCTCCGCGGACGATCACCGAGTAAGTGCCGGGGGGGCGCTTGGCCCCTGGTACTTGCACGGCCCTCCGGTCGCGAGGAGAAGTGTCACGCGCCACGGTCGCCGGGAGGGTCACGGTCCACTCCAATTTCTGGTTCGGATCGTATAGTTCCGCCGTATAGCTCGTGTAGTTGCCCTGGGGCGGAATCCTTAGGAGCAGCACGAAACCCTCTCCCGACCGCACCGGAATTGCCCCGCCGTCCGCGCCGAGCGTGCCGATATTCACGGTCGTCCAAGCTAGCTCGTGCGGATGATTTGCCGCCTCCAGCAATTTGGGTACGGAGACGAAGTTTTGGTAGGTCACTACAGCCAGCAGCATGGTTAACACCGGTAGAACGAGCGCCGGACGGAACCAGACTTGCCATGGCGACGGCGCAGGAGCGGGTCGCGGCACTAATACGGCCGCCTTCTCGCCCAACACAATCTTGCTTTGCTCAACAAACGCGGCCCCGGCGCCCACATCTACCGCGCACTCATGACAATCAAAATAGTGCTCTTCAAACTCTTCCCGCGCCTCCGGGGAGAGCTCATCCAGGAGATACTGCTCCGTCATTTGGAGGCGAACTGCCTCATCATGCTCCATACGCGAATTCCCCTTCATTCAGCATAGTGAGGCGGCGGTCCGAAACGTTACAAAGCGGTTAACCTTAGTCGGCGGCCTTACCTTTCGGCCCCGGCGGGTCTTGCCGCATTTTCTCCCGAAACTTATTTTTTGCGCGCAGCACCAGAACCCGCAAGTAACTCCTGCTAACGCCGTAGTCCTTGCAAACTTCGTCCTTATCCCGCTCTTCTAGAAAGACTTCGCGCAGGATTCGCTGGTCCCGTTCGGGCAGGGATTCTAGAATTTCCCGCACGATTCGCTTCGTTTCTTCATCCACGACGATTTGTTCGGCGTTCTTTCCCGGATCGGGAATTGTGTTCGCAATCGGGTCGTCAATCTGTTCCGGAACGCGTCGCCGATAGTGTTCCAGCAGCACATTGTTGCAAATGGAGTTTACATACGAACCCAGGCATTTTGCGTCCCGGATCCCATTCTCCTTCCGCAGGTTCTGAAAAAAGCGTGCGAAGATTATCTGTTGCACATCTTCAACATCCTGGCGGGAGCGCAGGCGGGGCTTTAACTTGATCAGCAGAAGTTTGCTGAAATAGCCGACAAAGTGCTTCTGCGTCCGGTATTCATCCGCACGGAGCCGCTCCAAATAGTCATCATCAAACTCATCATAGAATTCCAATTTGGGGGCCTCAGACGCCAGCTAAGTGTCCCGAATTCTACACCTTCCAGTCGAGCCGCTCAATGTTATTTGAGCGAGGACCCAATTCTCCGAAATCCGTATCGGGCGGCCTTTTGGCTACGCTAGCCGCTCCATTGCGCGCGCCAAATCTTGCCGCAGATCTCCTTCGTCCTCAAGGCCAATGTTGAGCCGAACAATTCGGTGCCCATAGGCTGGCCGGTCCGGATTGCCGCGCAAATCGTAAGCCACGGCGAGGCTAGTCACGCCTCCCCAGCTGTAGCCGATCTTGAACAGTTCGAGGGCATCGACAAACCGCAATATCTGTTCCTTCGCATAATAGGGTCGCAATACGAGAGAAAACACCCCCGCCGATCCGGTGAAGTCCCGCTTCCAGAACTCATGGCCCGGGCACGAAGGCAGCGACGGATGCAATACAAGTTCCACCTCTGGCCTCGCCGCCAGCCAACCTGCCAAAGCCAGGGCAGTCTTCTCAATTGCTTGCAGCCGCACCGCCAGCGTTTTCATGCCCCGCAGCGCGAGACTGCATTCGTCGGCGGAAACGGAATATCCCAGCAGATTGTGCGTTTCCCCTAGCCGCTGGTGCAGCTTCTCATCCCGCAGCGTCACCGACCCCAGGAGAACGTCGCTGTGGCCAGCAACGTACTTTGTCAGCGCCTGCATGGTTATGTCGATGCCGTGCACGAAGGCGTCGAAGTACACTCCCGCCGCCCAGGTGTTGTCCAGTGCGACGAGCGCTCCTGCACGATGCGCCTCGGCGCCAATTGCGGGCACGTCCTCCACTTCCATCGTTACCGACCCCGGACTCTCGCACCAAACCAGCCGTGTCGTTTCCCGCAGCAGTGCCGCAATTCCTGCACCGGTGCCCGGCTTGTAGAACGTCGTCTCAACGCCAAACCGCCGCAGCATTACACTCGCGAACTTACGATTAGGGCCGTAAACGCTGATCGGAACCAGCACATGGTCGCCCGTTTTGAGCAGGGCAAAGTTGATCAGAGTGATAGCAGCCAATCCGCTCGGCGCCAGCAACGTGCGCGTTCCCCCATCAAGTTCGCACACGCGAGCCGCGAGTTCGACGGTCGTCGGTGTCCCATGGGTCCCGTAGGTGTAGCCGTTCGCATAGGGATCCCAACCGCTGTTCGATGATGCCGCGTTGGGAAATAGAACGGTGGACGCCCGGGTCACCGGCGCTGAAAGCGCACGAAACCCTTCCGGAACCTTCGCATCAGAGTGGATTAGCTTGGTTTTCCAGTTCTTCGCCATGCAGGAAGTCTAAGGCATCGGGGAGTCTGTGGGTTTTCGAAACCCCTGGCGAATGGCGGATTCCTCGTCGCCTTCGGCTCCTTGGAATGACAAACCGGGGCGATTGGCGCACGGGGAAGTTGCGGATGGGGAAGTTGCGGATGGTTGACCACAGGGCGACTGGCCCATAAAATCGAAAGTGCGGCTAGTTGCTTCTTCTCATAGCACTGCCCCCTCGTTCAACGGTAGGACATCTGCCTCTGGAGCAGAGTATCGGGGTTCGAATCCCTGGGGGGCAGC
>Ga0137403_10010034_pt1 | contig 10504 bp, 4 predicted proteins | sample CZOMad2_1_16fung_FD_122057 | JGI IMG/M metagenome (GOLD analysis project Ga0137403, IMG submission 122057) | Vadose zone soil fungal communities from Angelo Coast Range Reserve, California, USA - CZOMad2_1_16fungal (Hybrid Assembly) | ecosystem: Environmental > Terrestrial > Soil > Vadose zone... | reverse complement strand
GGTTCGCGTCCCCGAATCCGGATACGAGGTCTTCGTCCGCGGCGAGTATCGCAATTCTGTTTTCAACGTTCTCCAGGGCGAGGTCTATCTTTATGTTCCCGGCGCGGCGACGATGGTGGTCGGGGAGGGCCAGATATTCGGCGCCTTGAGCCTGATTTCGGGCCGTCCGTCCGAAGCGACCGCCGTTGCCGGTCGGGATTGCGTCCTGCTCGAAACGCCGCGGAGCATGGTCAAGAAGCTGCTGAGAACGGAAAAGGCCGCTCAAGCCTATCTTGAACGCGTGTCCGTACTGCGCGCATTGAAATTCTATCTCCTGCCGAATGCGGACTCCGAAACGATATTGGAACTCGGGGCCACCGCCAAAACGAAGAACTACGCCGCGGGTGAGACGTTGTTCGGCGAAGGCGATCCGGTCGATCGCCTGTATGTCCTGAGCAGCGGGTCCGTGACGCTATCGCAAAAAATCGGGGGCACGGACGTGGTCGTCGCGTACTGCGCGGCCGGCGGTTACGTCGATTGTGTGGGGGAGCTGTCCGGTCAAGAATCGCGAACCGTAACCGCCCGCGCGACGGTCGCCACCGAGGCGATCAGCATCGATCATGCGGCGTTCATTCGCATACTGGCCCGCGATACGAGCATGGCCTTGGCTGAGTGCATCGAAACGGAGCGGGCCGAGCAGCTGGCCCAGTATGCCCAGATGCAAGCCCGCCCCCAGCAGGGCAAGATCGTTTCGTTTCTCATGGAGCACGGGGTGGGCGAGGCCACCAGTGTGCTCGTGATCGACGAGTCGCTGTGCATCGGATGCGACCAATGCGAACGGGCCTGCGCCGTGACGCACGACGGCGTCTCGCGATTGGATCGAAAGGCGGGACCCTCCTTCGATTCCCTGCACCTGCCGACTTCGTGCCGGCATTGCGAGCAACCACATTGCATGGACGACTGTCCCGCCGATGCGATTCACCGCCAACCGAACGGTGAGGTATTCATCGATGAAAGCTGCATAGGTTGCGGAAAGTGCGAAGAGAACTGCCCGTACGGCGTCATACACATGGCGGAAGTGCCGGTGCGCGCGAGCCTTATCGAACGCCTGCTGCGCCGCAGGCCCGCCGAACAGCCGAAAACCGCAGTCAAGTGCGACATGTGCACGGGCTTGAAGAGCGGGCCTGCCTGCGTCAATTCGTGTCCCACGGGCGCGGCCATTCGCATTCATGCGCAGGACGTGACCAATCTGGTCAAGAAGCGGGCGGCGAGAGCTTGAATGGCGATCGAGTCAGGACCGATGCATCAGTCATTCGTGACCCATGGCGGCTATCGGTACGCGGTCGCGCCGCTCCTGATGGCGGCGGCATGCGCGGCCGGCTATCTGGCTCAGCCGAGCAATCAGCAGCCGAACGGCGGAACGTGGCTGGGACTGACGCTCGGTACGATCGCCGCGGCAATGATTCTCATTTTGATGGGCTACGGCATCCGCCGGCGAACATTCAGGGCAAGCGTCGGAAGCGCGACGCGCTGGCTCTCCATCCACGTCTATCTGGGCCTGTGCACGGTGGTGATCGCAAGTCTGCACTGCGGCTTCCAGTTCGGCAGAAACATTCACACGCTGACTTACGCGCTTCTGTGTCTCGTGGTCGCCAGCGGCTGCTGGGGCGTCTACGCGTATCTACGATATCCGGCATTGCTGGTGCGGGTACGTGGAAATGTCGGCCGCAAGCAACTGCTGCGTAAGCTTGACGATCTCGACGGGCAGGCTCTGGCGTTGGCCGGTTCGCTCGGCAGCGGTCTGCGCGAGCTCGTGATCGATGCGATTCGACGGACTCGAATCGGCGGTGGTCCATGGACGCAATTAAGCGCGCGGGACGACTCGACGCTGTTGCTTGGCGCCCCGTTCCAAAGCGGCTTTGCGCGCGTGGTCGGCAATGCGGGCCAGCAACGCTTGATCGAAATTCTGGCCCGCCAACGCGCCGGCGGCGGGACTGCGGACGCGAAGGACACCCTCGACAAACTGTTGACGGTGACCGGGGACAAGGCGGTGGTGCAGCGCCAGCTGCAGCGGGACATTCAGCTTCAAGGATTGATGCAGTTCTGGCTGTATCTGCATCTCCCCCTGAGTTTCGGTCTGCTGGCGGCTCTTGCAATCCACGTACTGACCGTTTTCTTTTACCGGTGAGGTGGGATGCGGATAATCCTGCGGCGGCGGATACGCCCGAATCCAGCGAGCAATCGGGCCGAATATCGGCAGGTGCTCTTGAGGGCGCGGCGTCTGACGATCGGACGAGCGCCCGACCGCCACGTGCAGATCGATCACGCGGAAGTTTCATCCCGGCATGCCACCGTGTGTTCGGTGCTCGGACGGCTGCGGGTGCGGGCGACGGGCAGAGGAACGGTGATCGTCAATGGAAAACGGCGCCGCAATGCGTGGCTGCGCACCGGCGCTGTCATGACATTCGGAGTGGCCCGCCTCACCGTCGAGCAGCAGCGCGCCCACGGAGTGATCGTGCTGCGGCTCAACGATCCGCACGCGCTTTCCACCAAGAAGATCGAGTCGGCCAATGACCTGTCCCTCAAGGAGGCCGGCCTCAATCCCCGCTATTGGTCATGGCTTCTCGTGATCGGCCTGCTTTGCATCGGGTTCCTCTCGCCGTTCGCGGGAGCCGTCATCAGTCCGTTGCGCGCGGCGATCCGCGCGACGCCACTGGTGCCGAGCGACGCCCTGTGGCTGCCCGGTCCATTGCATGACAGGCATCGGGCCGTCGGCGATGACTGCAACGTTTGCCACACGAAGCCCTTCGAACGCGTCGCCAATACCGCGTGCGTCAAGTGCCACCATACGGTCCAACATCACGTCGCCGCGAGATCGCCGGATGCAAGTCTTTTTGCGGGCAGCCGTTGCGCCGATTGTCATCTGGAGCACGATGCACAGAAATCGCTGATCGATCGTAGTCCGGTCGGATGCGTCGCGTGCCACGCCGACTTGAAGTCCTTGAAACCGGACACCCGGCTCCAGGACGTGAACGACTTTTCGCGTACCCATCCGGACTTCGAGTTGAGCCTGCTCTCTCCCGTCAAATCGAATGACGAGCTCGTCTGGCGCCCGGTTGCCGTCCCCGCGGCGACACGAGACGCTGCTCGTCAGGAATCGAATCTCAACTTTTCTCATAAGGTGCACCTCGACCCCAAGGGCGTCGATTCGCCCAAGGGGCGGCAGAAACTCGCGTGCAACAACTGCCATCAACCCGACGCGGGCGGACGTTTCATGCTGCCGATACGGATGGAAACGCACTGCTCCGGTTGTCACACGCTGCAATTCGATGAAGCCGATCCCGGCGCCGTAGTTCCGCACGGCGACGTGCCGCGCATGTTCAAGGCGTTGGAGGAACACTTCAGCCGTGCGTTCCTGAATCCGGCGATCGGCCGAACGGTCCCGTCGAAGGCCGCGCCGCGACTGCCGGGAGGGGAGCAAAAGATCCTGACTCACGACGAGCAGCGCCGTGCGCTTGCGTGGGCGGATAGTCAATCGGTGGCGGTTGCCCGCGAACTGCTCGAAAAGAGGGTGTGCGTGGAGTGTCACAAAATCACCCGCGACCCGCTGCGCGCGGAAGGTCCGGAACGCTGGCGGGTCGAACCGGTGCGCCTCACCGAACGCTGGTTTCCGCGCGCCCGATTCAGTCATGCCGCCCACGGTACATCCGCGTGCTCCACATGCCACCAGCGAGTCGAGAGCGACGACGACAGTGCGACCATCGCAATGCCGCGCGTCTCCGTGTGCCGCGACTGTCACGGCGACGATGACCGGGGCAAGGTCGCGTCCACCTGCGTCATGTGCCACGATTTTCACAATGCGGGACGCGGACCGTTCAGCGAGAGCCGCCCGGGCAATACCGAGCAGGCGCGACAGTGATGCGACCGCGCTTCCGCTCCTCAATGCTCCTCAGCCCCTGCCTGGCGTTGCCGCTCTGCTTGCCGCCTGCGATCGCCCCGGCGCAGACGCAGGCGCAAACGCAAACACAAACGCGGGCGAGCAACCCCTGCGTGGCAGGCCAGGAAGCCGTGGACACCCAGCCGCGCCGCCGTCCGGGGGTGGCGCCGCCCACGGCGTCCGAGCCCGTGACGTGCAATTCGGGGCGCATGCCCGCGCCGCCGGACGCACCTTTGCCTCCGCCCTCGGCGGTGCCGGATCGATGGCGTCTGGTCGAACAGCTGGGACGACCGATCACCTTCGGCAATCCCTATGCGGCCAACAATCCGCTGAAGGGAGACCGGCCTACATTCGGCGGGGACGGGTTTACGAACCTATCCGTGACCACGAATACCCTGCTCGAACCGAGATTGATCCCCTCGACGTCGCCGATTCAGTCCACTACGACGCCGGGTGCCATTCGCACGCTCACACGCGATGAGTTCTTCTTGAGTCAGACGGTTTCGTTCGACGCGGCCGTCTATCGCGGAGACACGATATTTCGTCCTCCGGATTGGCAATTTCGCTTCAACCCGGCCATCAACTACAGCTCCACACGCGCGGGCTCGACCGAAGCCAGCGGCGGCGTCTTCGCCATTCAAGGCTTGTCCTTCGAGAAACATCTGCGGGACGTATCCTCGCGATACGACTTCGACAGCGTACGCGTCGGCATCCAGCCGTTCACCAGCGATTTTCGGGGATTCCTGCTCTCCGATCAGCCGCTTGCCATGCGGTTTTTCGGCACGCGCGACGACAACGTCTTTCAATACAATTTGGCGCTCATCAGCCGGGTGCCCAAGGACCGTGTTCGACTGAACGATGTGGGCCGGGGGATTCCGAACAATCAAATCGCGCTGGGCAATTTGTACTGGCAGGACTTGTTCGTATCCGGCGTGACTTCCGAATTCATTCTTGCGCTGAACCGCAACCGCGCGGTGGGTACGCGGCAGTTGTTCGCCGCCGATGGGACCGCTGAAGGAGCGGCGGTCAAGGCGCCGCACGACTACGATGTCGCCTATCTGGGCTACGGCCTGGACGGCCACTTTGGGCGCCTGAACGCGACCGCGGTGGTGTACGGCCTGGGGGGCCGGGAGCGGACGGGAACCTTCGTGAATGAATCGACTCAAGTTAGGGGTCTATTCGCGGCCGACGAGCTATCCGTGGACTTCGATTGGCGGCGGGTCCGGCTGTCGATGCTGCATTCGTCGGGCGACGGCAACCCCTACGACCGGCGTGCGCAAGGGTTCGATACCCTGACGTCTGGCGCCATCTTCGCAGGATCCGATTCAAGCTTCTTTTTCCATCAGCGGCTTGCGCTGGCGGGAGGGACCTTCGATCTCAAGTCGCGTGACGGTCTATTGCCGTCCCTGCGTGCCGCCGGAAATTCCGGAGATTCCAACTTCAGCAATCCGGGTCTCGATCTTCTGGGGCTCGGGCTCGATCTCTCCCTGACGCCGCAGCTCACCGTCAGCTTGGACGCAAACCAGTTGTGGTTCGACAAGACGGGCGCCCTCGAGGCCCTTCTCAATCAACCGGCCATTCCAAAGCGGCTCGGCGCCGAAGTCACGCTCGACGCCATATGGCGCCCGTTCGCCACGCAGAACATGATCCTCCGCCTGTCGGGTTCAGAGATGGTGCGGGGTCCGGGTTATCGGGCGATCTACGGCGGATCGAATCCGTTTTCGGTCTTCGCCCTGTTGATCCTCAACTACTGAGAAAGGGTCCCATGCAGCGCCTGACGAGACTCGCAATTGTTGCCACGGCCATCGGGATCGCCGCCCTGCCGATCGCGCGCACTCGCGCCGGGGGAACAACGGAAACTGCCGACGAAGCAGCCGCCAAGAGCGCGGGGTGCATGACCTGCCATACCAGCACCGACCGCAGCTCCATGCACGACAGTCCGGCCGTGACGCTCGGCTGCACCGATTGCCACGGCGGCAATGCGCAGGTGCTTGGGGCGCGCGATGCCGTGAAAGGAACCACCGACTACCGGCGCAGAATGCGGCAGGCGCACGTATCGCCCCGCTTCCCGGCCGAGTGGAAAAGCTCCGGCAGCGCAAATCCGGAACGCAGCTACACGCTGCTCAACCGGGAAGATCCCGCGTTCATTCGTTTCGTCAATCCCAGCGACTACCGGGTCGTCCGTGAAGCGTGCGGCGCATGCCACCTGCCCATCATCGAGAAGGCGACGCGGAGCCTGATGGCGACAGGAGCGATGTTTTGGGGCGGCGCTTCGTACAACAATGGATTGCTGCCGTACAAGAACTATATTCTCGGCGAAGCCTATACCTCGCAGGGACTGGCCGCCTCGATCAGCGGCCCGGCGCTGCCGGACCCGAAGACGGCGACCATGGAGCATGGAGTCCTGCCCAATCTGCTGCCGCTGCCCGCGTGGGAGACGAGCGCCCCCGCCGACGTGTTCCGCGTGTTCGAGCGCGGCGGCGTTACGGCGGGAAATCGCTTCCCGGAAACGGGTCTGCCGAATCTGGGCGGTCTCCAGCAGCTCGGCGCGCCGGGGCACCCCGATATTCATCAGTCGAATCGAGCTCCCGGCACGGGGGGACGCGTTGCCATCCCTTTGCTCAACCTGCAGAAGTCGCGGCTCAACGACCCGATGATGTGGTTCCTGGGAACGAACGATCAGCCCGGCGACTATCGGAGCTCGGGTTGCGCGAGCTGCCACGTGGTGTACGCCAACGACCGCGATCCGAAACACTCCGGGCCCTACGCGCAGTTCGGGAACGAGGGACAATCGCACACCGTCGACCCCACCATCGATCGGCGGGAGCCGGGGCACCCTCTTGAACACCGATTCACCAGCGCCATTCCGACCAGCCAGTGCATGGTATGCCATATGCACCAGCCCAATATGTTCATGAATACCTTCATGGGATACACCATGTGGGATTACGAATCCGACGCGCCGGCGATGTGGCCCGCGCAACAGCGTCATCCCGACGATGCGACGATGCGCGCCGTCAATGAGCGCAATCCGGAAGGCGCCGTGCCCAAGGGGTTGTGGGCCGATCCCGAATTCCTGAAACGCGTCAGTTCGCTCAATCAAGGCCTGCATGACACGCAATTCGCCGACTATCACGGCCACGGCTGGAACTTCAGGGCCGTATTCAAGCGCGATCGGCACGGAACGCTGCTCGACAAGGACGATGCCGTCGTCGGCGACGATGATCCGCAAAAGTTCAAGAAGGCCGTGCACCTGGCGTCCATTCATATGGAGAAGGGAATGCAGTGCGTGGATTGCCACTTTGCTCAGGACGCCCACGGCAACGGCTACATCTATGGTGAGGTCGCCGCGGCGGTCGAGATCGACTGCGTGGATTGCCATGGGACGGTGCGCGCGTATCCGACGTTGCGCACGTCGGGCGAAGCGGCAACGCCCGCCGGTTCAGACCTCTCGCTGCTGCGCAGTCCCGACGGACAAAAACGCTTCGAATGGCGCGGCGGCAAGCTCTACCAGCGCTCGGCGGTCGATCCCGGCATGGAATGGCGCGTCAAGCTGGTCAAGGACTCCGTGGATCCGGCCTCGCCCGACTACAACGAGCGGTCGGCGCGCGCCAAGCTGGTCAGCCGCGATACGCGGCGGCAGAACTGGGGTGCCGACGTGCCAGACGACCAGCTGGCCCACGGCAATGACAAAATGGAATGCTATAGCTGCCACACCTCCTGGACCACGAGCTGCGGCGGCTGTCACCTGCCCACCGAGGCCAACGCGAAGACGGAGCGGCACCACTACGAAGGGGGAAATGCCCGCGTCTACGCGACCTACAATCCGCAGGTCGCGCGCGACGACATGTTCATGCTGGGCCGGCGCGGCAACGTCGATGGAGGGAAAATCGCGCCGGTGCGATCCAGCTCGGCCTTGGTCGTCTCTTCGACCAACGCCAATCGCGAGCACATCTACATTCAGCAGCCTCCGGTCTCGGCGAGCGGCTACAGCTCGCAGGCGTTCAATCCTCACTATCCGCATACCGAAAGAACCGCTGAAACCAAGGACTGCGACGATTGCCACCTGTCGAAGGACAACGACAACAATGCCATCATGGCGCAGCTGCTGCTGCAGGGCACGAATTTCGTCAACTTCGTGGGCTTCAACGCCTGGGTCGGCACGGGTTCGAGCGTCAGCGCGGTTCAAGTGACCGAGTGGGAAGAACCGCAAGCGGTGATCGGCAGCTATCTGCAGCGCTACGCATACCCGGAATACTTCGAGCGGCACATGAAGAACGGGCGACGTCTGCAGAACGCGCAGAGTCATGCCGCCGGCGCGGTGGGTTGCCTTCAAGTGCGGGGCGAATACCTGTATGCCGCGCAAGGCGCCCGGGGCATGCAGGTCTTCGATATTGCCGGCGTCGCCAACAAGGGACTAAGCCAGCGCATCGTGACCTCGCCGGTGGCCCCCGGCGGCCAGAACACGGCGATCCCTTCCAGGGATGCGACGTGCGTGGCGCTGCCGACCAATCAACCCATCAATCCGGCGCGAAATACCGGCGCCTTGATGCGCGGCGACAACGAGGAGCAGCCGTTTCATCCGATCTACGATTACGCGTTCATCACCGATGCGCGCGAGGGGTTGATCCTGACGAATGTCGACACGCTGGCGGATGGCGAGCCGCGCAACAATTTCCTGCGGCGGGCGCTGACGTGGAATCCCGACGGCATCCTGGACGGCGCCCGTCATCTGACGATCGGCGGACATTACGCATACATCATGGCAAAAAAAGGGCTCGTGATCGTGAACCTGGATCAACCGCTGCAGCCGCGGGTCGAAAGCGTCGTACCGCTGGACGATGGCCGGGCATCGGCCCTGCAATTTCGCTATCTGTTCGTCACCGACGCACTCGGGCTCCTCGCGATCGATGTCACGGATCCGAAGCATCCGCGCACCATCGATGCCAGTCGCGTGCCGCTCGCCGACGGCCGGCGCGTTTATCTGGCGAGAACGTACGCATACGTCGCAGCCGGCCGGCAGGGATTGGCCATCGTCGACATCGAGCGTCCCGAGCACATGCGTCTCGATGAACTTTTCAATGACGGCGGCCGGCTGGTCGACGCACGCGATGTCGTCGTTGCGTCGACCAACGCTTCGCTGTTCGCCTATGTGGCGGACGGCACCGGGGGGTTGAAGGTCCTGCAGCTGACCTCTCCTGCGAGCCAGCCCAAGTTTTACGGGTTCAGTCCCCTTCCCAAGCCCGAGTTGATCGCCTACTACCCCACACAGTCGCCGGCGCTCTCGTTGTCGAAGGGTCTCGACCGAGACCGTGCAGTCGACGAGACGGGGCACCAGATCGCCGTCTTCGGACGACGCGGCGCAGGGCCGCTGTCCTTGCAGGACTCGCAGCGCCTCTATCTCAATCCGGACGGCACGCCATGGTTCGTCGAAAAGGCCAGCGTCAGGCCTCGCACTGCCGGGGACTAAGGTTTGGCCGCCCCTCGCGCCTGCTTTGCCGCCGCCGCTTTCGGCTGGGCCGTCGCCGTTCTCAGCTCAGGCACAGCCGCGGAAGCAGGCACGCCGCTGCCCTACCAAGCGACTGACCGCCATCTCGGCGTTGCCAGCTGTGCCTCCTCGGTGTGCCATGGGGCGGTACAACCTCCGAATCGCCCGGGCGCGCTCATGAATGAGTTTGTGACATGGTCACACCAGGATTCGCACGCCAAGGCGTTTCAATCCCTGCTGGGTCCGCAGGGACGCAGCATCGCCGCAAAACTTAAAGTAGGTCCGGCGGAATCGGCAAAAATCTGTCTCGATTGCCATGCCGACAACGTGCCCGAGGCTCGGCGGGCGAAAACCTTCTTGTTGGCCGACGGCATCGGGTGCGAGGCATGCCACGGAGGAGCCGAACGCTGGATCTCAAGCCACGCCTCCTCGCGCAGCAATTATCGCCAGAATATCCGGGACGGCATGTACCCGACCGCCGACTTGAACGAGCGCGCCGCGTTGTGCCTGTCCTGTCACTACGGCACGGCGGATAAATTCGCCACACATGCGATCATGGCCGCCGGTCATCCGCGACTGAGTTTCGAGCTCGACACCTTTCTAGCGCTCGAACCGGTGCACTATCGAATCGATGATAATTATCGGCGGCGGAAACCCTCGTTTACCGCCACCCAGGTGTGGTGCCGGGGTCAATTGCTCGCGACGCAGGCGGAGTTGCTGGCGTTGCAGGGTCCGATGATCACGGTTCCGCACGCCTTTCCGGAGCTCGCGCTATTCAACTGCACGTCCTGCCACGACACGTCCATGCATCGGCTCGAATGGCGGGCGCGTCAGCTGACGGGGGATATGGGTCCCGGCACGGTGCCGATCAACGACGCCAATCTGCGAATGTCCTGGGTGATCGCCCGGACCACAAGCTTCGCCGACGGCGCCCGAATTCAAGATCTGACGCAGGCGTTGCAGCAATCCGTGACCGGCGACCCGCATCAAATTGCCGCCGCAAGCGCGCAGCTGCACTCCGCGTTGTCGGAAGTCCTCGCCAAGGTCGGCGACGATCCGCCGGCCCTTCGACCGCGCGCGCTGCTCGACAACATCATCCA
>Ga0137403_10010033_pt1 | contig 10504 bp, 9 predicted proteins | sample CZOMad2_1_16fung_FD_122057 | JGI IMG/M metagenome (GOLD analysis project Ga0137403, IMG submission 122057) | Vadose zone soil fungal communities from Angelo Coast Range Reserve, California, USA - CZOMad2_1_16fungal (Hybrid Assembly) | ecosystem: Environmental > Terrestrial > Soil > Vadose zone... | reverse complement strand
AACCGGGCAGAAGCAAGCAGCGTGGCGCACCGACCCAGCGCAAAGTGGACCCGGCGGCAGCCTCGGCGATATTGGCACCCATGCCTACAATCTCGCCTGCTTCGTCACCGACCTGCAGTGCCGCGAAGTCGCCGCCGACGTTTCCATCTTTGTCCCCGGCCGCCGTCTCGACGACAACGTGCAACTTATGTTGCGCTTTGCAGAAGGCGCAAAAGGCGCGCTATGGGCCAGCCAAGTAGCCACCGGCAACGCCAACAATTTGCGCTTACGCGTCTACGGCGAAAAAGCCGGACTCGAATGGCATCAGGAAGAGCCCAATGATTTGCTATTTGCAAAACTGGGCGAGGCTCCCGAAATACTTCGCCGACCAGGCTCCGGTGGAAATTCTCCCGCCGCGCACGCCAGCCGCGTTCCAGCGGGCCACCCGGAGGGCTACCTTGAAGCCTTCGCACAGCTCTATACCGACCTCGCCGAACAAATCTACGCGCGCCGCGAAAATCGCAAGCCTTCTCCAGCTTCACTACTCGTCCCGACCGTGGAAGACGGCGTAGAAGGCATGCGCTTCATCGCCGCCACGCTCGAATCTTCCAAGCGCAACGCGGCCTGGGTCAATCTGCAGTCAATTTCAAAATGAATTTTGGCTGGGAGGCCTGGACTCGAACCAGGATAGCCAGATCCAGAGTCTGGAGTCCTACCAATTGGACGACCTCCCAGCGGGGAGGAATAAAAACGAACCGCGGCACGTTCCCGAGGATCGGGACAGCCACGATTCGACTCTTCTAATTTAATAGGGATTCCAACACGCGTCAACCGCGGCAGTCTTGCTTCAAGCCACAACTTCTCACCAGTTCACCTAATTCGCCAGCGATAGCGGCCACAAAGTAATTGCTCCTGCGAGGGCAAATCCCGTTCGCTCATAGAGCGCAACTGCCCGCGTATTGCGCACGCCAACATGCAGGAACGAGCGAAAGCCAGCGTCAGCGTGCTCTCGCAGCAGGCAATTCATCAGCGCTCTCGCGTAGCCTTTTCCGGTGTGGCCGGGGCGCGTTACCACCGCGCTGATCTCACGCATCCCGGGCAGCGCCAGCCGTTCGCCAGCCATCGCCACCAGTTCCCCGTCGATCCGAATCCCGTAATATTTTCCCATCTCATGCGTCCGCTCGCGAAAAAATCCTGGGAAGGCCAGCGTGGTCAGCGCGACCATCGCATCCGCATCCGTCGCAGTCATCGGCGCAATTGACATTTCGTCTCGGTCCGGCTCTATCGGCTTATGCAGCGGCCAAACCATCTGATATGTGTGCAGAGGCGTTCCAACCTTCAGTCCATTCGCGCATGCGGGCCGCGTGCCAAAAAGATAAACGCGCTCCGAGGGAGCCAGCAATTCCTCGAGATCCGCCCAACTCGCTGCACTCTGATCGGCGAGCGCCGCAAATGGAACCACCACCGCGGGATACCGCCGCGCTCGGCCGTCGCCGAACGTAAAGCGCGCGTGTTCTGTCGCCAATGCGTTCCAAGCCGGATCAAGAAGAGGATCGCCGCTCATCGTTTTCGCACATCAATATTACGCTGGATGGGCGCCAGATATTTCCAGAGAACTACTCGTTCGTCGAGCTCTCCGGGAAACTCCCACTCTTAGTGCCCGGCCGATGACGATGGCGCCGCAAATCTCCTGATCAAGAACACCAGCGGAACTCCCAGCAGCACGAACCACCCGAGCGCGGTAAAGCAATCGAGAAATCCCAAGTACGCAGCCTGTCGTTCCAGCAATTGAAATGCTTGCGCGTGCGCATGAACTATCGCATCCGCATGGCCGAAACCATGTGTCGCAAAATAGTCCGTCAAGTTGCCGAGCAACTTCTGATATCCCGCGTCGAATGGCGTGGAGTGTGCCACCAGCACACTTTGATGGTATTGCGTTCGCCGCGCCAGCAGCGTAGTGACAAACGCAATCCCAAAACTTCCGCCTTGATTTCGGAAAAGATTAGTAAGGCTGGACGCTTTATTGTTCTTATGCTTCGGCAAATTGGAATAGGCAAGCTGGCTCACCGGCACAAATAGCGTAGCGATTCCCAACCCTTGCAGCGCTCGCGCCCACGCTTCATGGCGATAGTCCGTGGCTAAAGTGAAGCTCGCGTAATACCACATGGCCAGCGCGAAGACCAAATAACCGAAACCGATCAGCCATTTCACGCCGATCTTGGGCAGTATTCTTACTACTAGCGGCGCGAGCATGACGATCACAAACGCCCCTGGCCCCAGCACCAATCCCGCATCCGTTGCCGTGTATCCGAACAACCGCTGCAACATTTGCGGAATCAGCACTGTAGAACCGTATAGCGTAAATCCAAACAAGAAGTAAAAAATATTGGCCAGCGCAAAATTTCGGTCGGCCAACAATCGAATTTCCACCACTGGATCGGGATGGCGCCATTCCCACACAATTGCAAATGCCAGCGCGATCATGGCCACCATGAAAAAGAAAATGATGAAGTTGCTTTCGAACCAATCCTCGGTTTGCCCGCGATCGAGCACTACTTCCAGGCACGCGAACGCCATGGCCACCGAGAAAATCCCCCATCCATCAATCTTCAGCCGCCCCCCCTTACGCGCCGACTCCACCTCGCGGGTGAACTCCGGCGGGTCCGAGAGCAGTCTGCTGGTCAGCAGCAGCGACACGATGCCAATGGGAATATTGATGAAGAACACCCATCGCCAGCTCCAGTGATCCGTAATCCAACCGCCCAACGGCGGCCCGATGGCTGGTGCCGTCACAATAGCCATGCTGTAAAGCGCGAACGCAGCCGCGCGTTTAGCCGGCGGAAATGTGTCCACCAGGATGGCCTGCTCCACTGGCGCCAGGCCTCCGCCACCGACTCCCTGCAAAACGCGAAAAAAGATCAGCGCGCCCAAACTTGGCGCAAATCCGCATAGCAGCGAGCTGACCGTGAAAACTGCCACACAAATCATGTAGTACCGCTTGCGTCCAAAAAGCCGGCTCAACCATGCGGACAGCGGCAAAACCACGGCATTGGAAACCAGGTAACTCGTCAGCACCCAAGTGCTCTCGTCTGCGCTGACCGCCAGCCCACCCGCGATATGCGGCAGAGCGACATTGGCGATTGCCGTATCCAGCAGTTCCATGAACGTTGCGAGGGTGACCGTAATGGCTATGAACCAAGGGTTGATTCCCACTTTGGGCGCGGGCAACGCGAAGACTGCGGACGGAGTCAGCGTGGTTTCGCTCATGGCTTCTCTACGCCAACTTAGATGCGTAAGAGACCGTTCGGTCTCATTAATTTAAGCTATACTACTGTAAGAGACCATTCGGTCTCAGAGTACTGGGAAGGCGTTATGACCAAGGGACAAGAAACCAAGCAAGAAATCGTGCGCAAGGCCGCCCCCCTTTTTAACCAAAAGGGTTATGCCGGCACTTCACTCTCCGATCTGATGGATGCCACCGGGCTTCAAAAAGGCGGAATCTACCGCCATTTTTCGGGTAAAGAGGAATTAGCAACCGAAGCTTTTGATTATTCTTGGCAAAAGGCCGTAACCGGAAGGCTGGAAGGCGTAGAGAATTTGCCCGACTCCGTGGACCGCCTCAAAAAAATGGTCGACAACTTCATCGACATGCGCGCCGGGCTCGTTCCGGGAGGATGCCCATTGATGAATACCGCCATCGAGGCCGATGACGGAAACACTGTGCTTCGCAATCGCGCCAGGAAGGCCCTGCAAGGCTGGATCACGCGGCTATCCAGAATTGCCGTGGACGGAATCCATAAGCACGAAATTGATACGCGGATAAAGCCGCGAAAATTGTCTGAATGGATCATCGGCAGCCTGGAGGGAGCCTTGTTGATCAGCCGGCTCCAAAAAGATAGCGAACCGCTCCATAATGCCAGGCTCAACCTTCATGAATACCTGGAACGAAACGTTCGAGCCAAGCACGCTCGCTCCAAATAGTTACGCCTTAAGTCTTCGCTCACTGCGCTTTGTCTTGACGCTTAGCGGCGCGCTTCAGATGCAGCGCGCTGTTCTGGCGATTCCGATACCATCGTTGGAACCAGGCGCCCTCGTCGCATGAGATATTCGTCGCCGCCCCAGTGAATGCGATTGGATGCAAAGCTCGCCACCCACACCACAAAATAAATCGCATCGCGCAATGGCACCAGCCAGAGTTTGCGGCGCACTACATCGTCTCGTACGCCCCAAACGCCCACCGTCCACGCCATGGTCAGGCGCAGAATCAAATAACCAAGCAAATATGTGGCGGTGATCCATGCCGAGGGCGCGATTAGCGCGGCGAGCAAAGCCCACGGAAGGCCGTGCGTGAAAATGAGCCCCAGAAACGAGAGCGGGCGGCTGAGCCGTACGGTGCGTGTCCAGCGCACTTGATGTTGCCAGAAGCTGCGCGGGCTCTGCGCTGGGTACATCGTTGCGACCACTTCCCGGGACAACAAAATCCTGCCGCCCGCCTTGGCGATGCGATTGCCCAGCTCGTAATCATCCGCGAGCATGTCAGCGATCGCAGCAAATCCTCCGATCTTCGCTACCCACTCTTTAGTCGCCACAATTGAGGCGCCTAACCCAAACGTCATCCCCTCCATCCAATTCGCCATTAGGACGCCGGCAAAGAACTCGCTGGCGGCGCCAATGTCTTCCAGTTCCGCGCCAAGATTTTCCTGCGCAACACCTCGGTAAAACGAAGTGACCGCGCCAAATTCTGTACCCCCTAAAGGCGAGATCACTTCTCGCAGATAATTGCGGCTTACCCGTATGTCGCCGTCAGTCAATACCAGAATGTCGTGCCGCGCCTCGTTCGCAAGCCGCGCGAGCATATTCACTTTGCGATTTGTACCAAGACGCTCCGCTCCGATAACAAGGCGAATGCTGCGCTGCGGAAATTCTGTAATCAGGCGTTGAATCAATGGAACTGCGGGATCCGCGGGATCACCGACACCGAAAAGAATTTCGTACTCGGCCGGATAGTCCTGCGTGCAAAAACTGGCGAAGTTTTCGTAGGAGGCAAAATCCACGCCATGCACCGGCTTGAGCAAGCTAGCGGCGGGTGTGTAGGGAGGAAATACGCGCGCCCGCTCGCGGCTGAAGAACCGCCAAGCTGCAAAAGTAGCCGCGATGTAGTAAGCAAGCGGCGTCGCGGCCAAGACAAGCAGGAAGAAACGCCAGCCCGGCATTGCAAAAACAAGAGCCGCGAAGATTTCGCAGCTCACTTGACGCCTCGCGCGTCATGCTCGGGCCTCGCTATTCGCTCGTTCCGCGCGCTCTGAAGCGGCTCCAACAACCGATCCCTCACACGATACTCGAGCCCTCGCCATCGGACCCGGTCCGTGAAAAATCCAGCGAGCCAGACGGCGGCGCTAATGGCATCGCGCACGGGTACCAGCCACAACTTGGCCGCAATCTTGTAATCTCGCAGGCCCCACACGCCAGCCGCATAGGCCAATCCAACCCGCAAAATCGAGTAAGCGAGCAGATATGACGCGGCCACCACCGTCCAGCCGGAAACGGCAGCCACCAGCGCCGCCAAAATCACCCACGGCAAACCATGCGTGAAAATCATTCCCGCGTAACCGGCGGGACGCACGTTGCGAAGTCCAATCGACCAGCGCAACTCATGTTGCAAGAATTCGCTGAACTCTTCTTTCGGAAAGTTCATCGAAACTGGCTCGCGCATCAATTCCACGCGATAGCCTTTGCCCGCGATGCGATTTCCCAGTTCAAAATCGTCAGAATGATGATTGGCCATCGCTTCCCAGCCGCCGATTTCCGCCAGCCGCTCTTTCGTGGTTGCCATCGTCCACCCAAACGCAAATTGCACTTTGCCTTCGAGTCGACGCGCCACCAATGCGCTGGGCACGGAATCCATGCACATCCCCAGCATGTCCAAATCCGCAGCCAGCGTGCCGCCACCCGCGCAGCGATAGAACGATGTGACTGCGCCCACAGATTTGTCGGCGAACGGCGCAACTACATTGCGTAAATAATCGCTCTCCACACGAACATCGCTGTCCGTCATCACTAACAAATCGTAGCGCGCCTCTTTGACCAGGCGGCACAGGCTGTTCACTTTATTGTTTTCGCCCACGCGTGGCACATCGGTCACAAATCGAATGGCGCGGCCGGGAAAATCTTTCTGTAATTTTTCGATCACCGGGATCACCGCATCGTGCGGATCGGCCATCGCAAACACTAGTTCGTATTGCGGATAGTCCAGCCGGCAGTAACTGGCGAAATTTTCATAGGCGCCCGGATCGACACCGCGCACCGGCTTCAGGATACTTACCGGAGGAGCAAAGGAATCGCTGCGAGGGGGCAAACGGCGAAGGATCCAAAAATATTCGAGAGTGCAGTAAAGCGCCAGCAAGTAATAGACAAGCGGACCAATCGCCAATAGCAACACGGCCCCGCGCAATCCGGTCAGTACTGTTTCGCTCATCTCTCGCTTATTCGCGAAGCGGCCACGGAAGTGGCCGGGCGATTAGCGTACACCGCTTTGCCGCCACTTTCGGCCAACAAATACGTTCCAGCCGCGGGAAGATGTTCTGCCGCCGCGGCTCGGTGCTCGGACGGCACGAACAGCAACACTCGTTTCGAGCCTTGCCAGAGCGTCAGGAATTCTGGATCGGTCAAAAAAATGTGCGGCGCATCTGGATAATACGAACCGGCGGCCAGGTTGTTATAGCGTCCATTCCACAAAAGCAATTGCCGGTTGCTGTAGAAGGCCACCCCAGACATCGCATCGAATTCGCCGTAAAGCGCCAGCGTAGCCACGGATGTGACCTGCGGAAGAACTTTGGCGCTCAGCGGCTTCGACGACAAGTAGGGCCCAAAAACGCCCAACGCTATATTCGCCGCGAAGAAGAACACGGCCATTGTGATTGCCAAACAGATTGCCGCAGCTTCGTTCCCGCGCTTGCGTCGCAGCCACCAGGCCGCAGCCAACCCAAAAAGAAATGCCCCGGCGGCCAAACCAGCGGGCAGCCGAAGCAACGCGAAGGCTTGCGGCGTCAAATCCAGCATGTGCGCCATCGAAACCCGATAGAAGTCGTTTTCGTGCTCTTTTAGAAGTGAGGAAATATCGCCGTTCACTTGCACTTTTGCGGAGATCCATAACATGGCGATGAGTACGGACGCGAGGGCGGCGCCGACCATCGCCAACGCCGCTTGCATGCGCACCAGCCAACGCTTCTCTTGTTCCTCCGCTTTAGCCAAGCCGATACCGAGCAACATCGCAATCGCCGGCCACGCGCCAAAACTGTAGTACTCCATGCGCGACCCAAAGGTCATCGAGAAGAACAACAAAATAAATCCGGCCCACAAAACCAGTAGCAACCGCGCCTGCCCTTCGTCCGATAGATCCTTCCAAGTACGTGGTCGAGGGATGCACTTGAAAGCGGCGGGAAGAAAAATACTCCACGGAAAAAACCAGATCACGTGCGCGCCAAGCCACAGCCACAACGGCACAGCTTCATAGTCGGGAGGAAATCTGGTCCCGATCGCGCGCTTGAGATGTTCGTTGATGAAGTAGGACCAGAAGAAAGTGTTAGCACGCACGCTGGCCAGAATGTGCCAGGGCGCAGCCACCAGCAAAAAAATCCCCACACTCGAAAATAAATGCAGCTCGCGCCACCGTTTCCAGGATCGCGTCGCTGCAACGAACAAGAAAAGAATAGCCAACGGGAAAATTACGCCAACCAGCCCGCGGGTCAGCATCGCCAGACCGGTTACAGCCGCTGCGCCCCAATAGGCGATGCGTGGATTTAGGGAGCCAGTCCAGCCGCGCAGAAAAAGATAAAAGATTGCCGTAAATTCCAGCGCGTAGATTGCTTCCGGAATCATAATGCGCGTAAATAGAAAAAATCCAGCACTGGTACAAACCACCAGCCCGCTATAAAGCCCTGCGCGAACTCCAAAAAACCTTCGTGCGAATTCATTCACCAACAGCACCATCGCAATCATGGCCAAAGCCACGGGCAGCCGCGTGGAGAATTCGCTCTGTCCGAACGCGGCATAGCTCATCCCGACCGCCCAATAATGAAGCGGGGCTTTCATCAGATAGCGAATGCCGTTCATGTACAGGATGACCCAGTCGTGCCGCTGCAACATTTCGTGCGACACCATTGCGTGGGAAGCATCGGCGTCATCAAGCAGCGCGGGAAAACCAGCATTTCCCAGGTAGATTGCAGCGGAGAGCGCGATCAGAAGAATTACAGCGGCAGCGCGACTCAATTCTCGGCCAGGATAGCCGGATTGATCAGCCGGCGTCACGACCTCGGAAGACGCAAGGCTCGTGGCCTCAAAAGATGAGTGTTCAACCTGCGGCGACAAGCGCAACTCCTGCGCAGACCAGCACTACGCCAATCCAGCGCGCCGGGCTCACGTCTTCGCGCAAAATATATTTCGCCCCTACCGCACCGACCACGTAGCTGAGCGCGGACGCAGGAATCACAAAACTAATCGGTTGCCAGGACAGCAATACCAGCAAAGCGTAAAACGCCAGCGCCATCAGCGGGACCGCCACCCAGAACCATCCATTGCGCAAAGCCCGCCCAAGAAATATCAGTATTTCCCGCGGCCTAAGCCGAGCCGGCTCGCCGGTGGCCTTCATTCCCAAAGTCATGGCGATTTCGCCGGCAGTCGTTCCGAGAATCAGCACGCCGAGAAACAGCGCGATGCGAATCATGCCGCTACCTCGCGCACTGTAACTTCCGTTGTGCGTGGCTTGGTCTGGCCAACCAGTAAGACGCCGAAGCAAATTAAAATCACGCCGATCCAGCGGCGCGGAGAAACTGCTTCATGAAGAAACGTAACGGCGAAGAGCGTGAGCGTCGCGTAGCCGAAAGCTCCGGCGGGCATTACGTAGCTGTAATCCGCCCAACTGAGGACGGTCATGTAGCTGATCATAAAGCCGGTAAGAAATAAAATACCGAGCCAGATGGTTCCGTTGGTGACAGTCAGAAGAAGCGCGTGGCGCAAGCCAGCCGCGGAAATTTCAACGGCGCCGATTTTGGTCATGCCGCGCTTTAAGAGCAGGTCGCCGGTGTTGGCGCACACTACCATGGCGAGGATCATGACCAGGGTCTTGATCCGAATCCGTAAATCGTGTCCCATCTGGTGAAAATTAATCGTTTCCGGAGGCCGATGGCGGCGCCGGCACGGCGATCATCGTCTTATCGATGTCTCCGCCCTGACGCACCCACTTCCAGCGCTCGGAGCGGAGCTTCAGGAAATCGGTGGCTTCGTGATAGAGGCGCTTGCGTTCGTGGCTGTCCCACAACGCTTCACGGACGATACGCCAAACAACTTTTGGACGGAAATAATATTCGTCGTAGAAGCGGTTCACGCCGCCCATCATCTCAGCCTTCGACAAATGAGGGTATTCGATGTGCGGCAATTGGTGCCCGCCGGAATCGGCTAACGCTTCGACTCTCAAGAAACCTTGCTTGGACATGGATTCGTGGAGTTCCGTGCCGGGCATGGCATGCGCCAAGGAAACCTGAATGGTTTCGCAATCGAGCTCTTTGGCGAAGTCGATCGTTTTCTGAATGGTCTCGCGGGTTTCGCCAGGCAGGCCGATGATGAAATCGCCGTGCACGCGAATGCCGACTTTGCGGCAGTTCTTCATGAAGGTGCGAGCCATCTCAACGGTCGCGCCTTTCTTAATGTTCTTCAGGATCTGAGGATCGCCGGATTCAAAGCCCACGATGAAGAGCCGTGCGCCTGCATCGGCCATGCCCTTAAGAGTTTCGTAATCGCTGTGAACGCGGGCCGTGGAGGACCAGCGGAATTTCAGTGGCTTGAATTTGCCGCACAGTTCGAGGACGCGATCCTTGCGAATGTTGAAAGTATCGTCGTCGAAGAAAATTTCCTTCATCTGCGGAAAATATTCGATGGCTTGCTTCACTTCGCGAGCCACGTTGTCCGTAGAACGCACGCGCCAGGCGTGCCCGGAAATGGTCTGCGGCCACATGCAGAAGGTGCAGAGCGCGGGGCAGCCACGGGTGGTATAGAACGAAACGAAAGGGTGCAGCAAAAACGGCACGTTGTAGTTTTCGATCTTGAGGTCGCGCTTGTAAATGTCGGTGGCAAACGGAAGGGCGTCCAGCTCGGCGGTGTGCAATTGCGGACGCTCGGCGTTGTGTACGATCCGGCCGTCCTTGCGATAGCTGACGCTGAGAATCTCGCTGAGCGGCTTGCCGTGCGCGTATTCGACGACGGAGTGATCGAACTCGCCGCGGGTCACAAATTCGATGTCTTCGCTGGCATTCAAGGTTTCGTCGGGCTTGATGTGCCCATGGGGGCCGACAAAAGCGATCTTGAGGCTGGGATTCGATTCCTTTATCTTGCGGATCAACTTGACGTCGCTCTCGAAGCCGACGGTGGAGGTGAACAACACCAGGAATTCGTAATCTTTGCAGATTTCAACGGTCTGCTGCCAATTCACCTTGGCCGGGCAGGCGTCCAGAAGGCGGCTCCCCGGGATCAT
>Ga0137403_10010031_pt1 | contig 10504 bp, 9 predicted proteins | sample CZOMad2_1_16fung_FD_122057 | JGI IMG/M metagenome (GOLD analysis project Ga0137403, IMG submission 122057) | Vadose zone soil fungal communities from Angelo Coast Range Reserve, California, USA - CZOMad2_1_16fungal (Hybrid Assembly) | ecosystem: Environmental > Terrestrial > Soil > Vadose zone... | reverse complement strand
GCAACGATGTCCGGCGGTATGCGCGCGAGACGAAGCAGGGAATCGAAGAACCATACGGGCGTCATGAGCAAAGGGGTCAGCGCCAGACTGAGGTAGATGCCGTGAACGAGAGAACGGTGGCAATCCTCGCGCTGGCCGGCGCCAAAGGCCTGTGAAACAAGGGTGTCCAATCCGATGAGAAGTCCTCCACCGAAGAAGGCAAGAATGTGAACTAGAATGCCGCCTAAGCTGACTGCGGAGATGGCCACGGCGCTGTTGGGCAGCCGACCGACCATCATCGTATCCACGATGGCCATGCTCATCCAACCAAGTTCCGCAAGAACGAGCGGGATGGCCAGCCGCAGAGTGGGGCGGAATTCGGCACGGAGGGTTTGGACGGCGGTCATTGGGGGAGCGCAAGAGAAAAGAGTGTAAGCGGGCCGAAGAAAAGGAGCAAACGAAGGACGGAAGCGGCAGAGTCCTAATCTGGAATCAGTCTAGCTACTGGTTTTACCAATCCGCCCAAAGATACCAGTTTCCATCGATGTGTCTGAAGACGGGATGTCGCGGCTTCGGTGTCTGATAATAATCCTTCAGACTGGCGACCTGGTTGGCAGGCTCATGATCCACCCAACAAATGTTGACGTGCCTCGTATCTGCCGCCCAGCCCGATGCCCACACACCAATACTCACGCTCTCGGGATGTGCCCCTCTTCCGCGAAACGCCCCTATGCCACCAGTTTCCCTGAGCAGCGCAAGATACTCGTTGTAACGACCGATAGGAAAGTTCCCCTCCGGTGGAATGTTAATACCTGATTTTGTTGTCTCGACACCCCAACTCGCCACCCTAAGCAATTGTTCATCTTCCTGAAGCATATCTCGTAAATGCTCGAAAGCGGCTCGATGCGCGTAAAAGTTCTCGATCAATTTCTCTTCTCTAGGTGGCTTGCTGCTGGGAAAGAGCCATAGGAACGAGCAAAACAGGACCGCGACGAAAGATAGAAAGAGGATTCCCATTCGCTTCAGGTTGATCGGCCGTTGTGGGCCACTAGACTCTCGATGCAAATACATCTCCACTCCTAGATTTCGCCGTGACAAGTTAGGGTAGTTCAGCGACAGCAGAAAACTATTTCGGAGGAAGTGCCGCGATGACAGCCTCGGCGAATTCATCCGTGCCGGCGGGTCCGCCGACGTCTCGCGTGGTGTGCTTGGCTTCCCGATAGACCTTCTCCAGCGCCGCTTCAATCCTGCGCGCGGTGGTGCGCTCTCCGAGGTGGTCGAGCATGAGAATACTGCTCATCAAGAGGGCCGTTGGATTTGCGAGCCCCTTGCCGGCGATATCGGGCGCAGTGCCGTGGACGGCTTCAAACATTGCGCAATCGTCGCCGATGTTAGCGCTGGGCACCACGCCGAGGCCTCCCACCAGGCCAGCAGCCAAATCGCTCATCACATCACCATAAAGGTTGGGGAGCAAGAGGACGTCAAACTGCTGAGGATCCATCACGATCTGCATGCAAGCATTGTCGACGATCAGTTCCTTGTACTCAATTTCTGGAAACTGCGCCGCCACTGCCCGAACCGATCGGAGGAACAAGCCGTCGGAAAGTTTCATGATATTTGCTTTGTGAATGGCGTGAATCTTCTTGCGTCCGTGGCGTTTCGCGTATTCAAAGGCAAATCGCGCGATTCGCGTGGAAGCTCGCTCGGTGATGATCTTCAGGCTCTCGACGACGCCCGGGACGACCTCGTGTTCGAGGCCTGAGTATAAATCTTCGGTGTTTTCCCGCACGATGATCAGATCCACGTTGTCGAAGTGGGATTTCACTCCGGGCAAATTTTTCACGGGGCGCAGATTTGCGTAGAGATCAAGCGTCTTGCGCAGCGCCACGTTGACGCTGGGTGCGCCCCCCGCGATGGCCGTAGCCATAGGGCCTTTCAGTGCAACATGATTCTTCCTGACAGATTCCACCGCAAACTGGTTGACCGATTGCCCCTGGTCCGTGGAGTTGCCGGTACGGCCGGCAATCTCTTCCCAATCGATCTGGACTCCCGCGGCCTCAAGGATGCGCCGCGTGGCTGCGGCTACTTCCGGCCCGATTCCTTCGCCGGGGATCAAGGTGACTTTGTGTCGCATACAGGCATCCAATTGTATGCGAAGCATCCGGCCTTGTCGAAAGTGCGTGCTAGTTGGCATTTCGTGACGGGAACAGGGACGCTGTGCAGTAGTCGAAGGATTTTGCTATACTACCTATGTTGTTAGCATCGCAGGTGCGCCTGCGAGCGGAGGCCAAGAGGAATTATGATCAATTTGACGCCCGTTGCGAGCACCAAGGTCAAGGAAATCATGAACATGCAGAGCCCAGTTCCGGTCGCGCTGCGCGTTGCTGTGGTTGGCGGCGGCTGCTCGGGTTTCCAGTACCACATGGCGTTCGAAAATCAGACTTCGGACGCGGACCAGATTTTCGAGTTTGACGGTTTGAAGGTTGCGGTGGACCAGATGAGTTCGATGTATCTCGAGGGCATTGAGATCGATTACATTGAGACCATCGAGGGTGCGGGATTCAAGTTCAACAACCCCAACGTGAAGAGCACCTGCGGCTGCGGCAGCTCCTTCAGCGTCTAATCGCGGAAGCTGGATCGCCATTTACACTTCCAAATCGTTTCTTGGCTCCTGAGCGTCAAATTCAGGAGCCTTTTTTTATGCCCTCGAGCCAATCCGATTGGGACGAAAAGTACCGGCTCGCCGCTGCGGCGCACCCCGCAGAGCCTGCGAGCATTGTGCGGGAACTCTTGCCGTTGTTGCCGCGCGGCCCGGCACTGGATATCGCGTGTGGCACGGGCAGGCACGCGCTCCTCCTGGCCGCGCGCCGTCAGCACGTCACAGCCGTCGACTGGTCCGGCACAGGGCTTGATCTGTTGGAAGCGCGGGCGCGCACGGAAGGGATTCCGATTCGCCGCATCAGTAGACCAGAGCACATCGTCAAACATCTTCATGGCGGCATCGACCTGGTGCAAGCGGATCTCGGGCAGTTGGAACTGCCGGAGAATTCTTTCGGGCTCATCCTGTGCATCCAATATCTGCAACGATCGCTTTTTTCGCGGTTGCAGCGCGCGCTTCGGGCGGGCGGCGTTCTATTGTTTGAGACCTTCACGCAAGCGCAACTTGAATTCGACGGCGGACCACGAAATCCGGAGTATCTTCTGAAGTCCGGCGAGCTTCGAAACGCGTTCCCGGTGCTCCGCGTGCTTTTTTATCGCGAGCTGCGAGCAGGGCAGGGAATCGCCAGCCTGATGGCGCAGAAACCGAAGAATCGGAATTGAACGAACGTTGCGACTCAAGGAGTCGAAAGAAGTCATGCCCGCTGTTTGCAATCCACGAAATCCAACCGTATTCTAAAGCTCGGGCATGAAGATAGCGCTCGCGCAGTTCAATCCTACCGTCGGCGACTTCGCAGGAAATTCGGCTCGCATCCTGAGCCTTGCGGCGCAAGCCAAGCAACGTGGCGCCGAACTCGCCGTATTTTCCGAGCTTTGCCTCTGCGGCTATCTGCCGCAGGATCTTCTGGAGCGTCCCGCTTTCATTGAGCGCAACCACACAGAATTGAAGGAGCTTGCCGCGAAGATTCCACTGCCTTCCATCGTGGGTTACGCCGGACGCGTGAAAAATGGGACGGGGAAGTCCATCGCCAACAAAGCGGCGCTTATTTGCGGCGGGCGCGTGGTTTTCGAGCAAAGCAAGATGCTCCTTCCCACTTATGACGTGTTTGACGAATCTCGTTATTTCCAGCCGGCGGATCGGCAAACGGTGTTCGGCTTCAACGGCGAGCAACTGGGCATCACGATTTGCGAAGATGTCTGGAACGACAAGAACTTCTGGGCCAATCGCCGCTATGACCGCGATCCCGTTGTAGAAATCATCGGGCAGGGAACTACGGTGCTGCTGAATATATCGGCCTCTCCTTACACCATTGACAAACGCTCGCTCCGTTTTGAAATGCTCCGCTCCATCGCGATCACTCATCGCCGTCCAGTCGTCTACGTGAATCAGGTCGGTGGGGACGACAGCTTGATTTTTGATGGCGCGAGCATGGCGTTGACCGCGGACGGCAAGGTCGCCGCGCAGGCCCTTGCATTTCAGGAGGACCTCGTACTCTTCGACACCGCGACAGGGCAAGGGGAAATCCACGCGGTGACGCATGAAGAAATCGCTTATGCCTATCACGCGCTGGTCACGGGAACGCGCGACTACGTGGAGAAGTGCGGCTTCAAAAAGGTACTGGTCGGACTGAGCGGGGGAATTGATTCCGCCGTCGTGGCGGCAATCGCGGTGGATGCTCTTGGGGCGGAGAACGTGCTTGGTGTTTCGATGCCGGGGCCGTACTCCTCGGAAGGCAGCAAGAAAGATGCCGTGGCCCTCGCGAAGAATCTCGGAATCCAGTTCGTCACCGTTCCCATCAACGATGTTTTTGAAGCGTACTTGCTCTCGCTGGCTCCTGTATTCGCAAACCGGCCGGCGGACGTGACGGAGGAAAACATTCAGGCGCGCATCCGCGGAAATTATCTGATGGCGCTCTCCAATAAATTTGGTTCGATGGTGCTCAGCACGGGAAACAAATCAGAAATCGCTGTGGGTTATTGCACGCTGTACGGCGATATGGCCGGAGGACTCGCGGTCATTTCCGATGTGCCAAAGCTGATGGTCTACGAGCTGGCGCGATGGATTAATCGCGAAAGGGAACTGATTCCGCGGTCGACCATCGACAAGCCGCCATCGGCCGAATTGCGGCCGAATCAGAAGGATGAGGATAGCCTGCCTCCTTATGATGTGCTGGACCGCATTCTCAAGGCGTACATTGAGGATTTGCGGAGCCCGCAGGAGATTGCCGATCATTATGGATTCGATTTGAAGATGGTGCGCGACATCGCTCTTTTGGTGGACCGCAGCGAATACAAACGCAAGCAAGCCGCACCGGGATTGAAAATCACGTCACGCGCCTTTGGTTTCGGCAGGCCATTCCCGATCGCACAAAAATTCATTCCCTGAGACAAGAGGTCAACTTGAAAAAAGCAGCCACCCTCGCAGCCCTTCTCGCATTTGTTCTCCCGGCCATCGCCACGCGCGCTCAGCAGGGCACCTCGCCAAGCGTGAATGCGGGCTCGAGTGCTCCCTCGTCGGCACAGAAGAACATCGAATCTTATCTACGAAACGTCTATGCCTTCGGACCAGCTGTTCAGCTGTCGGTCGGCCCCCTCAAGGACAGCGCAGTCGAAGGGATTCTTGAAACCAACATTGACGTCGCTATCGAAGGCAACAAACAGGCCGTGACGTTCTATGTCAGCAAGGACGGAAGGTTTCTCTTTCGCGGGGACCTGTCCGACATGACCAAGGACCCGCTGGCCGAAACTCGCGCGCAGATCCAGATGAACGATGCTCCTTCGGTGGGCGACAAGAATGCTCCCGTCACGCTGGTTGAGTACTCGGATTTTGAGTGCCCCGTGTGCAAGAACCTGCACGATGTCTTGCGCGGAATTCTGCCGAAGCATGCGGGAAAGGTACGCGTCGTGTTCAAGGACTTTCCACTCGAACAGATCCATCCCTGGGCTCGAACGGCGGCCATCGCAGGTCGCTGTGCTTACCAGCAAGACCCCAAGGCGTTCTGGAAGATCTACGACTTGATCTATGACAACCAGGAAGTCATCTCCGCGGCCAACGCCTGGACCAAGATGACAGACTATGCCTCCCGATCCGGATTGAATCCCGATGTCTTCAAGACTTGCATGGCCAGCCCGGAGCCAGGCGCGGCCGTCGATGCGAGCCGCAAAAACGGGCAAAAACTGGAAGTCGGTAGCACGCCGACAGTGTTTGTAAACGGACGCCGCATGATCGGAGCCGACCAAAAAGTCCTCGAGCAATACATTAACTACGAACTCGCGAAGCAAACATCGGGAAAAACTCAAGAGAAGAAGTAGGAATCGGAGAGGGTAGAGGGAAGCCAGAAATAAGGTCTTCGTTCGTGCCGGCGAGCCATAGGTTTAGCCCGATTTCTTAGTTAACATAATATAACTTATGGGACGCGTTGTCAAGCTGAATCTTGGGCTTTTCCACATCTTTTTGGGCTCGGCGTAGGAGGCTTACGGGGTTTTCCTTGGGGTCCGGTCCAAGGCCGTTCACCGGCCGGCGCGGGGGGTGCGCCGGCCGGTGCGGGCTATCGTGGAATGGGCCAATCGTAGTCGGGCGGTGAGCATCTTCGCGCGCGGACTCTTCCTGAACGTTTGATTCCGAATGAAAACTTGCATTCCAGAGAGGATGACTGTTGCGCATCTCCATGAATCCGCTTCGCTTGTCACCATCTCGACCGGGGCCACTTCCCCGCCGCAAGCGGCGTCGGCCTCGTCTCAATTGGCGCGGCCTGGGGACAAACGACCCGCACGACATGTGACGACATCGGCGGCGAGGCTACCTATGACATACCTTGTCGCTTGAAAGGCCTCTTCAGGCGGCGGATGCTGCCTGAAGCAGGTACTTTCGATGCGTGGAAAAATTCTTTCGAAGAGCGAGATCTCGGATGAAGAGGGCAAAATGAAAACGAAGGCATCTAGAATCAAATTCCTATCGCTGGTATGGCTGGGGACGTTGAGTCTCAGCCTCTGCGGCGGCATCGCGGTGGCCGGTGAGGAACCCGACGGCGATAAGGATAGCCAACGCAGTACGGCCGAGGATTTCCTGCGGCTCGCGGTGCGACCGATAGCCATCGGCCACCATGGAGTAGGGCCAAATCGCGGCGAGAATCCGGCTTTGCCGATCGAGAATACCGTCGAATCGGTGCGGCAAGCCTATAGCCTGGGCGCACGAGTGGTCGAAGTGGACGTGCAACTCACCCAGGACGGGCGGCTGGCTGTCTTCCATGATGATTTTCTAAGCGACTTCACCTGCATTCACGGCCTGACCCTCGACCAGCTTCAGCAGCGCCTTCCCTTCGTGCCTGAGCTGCATGAGGTGCTCGATGTCGCGCGGCATTTCAACAAGAAGGCTGGCGATGACCTGGGCGGCATCTTTATCGTCGAACTGAAGGCGTTCTCGCCGCATTGCGATCCGGGCGACGAATTAGAGCAGGCGGTGGTGTCCGCGGCGGTGCTCGAGGTGCGCCAGGCCAAGATGGCTAATCAGGTGATTTTCGATTCGTTCTCGCCGGCCTTGCTTTATCTGGCGGCGCAGACGGCGCCGGAAATACCGCGCGAGCTGGACATTTCGGGTCTGCAATTGCTGTCCCCGGCGCAGATCCAGGCCATCACTGGATTGCCGGTGACCATCATCAACAAGAAAAACTCGCTCGGGCTCACCTGGGCGGAGATTGGACCGGTGTTCCGTTTGCCGGGCTATGCTTCGGCGCAGCAGTTCCTGGCGACGGGGATGGCAGTGAACGTCCGCGTCGTCGGCGGCGAGATGAACTTCTTCGGGCCGGCGGAGCAGCAACAGCTGGGTAGCGGCGCGGCTTTCGTGGGAGCGGCGCACTCACTCGGCTTACGCGCGTTTGCCGATCCAGCGGGCAGCGAAGCGGACTGGAACTTCTTCGCGTCGCTGGGCGTCGATGCCATCTACAGCACGATCCCGATGGGCGTGAACTTGCAGCCAGCGATTCCTGATCCCTGATGAGAATTCTTTGGACGGGAGAGACCTAACGAAGGCCGATCTTGTTGAGCAGCTGCTGGAACCGTGGGTCGGAGCGGAGAGGGTCAGCCATGCGCTCGACCTTCAGGTAGATGAGGCGGTCCACCCGCTGCCGGTAGGCGCTGTTCAGGAGGCGGAAGGCTTCGTCCTTCTCCCCCAGACCGACGTGGATGGCTGCCAGGTAGAGATCCGGAACGTATTTTGTTTTCTGCAGATCTTGAAGCATGCGAAGCGCCTTGCGCGCCTCGGCGGCGTTTCCGGCGACGGCCTGTGCGTGGCCGTAGGCCATCACCAGGAACGGTCTGTCTCCCGCAATCTGCCGCGCACGAGTAAACGTGGCGATCGCCTCGGGATACATTTTTTTCTCGCGATAGGCGTACCCGAGCCAGTAGTACGGAAGCACGAAATCCGGGTTTACCTTGATCGAACTCAAGGCCTCGTCGATCGCTTCGTCGTACTTGCGCGCATAGCAGAGGATTTCAACACGAACGGCATGAAAGAGCGGCGCAGCCGGCTCCAGTTCCAAGACGTGATGGCTCTCCACGAGCGCATCATCGTACCGGCCTTCCAGCATCAGCAGGTAGCTGTACCACTGATGGGTAGTCGGATCATTGGGATTTAGGTCGATTGCCGTCTTGAGTTCGGCCTCCCCCGCCGGGAGATTCCAGTCGTAGCTAATGGCAACATTCCCCAAAACTGCGTGGGCTTCGGCAAGGCGCGGATCGAGCTCCAACGCGTGCTTTGCGGCGTCGCGGGCCTTGGGCTTTGCCTCCGAGGGCAGCATGCCGTCGTTGGGCACTTGGCCATAGACCGTAATTGCGCTGGCCAGACCGGCGTAAGCCTGCGCGTAGTAGGGATCCAGCTGAATGGCCTGCTCAAAGTAGGTAATTGCACTCTGCGGATCTTTCCGGCTTGCCCAGGAGTATTTTCCCTGCAAATAGGCGTCGCGTGACTTGCTGATGTTTTCCGCAGTGACAGCGCTGGCTGCACGGACGGTCTTGGGTGCAGGAGGCGAACTGGCCGGCAGCGACTTCAGCATTCTTTGCGCCACCGATTCGGCGACAGAGGACTCCGCCTTCAGAATATCGGAGAGATCCTGCGTAAATGAATGGGCCCACACGTGAGTCTCGTCGCTCACCAGGATCAGCTGCACGTCGATGCGAACCTGGTTCTCGGCGCTCCGAACGCTCCCTTCCAGCACGTACTGGACGTTCAAGATTCGGCCAATTTCTGAAATCGTTTTGCCGGAGACGACTTTCGAGGAGGTCGAGGCAATGACACCCAGGTGCTGCGGATCCAACTGTCCGAGCTGCGTGATTAGCTCGTCGGTCAGTCCCGCGCTGATGTATTCCTTGGCTTTGTCGCCGGTCAGATTGTCGAAGGGAAGTACGACGAGGCGGACCTTTGTCCGCGTCATCGCCTGGACTTGAAACCAATAGTGGACGCCGTATACGGCGAGGCAAAGAATCGCGGCGGCTGCCAGTAGCAATGCGATCCGCTTCCCTCTTCGCGGTGCAGGTTTGTTAGGAATGACGGGCAGGATTGGTTCGTCATTTTCCTTTTCGGAGGGCGCGTCCACGTCCGGCTCGGGCACGAACATAGCGTCGGCTTCGGGGTCGTCCTTGGGCTGGCGCTTGTGAAACCACTCGTCCAACTCGCTGGCATACGCATAGACGGTGGATTTTTTCAGGTGCTCGTGGCGGTGGACGGGAAGCCCTTCGGTGTTTTCCCAGCGCTGGACGGTGCGCACTTCCCTGCCGAGGTACGCGGCTATTTCTTTCCAGGAAACCAGCTTCTTGTCAGGAAGGGGCGACCCTTCGGGACCTGCCGTGGCTCCGCTCGCCGGAATGTCGGGAGACGACATGGAGTTGCTTAGGTGCGCGGATTATACCCCATGAATTGTGCAGAGATTGTGAAAACCGTATCAACGAGCGGCTTTGGCGGCGATGGCGCCCGCGGCTGCGCCGATGAAGAACCACTTGGCGGCGCGACCGATGCGGCGGAAGGGGCTGCCGCCGCGGGCGATTTGGAGCGCGTGGTCGCGTTCCTTAGTAAGCGCGGCGGTCTTGGTCTTTTCGTCGGTGAGATCGGCTTGCGCGGCGGTAAGCTTCGCTCGGCAGGCTTTGCAATCGATGGCGAAGTCGTAGAGGGGTTTCAGATCGGCGCCGGGGATGACGGCTTGGGTTTCAGCTTGCTTCGCGTTGCCCACGGCGTTGGCGGCGGGCTGCTTGTCCACTTGATTTGAGACGGAAGACTTAGCTTCAGTGGATTGCAAGACGAGGGGGGACGGCAGGCCGATCTCTCGCGGGAGTTCACGCACAATCTGCGCGGGTGTCAAAACGGTGCGTTTTTGTGCCGCCAAAGTGGTGAGCGTTTCCGCGAGACGGGCGTCACGGTCGTGTTGGCGGGCGTCGGCTGCGGCCAGCAATTGCTTGGTTGCCGCAAGTTCAGAGGCGAGCTGCGCACGATCGCGCCGATCGGCGCGCCAGGCCACGAAGATGGCTAGAACCACGGCCACAATGAAAATCGGTTCCAGGAGCCGAATCCAGGAGCGCAAGGGCATTGCTCGTTCCATTTTGATCCTTTTAGCAACATCCGCAGCGGCCGATGCCCGTACGGAGATCTGACCAGGAGTTATAAATAGTGCGCGCGGCGGGCGAGCACCTGCGCGGGGTAGAGCGCGTTCGCACCGCCGTTCCAGGCGAGGAGCGCGCGCGTGGTGTCGCCGCTGGCGGCGTCGAACTTCTTGCGCAATACTTTGCAGCCGACGGCCAGAGCTTGCTCCGGATCGCACAGCGCGGAAAGAAACTGCGCGTCGAAACCGGATTCGCGAGCGACTTGCCCCATCACCTGCAT
>Ga0137403_10010030_pt1 | contig 10505 bp, 14 predicted proteins | sample CZOMad2_1_16fung_FD_122057 | JGI IMG/M metagenome (GOLD analysis project Ga0137403, IMG submission 122057) | Vadose zone soil fungal communities from Angelo Coast Range Reserve, California, USA - CZOMad2_1_16fungal (Hybrid Assembly) | ecosystem: Environmental > Terrestrial > Soil > Vadose zone... | reverse complement strand
CAAATATCTTCCCTGGGATTTTTCGTTCGCCGCATCGAATCCTCGGTCTAACACGATCTGGACGGAAACGCCGCGTTTTTTTGCTTGCGCCACCGCGCGCGCGAGCTCGTCGTTGGTGAATGCGTAGACCGCGATCAGCAGTTCTTTTTGCGTCTTCTCAATCTCACGAATAATATGCGCGGCACATCTTCCCTGCGGGCTAAAACAGGTTTGCACCGCCATCTCGGCCCAAGAGGTGACAGCAAACCAGAGTAGGAGACCGCAACAGATCGCAAGTGCGCGCCCCCTACTCTTCATATCCTAATCCGGCCTCCGACAAGCCCGCTTTTCTTTCGTGAGCCCAGACACATGTTGAGAATTAACTTTTCCATGATGAGCCGGGGATTGTTACCGGTGGACTTCAAACGGAGATCCGCCTGATAGCTGCTGGTCAAACAAGCGCGCAGCTCACCCAGAGAAAACTGATCCGCTCGCTGGAAGCACATGTAATCCGCGTATGGGTTGCGCGTCAGGATTGGCCCTCCTTGCTTGAGAACGTTCTGCTGGAACTGCTGATAGGTCAACCCTCGCTTCCACTGCCCGCGTACTTCCCCGTCCATCAACTGGCGCGCTGCTAGTAGCCTTCGTACCTCCGCTGCGATGGTACCTAGGAGCTTCAGCGGATGTTCTCCCTGCGCCAGCAGCCGGGCTAAATGGGCAAGCGCCGCAACGGCATTTCGCTCTGCAATGCATCGTGTCAAATCGAAAACCCAACCGTCGCTCCGATCCGCAAAACTCGCATCCACATCCTGGGACCGAATCGTCGGCTGATCGCCCACATAAAGAAACAGCTTTTCCAGTTCTTGTTGCAAGCCCCGCAACTCATCGCCAGCGCGCAGTAAGATCATTTCTCTGGCTTGAGGTTCGATTGTCTTGCCGGCTTGTCGCAGCCGCTGGTTGACAAACAGCGCCAGACTTTCCCGACTGATCCTTCCGCTACGATCGCGCTCTATGACGAGCTGCAAAACCGCGCCCATCTCTTCGAGCCGTTTATAAAGACGCGTCCGACGATCAACCTGCACTGCCGTCATCAAGAGAAAATCCCACGGCGGCAATCCGCGCTCGAGCATTTCTGCAAGTCTCTGTTCCTCTGAACCTCGACGCCGGCTTAGATCCATTCCCTGACTACGGGAATACGCCAAAAGAGCTTGGGTATCTGCGCTCGCCTGGGCGCCGTCGACTTCCAGAAGCTCGTTCAGCGGTCCCGAAGAAGCGGCGGATTGCGCCTGCTCCAATTGCTCCTGCGTCCAACCCTCCACAGCCAGCAAATCCAGCAGTAACCTAACGGCTTCGTCTTTCTTGCCTTCGCTCCAAGCCTGACGAACCTTCTCCCCCAACTCGCCTCTTTGCTCGCGTGAAATGAAATAAGCTACGTTCTCAACCCAGACCACCTTTTTCCCGGGAAAAAAGGGCGGCGTATTCAATGCGACTTCGATCTGGTCCCACGGCGCCGATCGACCGTCGAAGCGTTCGAGATTGAGTCCCCGCTGGCTTTCAGGAACCAGGTTGTCGAGGAGGGTTTTGCAAGCCTCTTGCACTTGCAGATCGTCGCCAAACAAAAGCAGCAACTGTGGACCCCTGCTGTTTTTGATATCGACGACGATGTTTTCCAAGTCCCGTTTCATATCAAGCGGCGCAAACTCTTTGATTTTGAACGATTATTGTCCTAGAAAAAGACTTTTCCCGCCGTTTGCTCAAAAGATCTCACAGGCGTGCGAAAATCGATCTTCGGCCTCACCCAGGGCCGGCATCTCTCCACCTCTCGAAATGCTGGAGGGAGTAAATGCATCACCCCAATACTCCATCCCTACAGTACTCCAATCTGTAAAGCCTGCTAGTGTTTCGGCACCCACATTTGGTTCTTCTCACTCCAGGCATAATCTGATCTCCAGACCTTGAGTCCAATGGTGTATTTCCCACCGGACTTGGAAACGAAGGCTTTCTCGCTGGAGTGCGGCACCTCGACCCGCGCAACGATAAAAACTTTTTTTGAAATCCCTTTGTTAATCAGAATGCGATCTCCCTCACGCATTGAGACTCGGGGGTCTCTTTTGCCCTTGCTCTTCATGAGCAAAAGTACCATTGCCGATTTTGGCAGGCAAATGCACGAAGAGTATCGGAAACCGGCTTCGATGCCTTAGCGTCACTGGGCATCTAGCTTGACAATCAACTGGCCCTTTCCTATAGCTGTCGCAGGAGAACGGTCATTTCCCCAAACTAGGGTCGTTGGTCTACGCTGAATAAGTTCCTGTCGACGGTCAGAGGACTCAACGCTTGCAGGCTGTTAGGGACCGGCATAGACCTTTCGTGAAAATATTTTCCAACTCGGAGGAGAGAATGCGGTTTATCACTTTTGGCCGGAAAAATCAGCAACGAATCGGTCTTATGGGCCCCCAGGATCAGATCATCGATGTGGCGGAGATAACTCGTCGCTACTTGAGGGGTGGCAATCCGCCTTATTTGGCGAGTATGCAAGCCTTTATTGAGGCAGGTAGTAAAGCGCTCCAAGCTGCGAAGAAGGCGGAGAAGTATGTGGCAGGGAAAAATGTAGAGGAGCAAAAGAAACTCGCTCGCGCCGGCGGGCTGCTTAAATCGAACCAAGCAAAGCTGCTGGCTCCCATTCCCTGGCCGAGAAAAAACGTAGTAATGCTCGGCATTAATTACCGCGAACATGTCGATGAAGGGGCACGGGCACGTTCGCTCGACATCAAGTACCCTGAATGGCCGGTCTACTTCACCAAGCCAGCCACGTCGGTGATCGGTCACATGGGCAAGGTTGTCCATCACAAGGTCACTGACAAACTCGACTGGGAAATCGAATTGGCCGTCGTTATGGGAAAGAAAGGTCGGGACATCCCAAAAGACAAAGCCTACGACTACGTGTTCGGTTACACGGTGTGCCTCGATATGACCGCCCGCGAGCTCCAGCGTCAACACGGACAGTGGTTCAAGGGAAAATCGCTGGATACTTTTTGTCCACTGGGACCATGGATCGTCCATAAAAGCGCCTTGCCGGATCCCCAGCAAGTACGGCTCATCTGCCGGGTCAACGGTGAGGTTATGCAGGACGGCAACACCCGCGACATGATCTTTGATATCCCGACGATCATCGAAAGCTTGTCGAGTGGACTGACATTGGAGCCCGGCGACATCATCAGCACCGGAACTCCTTCTGGCGTTGGCTTTGCTCGCGTGCCGCCGGTGTACCTAAAGCCCGGCGACAAAGTGGAGGGTGAAGTTGAAGGCATTGGCATACTCCAAGTTGACATCGTCGAGCCCTAACGCAAACTTTCGGGGGCCATGGACCGAATCAGATCTGCTGCAGTAGCCGGTTCATTTTATCCTTCAGAAGCTGAAGAACTTGGCCGACTCATCGATGAATGCTTCGAGTCGAGCCCGTTGGGACCCCAAGGCGACAAGTCGCCCTCATCATCTTTGATCGGGGGATTGGTTCCCCACGCGGGCTACGTCTATTCCGGCCCTTGCGCGGCGCATTTCTATGCGCTTCTAGACAATTCCATTCAGCGCGTCATCTTACTGGGCGTCAACCATCAGGCTAGGGGCCATCGGGCCGCGCTTAGCCCAGCGGACTTTTGGCAGACGCCGCTGGGCATTGTACGCATCGATCAAGAATTGAGCCATCTACTTCAAGGCGAAGTCAAGTTCCTGAAGCAGGATGAAGCCGCCCACGCCCGCGAGCACAGCATCGAAGTCCAGCTACCTTTTTTGCAGCGCGTCCTCGGCGAATTCTCCGTGATTCCCATATCACTCGCCCATATCTCGATAGAAGAATGCGTCGAACTCGGAACGGCTGTCGCGGATCTTTTGCGGAACAACAGACGGTCGGGAACCAGAACCATCATGATGGCTAGCAGCGATCTAAGCCATTATCTCTCACCCAAAGAGACCGCTGAATTGGACGGGGTCGCTCTCGAACAAGTACTGGCGCTGAACCCCCGTGCATTGATCGCAGCCGCGGAGCGGGAAAATATCACCATGTGCGGCTTGCTTCCCACGGCTATATTGCTTTTTGCCGCCAACCTGCTCGATGCAAAGCAAGCACGCCTACTCAAACACTGCCATTCCGGCGACGTAACTCCCATGCGTAAGGTCGTCGGCTACGCCAGCGTAGCGCTCGAGTTGTAACGGCTAATTTGACTTGACTCCGCCCCTTTGTTAAGAATCTTTGAATGCTAGGGGTGTCTGCCTAAGGCGGACTGAGAGCCTGACGAATAACCAGGTAACCCTTCGAACCTGATCCGGATAGCGCCGGCGTAGGGAAGCGTGAAAGTCACAGTCCCGCGAGTGCTCCGGAGAGCGAATCGGGACGAGCTTGAAACCGTATTCCCTGGCCACCGTTAGGTGGTTACTGTGGATACGGTTTTTTCGTTTACATGAAGATTCGCGTCAACGGAGAAGATAAGGAGATCGCGGACGGGCTCAGCTTAGCTCGGCTGCTTGAAGAATTACAGATCCGCGCCGGTCGCGTCGTGGTCGAGCTTAATCGCAATATTGTTTCCCGTGAAGCGCATGTCTCGACCCTGTTGAAAGAAGGAGATGCGCTCGAGATCGTTCATTTTGTCGGCGGAGGATAAGGAATCAATCATGGAAGACGTATTAAATTTGGCAGGTACCAGCTATCGCTCCCGGCTTATCGTCGGCACAGGAAAGTACAAAGATTTTCAGGAGACGAAAAAAGCTATCGAAGTCTCGGGCGCGGAGATCGTCACGGTGGCGGTGCGCCGAGTCAACATCACCGATCCCAACAAAGAGAATCTCCTTGACTACCTGGATCCCAAAAAGTACACGATCCTGCCCAACACCGCGGGTTGTTACACGGCGGATGATGCGGTTCGGACGTGCCGGCTGGCCCGCGAGGCCGGCGTCGGCAAAATGATCAAACTCGAAGTCATCGGCGACGACAAGACTTTATTCCCCGACATCCCGGCCACCCTTGACGCAGCGAGGATACTAGTCAAAGAAGGATTCGTGGTTCTGCCCTACGTCACCGACGACCCCATCACGGCAAAGAAACTTCAGGATATCGGTTGTGCCGCCGTGATGCCGCTCGCAGCGCCTATCGGTTCCGGCCTGGGAATTCGCAACCCGTTCAACATTCGTATCATCCTGGAACAGGCAACCGTGCCAGTTATCGTCGACGCCGGTGTCGGAACAGCGTCGGATGCTGCGATCGCTATGGAGATGGGTTGTGATGGCGTTTTGATGAATACCGCCATAGCCAGCGCGAAAGATCCAATTTTGATGGCCGAGGCGATGCGGCTGGGCGTGGAATCGGGCCGAAAGGCTTTTTTAGCCGGGCGTATTCCAAAGAAGCTCTACGCCACCGCTTCTAGCCCTCTAGATGGGATCTTGGCTTGAAGCCTGACGCGTGAATGCAGTCGATTTTAATCTTTACCTCGTAACCGACCGCAACCAGACCGCCGGCCGGGATCTCCTTTGGGTTCTAGAGCAAGCCCTCGACGGCGGCGTCAAAGCCATCCAACTAAGAGAGAAAGATCTATCCGGTAGAGATTTGTTCTCGCTGGCTGAAAAGGTTTGTAAGGTCTGTCAGGCTCACAATGCCGCTCTTTTCATCAATGATCGCGTCGACGTTGCTATGGCCGTTGATGCCGCCGGCGTCCAGCTCAGTCAGACATCGTTGCCGGTAGTAACAACAAGAGCCCTACTGGGACCGCAAAAGATCATAGGTGCATCGACGCATTCGCTTCAAGAAGCCAGGGAAGCGGAACAAAACGGCGCGGATTTTGTTTTGTTCGGTCCGGTCTACTTCACCGCTTCAAAAGCCGCCTACGGTGCTCCTCAGGGGTTGCCTGCTCTAAAAACAATTGTGGATAATATTTCCTTACCCGTTTATGCTATAGGCGGCATCAAGCCAGAGAATATCGAGTCCACCAAAAAACTCGGTCTTCGAGGCGTTGCATTGATCTCCGCCATCGTGAGCGCGGAGAGTCCAAAAGAGGCGGCGGCGAAGATGCTCAGGCAGCTTCGAAGCTAAGTGTATGCGGGAAACAGCACAGGTCGTCTTTCATTATCTTCTGGGCAATCCTGCTGTATACGTTGGGGTTGCTTTTATCGCCGGGCTCGCCGGTAGGAAGACCGTCGCCTACGAAGGGAGAGGCGGGTTTTTCCTTTACTTGCTGATCGGGCTGTTCGGTTTATTCCTGAGTCAGTTCGTGATACTTTTCTTCGGACTGCAGGAATATCTGGAGAAGCTACCCGAGTTTCGCGTGCTCTTCGATTTCCTCGCTGCCTATGTCGGTTCTTTCATCGTGGCAGCGATTATCCATTTCATCAAACCTATGTGAGCCACCCTAGCTCAGTCGGCAGAGCAGCTGATTCGTAATCAGCAGGTCGCCGGTTCGACTCCGGCGGGTGGCTCCAAATTTTTAGCCACTTACTTCCTTGTCCGCCAAGAATCATTTGTACTAACGACTGCATTTGTCCGTGTTCTGTCCGTGTTCTCAGGAACTGACCGCTCTTAGGGGCACGATGACAGAAGTTTTGGGTTGCTCTTCGAGATGCGATTGAATCCGTTGCTCGCCTCATGTAGATCAGCTTCACTGACGATATTGTAGCGGTCGAAAATGCTTCTAGTCTTGTGCCCGGTCAGAGCCATTGCAACCCGCTCACGGACACCCGCTCTCACCATGTTTCTGACTGCTGTCCTTCGCAAGTCGTGAACTAACGTGCCTTCAATCCCCGCTTTCTTACAGGCAGTTTTCCAAGCCTTCTTGAAATCCCCTATCTTCTGGCCGTCTGCATGAAACACATACGGACAATCTAACCGCCGTAGATCTTTTGCTCTCGCGAAAACGGCTACTAATTCTCCCTCAAGTGGGAGGAGCCTTCCGTCTTTGTTCTTGGAAATTTCCGGCCGAAGTCTCACTACCTTTCCCGATAGGTCAACGTCTCGCCACTCTAAGGCTCTCATCTCGCTCACTCTCCATCCCGAATGATACAGAAAAGTAACGGGGTCTTTGAGGTAGGCAGGTAAGACTTCTCGTAAACTCAAAAAGCCCGCATGATCCAAAAAACCTTGACGAGCATTATTCTCTTCCAGCATCGGAATATAAGGCTTGCTAGAAAGTTTCCTGCTTGTATCGCTAACGTGAACATGCGTTTTAAGGCGGAAAGTTCTCGGTTAATGCTGGCGTTACTAACCTCTTCCGATTGCCGTTTAGCTATGTAGGATCGTATTCTATCGGTTGCGATGTCGAGCGGTTTGTCAAATCCAAAAAAGCCGCGCAGATACGCAATTGAGAGCTTGATTGATCGTACTGACCGCTTACCGTTTACCTCGTGTCTTTGATTAGATCATCAGCCAATTGCTCAAAAGTGACTTTCTCCTCGATAGGTCCTACAAGTTTCCCGTTTCCAATTTCACCTAACCGCTTCTTCAGTAGCTTGCGTGCTTGGCTCTCACTCTCTGACTGGGATGATTCGCGATATTCTTTGCCTCTGTAATAATAGGAAATCTACCACACAGAACCACGTCTAAACGTTCGTCCTAAACCTCTCATTTTTTCTTCCCTCTCTTTTTAGATTCCATGACGACCAGGTACTTAATCGCCAACTCAGTGACTCTCGGTATCGGTATCTCATCCCTCTCCGCCCTCGCCACGGTGTTCTTGTTCAGGTCGAGCGCCTCCGCCAGCTCGCGCTGAGTCATCTTCAAAGCCATGCGTAGCCGCTTAAGTTCCTTCCCGTTCATAGTATCCAAAATGTATACTTCGCCTTTGCCGAAGTCAAGTAGTTTTTCTTGTCGCAAGGTATTTCGGCTGTGAAGGATGAGATTTACCGCTTGGCTAGGGAATATGGGAAGATCAAGGAGCCGTGGGTTTTTAACACGTAAAGCCTCTACGTGGTCTTTGTCCGATACCATAGTGATTTCCCCCGGCTCGGCTCTTCGCGTTGCATCCGCAACCGCTCCTCGCCTCGCCGGAGTAGCAGGCGTCCTGCACTACCTTCGCAATCGAGTCTATGTGATCGTAGCCTGATCGGACAGAAAGCGGACGCTAAAGCGATTCAATCAAGGCTCGCGAAATAGAACAGAAGGCGAAATCAATTCGACCTGTAATCTTACGCACCACGAGGCAATGACATCGGACTACCTAGTTACCGAGGCCCTATTGCTCGTCTTCAGTCGCTGATTTCACAACCTTTTTTACTCCCTCACCAACGGATTTGGCCGCGTCACGAGTCCCATGACCAATATCTCTCGCAACATCCCGAGTAGTGTGGCCAATTGTTCTACCAGCTTCTTTAAGTTGTGCACAGGCTGATAGTAGGTAGCCTAAAAGAACAAGAAAAAAAATAATTCTCACCCGAGTACTGACCATTTTGTCTCCAATGTTTCGAGGCTCTTCTTGAAGCCAGAAGATGCCGAGACTGCTTTTGTCCCGGTTCAATTGGTCACACTTAGTCAAGCCGAAACTAGTCAAGCCGAAACCAATGCTTTCTCCCAGTTTCGAGTTTTGATGTTTCGTATCGAATCGAAACTTGAAACACGACCGCGTGCCGCAAGGGACGAATTAGGAAAGCTGTTGAGAACAATCAATTATTCAATTTAATGCTTGCGTACTGTGCGAGCATCGCGCATATTCGCTTCCCGTCCTCCTCACCAACACCTTCGCTCCCTGTCATCAGACGCATTGACGCCTCCACCGCGAAAACCTGTTTACGGCTCTGGTCGATCCTTCTAAGCCACAAATCTCTCCGAAAGAGCTCGCGGCTGTCATAGCCGTGAACAATCCGTGCTTGCAGCGCCGGCCGGTCCGATTTTGCGTCTGAAATGGTATCCGAGACAATTTTCGGAGCCTTGTTCATAAATTTTTCACCATTTCCTTTCTCAATCAGCTCGGTCGATTTGCCAACCGCTCAGAGCAAAAGGCAATGGCTGTGCCGCTCAAGAAAACACACGAAAACTAGCTACTTAGAGTTATCTCGAAGTAATCGTTAGGTAAAAAGGTAAGCAGAGAGGAAGAAATTACGCAGCGGATCAGACTAGGATCTAATTGAGGCCCTTCACAATGTGGGGCGATACTGGGCCTCAGTTTGCTGAACCTCATTTGACTATCAATCAAATGAAGCAAAAGTCGAGTCGTGTAGGATTAGTCGTAGGAGAATTCAGTTCAATCTCAGCGTGGTACAAATCGCTTAGCGATAGGGGCAATTATATCCGGACCATTTTGACTGGCTTGACAAATGCCGAGTCTGCGCTAAAGGTAAAATTAGAGCAAGAAAAGAGCCGCTCTAATTCTTCAAACCTAATTCTTCAAAACTTCATCCTGCATTCAGTTCCGGCTGCTCGATTCAATAGAGCGCTTGAATTCCCGATTTCGGGAATAGCGACCCAAACCGTGTGACTGCTATGGGAATTGTGCGTTTAAGAGAACACCCGAAGTGGCCACCTCGACGGGGTGAAAAGTCTCGGACAGATCGCCAAAGAAGCGACGGGGGAATAAGACGGGTTGGACTAAACCGCGCGGACCTATATCCCCAGGGCTCGGCAATTTCGCTTTGTTCAATGAACACTTATGTCCCTCCGTTTGGGAAGACAAGACTAGCAAAGAACACCTACGGCGCCGATTTTCATGTCTTGTCCGCAGGTCTAATCGGGCATGTCACTTGCTCCCTTAGGATTTGCTCCCACTTTACGGAGAGAGACCGTCGTCGCAAGGACCCAGCCTTTCGTGCCTTTAAGGAGGCCTTATGAGGGATTTCTCGACGATACTTATGGCAAGTCTTTTTGTCCTCTTCTCATTGATCGTATTGCTTTCGGCAGCCAGCACTCCGGATCGTACGAGTTCGACGTTGGACAACGACCAGCAAAGAGTCTCGGATCTTGGACTCCGTTTCGTTTTCAAAAGATAGGTTGCACCGCTCCAAGGAGAGACTAGCCTAAACGAGAGCCCGGCGTGACATTCCGGCATTGGTGAGCGCCGCCGAAGCCCATTTTGGTAGTTGGGGTAAGGCCCTGTATGCCACCGGGATTGATCCAAATTTATACTTTGTGCATCACAAGTGGCGCAAACCAAGAGCGAGCGATAAAAGTTAACCAAGCCAAAGCAGACTGCTTTTTCGTTTGGTTCTGAGATTGGTTGGTAGGAGAAATCAGTTCAATCCTGGGATTTTTTTTTCGAGCTAGGGAATATGGCAAGCTCAAAGAGACGCGGGTGTTCGTGGTGCGTTAGAAAAGAGACAAAGCCGGGATACCCGGAAGGAGCACAAGAGCATCCCGGCTTTAAGATTGCTCAACCCCATGCCTATCACGGGGTCGAGTCGGCTAGCCTACTCAAATATGTTGCAAGCCGCGTGCCGAGAAGAAGCTTTTGAAATTTAAGAGAGCGACCCTTTCACAGTGTTTGAATAAGTAGACACTCAGAGTTGGAGTTGGTACGAAATTCACTCAACGAAAGTCCTCCACCCAAATCGCGTTCTCGCTG
>Ga0137403_10010027_pt1 | contig 10507 bp, 10 predicted proteins | sample CZOMad2_1_16fung_FD_122057 | JGI IMG/M metagenome (GOLD analysis project Ga0137403, IMG submission 122057) | Vadose zone soil fungal communities from Angelo Coast Range Reserve, California, USA - CZOMad2_1_16fungal (Hybrid Assembly) | ecosystem: Environmental > Terrestrial > Soil > Vadose zone... | reverse complement strand
GTTGACCCGAAAGACTATGCCGATGTCGAAGACATTGCCGGCATGATTGGTCAATACATCCACGGTAATGAACCGAGCCACCATCTCGCCTACTTGTACAACTACGCAGGCCAGCCCTGGCGCACGCAGGAACGCTTGACGCAGATTGTGAAGAGCCAGTACAAGCCCGCGCCGGACGGCCTCGTCGGTAACGATGACCTCGGGCAGATGTCCGCATGGCTCTTATTCACATATCTGGGATTCTATCCAGTTGCCCCGGCTTCGAATGAGTATGTGATCGGCCGCCCATTCGTAAAGGAAGCGACGATCCATTTGCCGAATCAGAAGGTGTTCCGTGTAATTTCCGAAAATCTAAGTGAGGAAAATGGCTATATCAGCAAAGTCTCGCTGAACGGGAAGCCTCTTCATAGAAACTTTATTCGCCACGAGGAAATTATGAACGGAGGAGAACTGCGCTTCGTCATGACGAATGCTCCCAATCGTGTTTGGGCTATCGATGACAGCGCCAGGCCATTTTCGATGTCGGCCGTGAGGCATTGAGTGCAACCTGGAGCAAAGGATCTCAAACTCGGGGAGGACGAAGCGATCGCGGATGTTGTGCTCCGACAAACAGGAGCGACAGGGCTTGGTTTTAGAAAACCGAGACATTCGCGCCATGGTCAAGTCGCAGATGCCCTACGGAATCGCGCTGTGTGATTGACCAAGCATTTCGACGAGAGTACTGCGATCGATCATGGAACGAGGCAATGAATAAAAGGAATCGTGATTGTTGGTACCGACTTTGCACGGCTCGCTACCGCTAAGGCTTAGGCAAGCAAAAGCGGATGTCTTGGTTATTGATCGAGCAAATCACAATCTCTTTCAGCGTCTGCACAATCACGTGGCGACAACAGTGCTTTCGCCAGCTTAATCGCATCTCCAATCCGACGACTTCTGAAGAATCAACGAAATACGACCGTATTCGTAGCTTCCTGAGCTGCCGCCCTGAACCCAGTCATGGAGAAGCCGTGTGATTCGCAAATGAGGCGAACCCTGAATCGCCCTCGGTTGGAAGGATTAAGTCGTCCAGCGCATTTCATTTCGGATGCCTATGCCTTAATTTAAGCGCTTATTATATAAAATCATAGCTAATTTATAGGTGTTAATGCACATATCCAATATTATAAGCGCTTAAATATCTTGACAAGTACTAGTCCTTTATTACTACAATTGCCCGCTTGTGCTTGGGACAACACATACATATATACGGAGGCGAAGTGGTGATTGAGAAATTCAACCCCGGGAAGGCATTTGCGACATCCTCTGCTTGGGGGCAATTTCTAGAACGCGCGGAAATCCGCTTGACTACCTCAAGGCTCACAGCCACGTCGACCAATGAGGCCAACCTTTGAGGCAGCAAACTGCGGCGTGTTTCCGAATGGAAGGCAAAGTAGCGGTGGTCACTGGGGGTGCAAGTGGAATAGGGCGGGCCATTGTCGAAAGGTTTGCTGCGAGCGGAGCTCGCGTCCACATTATCGACCTCACGCAAGCGGAAAGCGTTGCGCGTGAAATTGGAAACGGCGCTGATGTTCAAGTGCAACAATGCGATGTTTCGGACAAGGCGCAGGTGCAAAACGCCTTTAACGACATTTTCCGGGCCGAACACGTCAACATTCTTGTGAACTGCGCAGGTATCGCGCATGTCGGGAATTTGGAATCAACCACCGAAATTGAGTTCGACAAAGTTTTTCGCGTTAATGTCAAAGGTATGTACAACTGCATGCATGCGTGTATCGGCCACATGAAGACGAACGGCGGTGGCGTGATCCTGAATATGGCATCCGTAGCGGCGTCCAGCGGACTGGCCGACCGTTTTGCCTATTCCATGAGTAAAGGTGCGGTTGTTTCCATGAGTTACTCCGTAGCCAAAGACTATCTGGCGTACAAGATCCGCTGCAATTGTATTTCGCCGGCAAGAGTACACACGCCTTTTGTTGATGGCTTCCTCGCGAAAAACTATCCCGGGCGCGAGAAAGAAGTCTTCGATCAACTGTCGGGAAAACAGCCCGTAGGACGGATGGGTGATCCTGGCGAGATTGCCGCACTTGTGCTGTTTTTGTGCTCAGATGAAGCGTCGTTCATCACGGGAGTGGACTATCCCATCGACGGTGGATTTCTAAATCTTCGGGACTGAGCTTCTGATTCGCGCGGCCGTAAGCGTTCTAGAGAAGTTATGAAAGACATAACGTCGACTGCTGTGCGCAGGATGCAGCGAGAGCTTGATCGGTTGGAAAGCCAGGCGCAGCAAGAGATTCGGGCCAGGAAGACATGCCCGATAGGTTTACTACGAATGGACTTGATCCAAGAATGTCGGCGCAGACTTTTGTTTATCTCTGTCGCCTTGAAAGGCTCGCGCAAGCCTACGGAACGCTAGCAGATTTGGATCACTGCGATCTGATGGAGCGTTGATCCCGATTTTTTTACGGCAGGCAGTCGTCGAAATAAGTCCAAAATATGAAGGATTTTCTTGACAATGCTTTGGAACTCAAAATATAAAGGCCGCCTGCTTAAACCCATGTCTGGTTCAGAGCACCCGCTTGATGAAAATTCGGCCCGTATTCCGTATCAGGATCTGTTGACGCTAACAGACGAGCAGTTGATGCAAGAGCTTAAATCCGGCAATACGGACGCATTCGCTGTAATTTTCAAAAGATATAATCGATTGGTACACGTCACCGCTTTGCACATCTTGCGGGATGCTGCTGAGGCAGAGGATCTCACGCAGTCGGTTTTCCTTGAGATTTATACGCGAGTGGGACAATTTGACTCGGCGAGAGGAACTCTTAGAGTATGGCTTCTGCAGTATGCATACAGCCGAAGCATTAATCGTCGGAATTATCTCTTGGTCCGACATACTTACAACAGAGCGGGGGTAGATGCTATTGATGAAGCGAATAGCCTCTGGTCCCCGCCGCGGCTTCCAACGCAGGAAACCAACCGGCTGGCAAATGAAGCCCTTCATTGTCTCCCCGAGGCACAGAGGCAGACCATTGAAATGTTCTTTTTTGAAGGTTTAACGCTCAAGGAAATAGCGCAACGGAGAAATGAAACGTTCTCCAATGTTCGGCATCATTATTACCGTGGTTTGGCGCGGCTTCGCGCCCATCTCGAAAGCGGCCGAGCAGCCGAAACGGTTGAGACTGCAGTTGTCCATTGAGAGGATTCGACTTGGCGAGACACGAGCACTTTGAAGAATTATGCACGGCAGCTAGCATCGGACAAGCTACCGGTGAAGAGCTCGTGGAATTGGAACAGCATGTGTCTGTTTGCGACGATTGTCGTCAGTCTTATTTCCAGTTTCTGAATGTTGCATCTCAGGAGTTCGCGGCAGCAAAACAGAACCCTGTTCTGTCGCCGCAAGAAGCTCAAGATTGTCTCGATTCTGAGCTTTTCTGTCATCGATTTTTTGAGCGTGCCGAGAAGGCAGGGATTCGATTCTCTCCCGACGTTAATGAAAATGTGAATCTGCCGGCACCAATTCCATTCCACTTTTCACGAAACGTCCTGTCTCATGGGTGGGCCGTGGCAGCCGCGATAACTCTTTTTTTTGTGGCGTTAGGCACGGGGAGTTATCTCTATTGGCGAGGCTCAGTTGACTCAAGACAGGCACGGGAGATATCACAACTGACGAGCGTTGAGAGAACTGAGGGCGAGAATAACCCAGTAGATTCCCGTCCTGGTGCAGCGACAGCCACGAATCCGGAGCTCCAGCATCAGATCGAAAGTTTGAACACCCAGTTGCGCACGATGAATGAGCAACTCGCCAACGTCCGGAGCAATTTGAGGCAAAGCTCCCAAGAACGCCAAAAGCTTGTAGACGATCGCGAGACACTCGAATCTGAGTTGAGGCAGCTTCGCCAACAGCTATCCGCTTCTCAAGCTTTGACTGCGGACGCGCAACGCGAAACAGCCGCCTTGCGGAATCATTCAAGTGATATGGAGACGACGCTGATTGTTGACCAGGCCAGACTTCATGAGCTTGAAGAAGGACTGAAAGAGAAGTCAGGCGAACTCGACCAGCGGCAGCGTCTTCTAAGCCTCGGCCAGGATGTGACAAATCTCATGGCAGCGCGAAATCTTCACATTGTCGATGTGATGGATACGGATTCGCGTGGAAACACTCAACGGGCCTTTGGAAGGATATTTTTCACGGAAGGCAAGTCACTTATCTTTTACGCCTACGACTTGAATGAGCAAAAAATCGAGAAAGCCAATTATCAGTACCAAGTGTGGGCAAAAAAGGAAGGCCAGGATCAGCGCGCGCAGAGACTCGGAATCTTTTTTTCGGATGATAAAGCTCAGCGCCGATGGGTTTTTAAATGCGATGATCCCAAACTTTTGCGGGATATAGATTCGGTGTTTGTCACACTCGGTCGGCCAGGCCCTGCCCCCTCCCATCCGGAAGGTTCGAGTCTGATGTACGCATACCTTCGCGGCCAGCCGAACCATCCTTAAGGGTTTCATCTCAATCAGGCGTGGATCTCGCATCCTCCTGTCGCAAGGTAATCAAAAAGAAAATTTTCGTGTGTTCTTTGGGACAAATTGCGCACAGCGAAGGAATACTTGGCAAACAAGGAGAACATTTGTGCGAAACCAACACTCTTTCCGTCGATCCTATGGTTTGCTGCTCGCGTTGGCTACCCTGATTTTCACCTTCGGTTCGGGGCAGGTCTTTGGACAAACTGAAAAGGCATCGGTTTCGGGGAGGGTCACGGATCAAAGCAGTGCTGCAATTGCTGATGCGGAAGTTCAGATCAAAAATACGGACACGGGAATCGTGGTATTGGCGAAGACGAATGGGGAAGGAATTTACGTTTTTCCGACCTTGAACCCCGGAAATTACCTGATGAGCGTGAACAAAGAGGGTTTCCGCAGAGTTTCCGTAACCGGGATGACACTAAGTGTCCAGGACAACATTTCGAGAAACTTTGTCCTGCAAATTGGGTCGGCGGCCGAATCTGATCGGGCACAGGACGCTTCCTTCTGCTTGACGATGACCTAAACACGGCCGGAACTTTGTCCAGTTTTTGGCGGTAACTTGCAAACGCCGGCATGGTCATGGACCAGTTTTGCCGATATTCGACGCATGAGTCCTTGAATCGAGGGATGGTGTTTAAGTGCTTGTTTTTAGAGGCGTTCTTGGTTTGGCGTCGCGCGGGAAAATCAAAGACCAGATTAAGGCTACGATAAAGCCGTACCGAACGGCGTGCGTGAATGTTCTTCATCGTAACCTCGGTCAAGTGATTGTTATGTAAGGCGGATGCGCAATGCCACGATCGACTTTCGAGGTAGCGTCAAAGTCACTGCGTCCCCCGATATATTCACCGTCAGCCGAACTGGGTGGACTTCATCAGGTTTCTCGAACGTGTTAAACGTATTCATTGCCGAAGCCGTCAATACACGCCCAGCTACGTTTCTGCCTGAGACACCAGCCATCCGCATCGATACTTCTGCCCCACGGTTCGGATCGAGATTGACGATTGCGGCCGCGATCCTCTTTTTGGCGTCGGCGGGAACGCGCGCGGAGGTCAAGCCTTCGTCGAGATTTCGCATCAGCCGTTCATGGATGGTCTGCCGCTTGGCCAGCACCCAGACCCGGAACGACGGGTCGAGATCGTCCATTCCTTCGAGCAGCCGCCCGTCGAGCTGCGGAGTATCGAGCAGCAGCGGGTGAACGTGCCCGCCTTCGGCGAGCTGAATCACGCTTTCGATGTCGACTTCAATTCGTCCGTCGTCGATGCCGATCATCAGCCGCTCCGCGACGAAGCCGTCATATCCGGCCTCCTCGAGCATCGACCGCAATTCGCGTACGACCTGGCGCAGCGAGGCCCGTGCCTTTTCCTCGTCGGAACGACTCCAGAGCAGGCCGACCAGCCGCTCGCGGCTCTCCTGCTTTGCCTCCGACAGCGCAAGGTAACTGAGAACCGCGCCGGCCTTGCGGGTTCGCAGTTCGATCGGCCGGCCGTTGAACCGCACGCCGAGCCGCCCGACCAGCGACACCGACAGACGCGGAGCGCTTTCGGGCGCCGCCGTGGCGTTGTCTGCTGTTATGGCGTTCACGCTGGCCGGCATACAACGGTTTCCGGAACCGGTTGGTTAATACCGCCCACTCTATATCAAAGGGACACCCCCGGTATAGATTATGCCGCCTCCGGTTCGCGCAATCGTATCCTGCAGTCTGGCCGTGACGATTTCGGACGGCTCGACCTGCAGGCCGGGGGCGATCACGCGAACCACCGGAACAGCGAAGCGCTGGCGCGTCAGGTCAATACAGAATGTATCGATTCCGAGCTTCTCCAAACGCTCGACGATCAAACTGAATATGGCGCTCTCTTCAGTTGCGCGGAACGGGAGATGATTCGCGTGCCCCGCAACAGGCTGCAACAATTTGCACTGATCGGCATTGATCGCCGCGCGCTGCAGATGGATGCGATCCTGGGCGTTGAGCGCGTCATCGCCGCGCTCAACGCGCTTGGCTGCGACGACGGCGTCGGCCAGTTCGAGCTGACACATTTCCAGAATCGCGGAGCGGACCGCGGCCTCGAGCGCCGGCCGCGCGGCGAGGCCGAAAGCAAAACCGGAACCGTCCGCACGGCACGAGACGGACGCGACGCAAGGCACGCCGATATCCGTCGTGATATCGAGCAGCCATGTCCGGCGCTGCACCGATGCACCATGCCGGAGCTGCCGCAACAAACCTTCCGCGACGATGCCGGCTTCATGCTGCGGAATCGATCGGGCCAGTTGGCCGCCCCGCCACCACAGGCTGGCCGCATCGCGCTCGATCAATTCCAGCAGGCCGTGCAGTGCCGCAGCATCCCGTGACGGACCGGCGGCCGATCCGATGCTTAAGGGATATGGCGGCGTGAAGTCGCGCTGCGCCGGCGGACGCCGCAGGCAGATGTCGGCCGGAAGCCACACTTCGCCGCCGTCGGTCAGCCGTGTTGCGCGACACCAGGAAAGCGCTCGCTCTGGTTGCATCCGGCGTTCGGGAACAGCAGCGACCAGCTCCAGCGCGTTCGGACCGAGTTTTCCGGCCCAGTCGTCGACGCCGGGTTTGAGCAACACGTCGCTCCCGGCCTGCAATTGAGACAGATACTCAATTCCCTCGCCGACGCAGCCCTGAAATGCATCCCGCAACGTCAGACCGACGCCGGAAACGCCGACCATCGGGCTGCCGTCATGCAAGGGATCGGCAAGCGCTGGATAAAATTGCGCGCCAAAGCTGAACAGGCCGGGCGCATCGGGTGAGGCCAGTTCGAACACCCGTGCAAACCGGGAAGCCGCGATGAGCAAATGGGCGTGATTCGCGGTCTCCAGATCAATCCGGTTGCTGGATTCCGAGGCATATTCCAGCGCCTGCAAGATACGCATGGCATCGTGATCGCCAGCGGCGTCCACTTCGTTGCCAAGAAGCAACGATGCCGCGCGTGCAAACAATTCCTGCATCGAATTTTCGGTACCGCTCACGGTGACCTCACGACTCGACGCGCAGACTCCGAAACGAGAGGCCAGCCCGCCCTCGCCCTGGAGGAATTTATGCTCGCGAAAGCCTTAGTTATAGCCATGGCGGCCGATATTGCCCGGTCGGATTACGCCAAGCCAACCCTGATTCGCAGCCGGAGCCGCGAGTGGCTGATCGCCTGCCGGTGGGGACCGGACGGCGAGTATCTTTCAATTGCGACGGCTGGGCCTGTCACGGACTCTCTCGCGCTGGCCGCACCGCAGGGGATTGCGCCGATCCACAGCCTGTTCGGCCTGCTGGTCTCGGAATCGGAAACGCAATCCACCAGCACCTTCCTGCTGGTGCGCCAGTTGCCGGGCGCGATCGAGCTTGCCGGCACTTTTTTTCCGGCCGATGGCTACGTGCTGCTGCAAAACCATGACGATATTCACCTCATCTGCAAGGCACGCTATTCGCATAGTTGCGGCTGGCTGGACGGCAGGGAAATCCGCAAGGACATTCCCGATCCGGCGCCGTCTTCCGCCGAGGCAATGTCGTGGCACATCGAAGCAACCCGACGCGACTGGATCGGCGAGTTCATTCCGGAGAGCAGGCCGCGGGAGCGGATCCCGATTCGCGCTACCGGCTGATGCTCACGATATCGACTTCGCCGAGGTCGAAGCAAGCGGCACCAGAGCATGATCCGGAAAAGTGGAAACCGGCCTTCCCTCGCCACAAGCGCGGAATGCGTTTGCGCGGAGATCACGCTCAAATAAAAAGATGGAGCGGGATGATGATTCGAAGAAAAACCATCGCGCTCTAGTCCGCCGCTTTCTTTTCGGCGCAAACTATCCCCGCGCGCGGGAAATTCCGTGATCACCACGATTGACGACGTCCAGCCGCGTGACCGAGGCTTTGGCTGCTTGCCGGTCAGCGATGCTTTCAACCAGCTTTGCGATCGAAAGCCGCACGCGTGGATTGGTTGTCCGCGCATAAGCCTTGAGAACGCGCAAAGCGCCGGGCTCGGCAAGCAGGTGGATCGGTGAATTCGAGACGGGAGTTAGATCTCCGGAAGATTCAAAGAGATCGCCGACTGAAATGCCCAGTACGGAAGCGATCTGCGACAACCGGCTGGCGCCTACCCGATTCGCGCCCTTCTCGTATTTCTGCACCTGCTGAAAGGAAACGCCGATCTTTTCAGCGAGCAAGGCTTGGCTCATGCCGCGATTAATCCGAAACATGCGGATCTTGGCGCCCACCATGGCATCGAGCGGGCCAGATTTCCTAATCGCCATTGTCAGGCTCCCAACTGTCCAGGTTGGAGGGAGCCTAACACAACCTCAGGGCGTTGCGGGCGCTAATTTGCGATCCCAGGGAGGACCTTCACCCGCTGCTCGGTATTGACATGGTCCAGCGTCAGGCGGCCCTTCGGGTCGATCACCGCCTTCATCGCCGGCGGGTGGCCGGTTTCGAGAAAATGCTGCAGGACAGCCCGGCTCTCGTCCGAAAGTGCGAACAACCCGCGCATCAATTCAAAAAACCCAGGCTCTTCCGCCACATAGAGCAATTCACGCAGTTCCGCCGGGGTATAGTGCCCCAACGCGGATACCAGCCACTCGGTTTGGTCATTCGGATCGCTCTCAGGCACGCGATTCAGATAATAGACAACCGATTCCGCACTCATTTCGTCCCCCGGTACCTCGCGATAGCTCACGGTCCCCGTCCCGAACGGGTACCTGGCAGCTAACTCCGAGCCTGAGAGTGCGTGGGTCCTCGTGATTTCAGCGTGATCGCGACCGCCATTGCCCTAGAAAAGCCGGTTTAGCTGGTTCCGCCCGTGGGACCCGGAGTACCGGATTGGTGCAGCCAAACGCAGCACGACGCGCCATCCGGCGAGGGTCTGGGCGTTCACGATCATGTCGCCGGTCCGCCCCTTCTACTAAAGGTCAAAAAGCCCTCGCGATGGCGCGCTGGGCGTCTTGCTGAATCGTCTTGAGGTGGTTCCTGTCGCGGAAACTCTCGGCATAGATCTTGTAGACGTCTTCGGTACCCGACGGCCGCGCGGCGAACCATCCCGCCTCGGACTCGACCTTGATGCCGCCGAAGGCCTGATCGTTGCCCGGCGCACGGGTTCGGATATTGCTGACGGGATCGCCGGCGAGCTGGCGCATGTCGAGCTGCTCGGGCCCAAGCGCCTTCAGGGCATTCTTCTGTTTCGGCGTCGCCGGCACGTCGATCCGCTCGTAGAATGGCACGCCAAGCTCGTCGGTCAGCCCGGCAAACAACTGGCTGGGATCGCGGCCGGTTCGGCCGAGGATCTCGGCGGCGAGCAACCCCATCACGATACCGTCCTTGTCGGTGGTCCACACCGAGCCATCGCGCTTGAGAAACGACGCGCCGGCGCTTTCCTCGCCCGCGAAGCCAAACGCACCGGTACCGAGGCCCTCGACGAACCATTTGAAGCCGACCGGGGTCTCGACCAGCTTGCGGTTCAACTTGCCTGCGACACGGTCGATGATCGAACTCGAGACGATGGTCTTGCCGATCGCCGCATGCTGGCCCCATTGCGGACGATGCTCGAACAGATAGGCGATCGCGGCGGCGAGAAAATGGTTCGGATTCATCAAGCCGTTCGTGCGCGTCACGATGCCGTGCCGGTCGGCATCGGTGTCATTGGCAAAGGCGACGTCAAATCTGTCGCGCATCTGGATCAGGCTCGCCATCGCGAAGGGGGACGAACAATCCATCCGGATTTTTCCATCCCAATCCGCGGTCATGAAGCGGAACGTCGGATCGACGGCCTCGTTCACGATCGTTGCATTGATTCCGTAATGCTCGATCAGCGGCTGCCAGTAATGAATGGCGGCACCGCCCAGCGGATCGATTCCGATTTTGACGCCGGACGACTTGATCAGCGCCATATCGACGGCATTGCCGAGATCGGCAACGTAAGGGCGGATATAGTCATGCAGATGCGTCGAAGGCGCCTTGCGCGCACGCTCGTATGGCATCCGCGTGACGCCC
>Ga0137403_10010024_pt1 | contig 10509 bp, 8 predicted proteins | sample CZOMad2_1_16fung_FD_122057 | JGI IMG/M metagenome (GOLD analysis project Ga0137403, IMG submission 122057) | Vadose zone soil fungal communities from Angelo Coast Range Reserve, California, USA - CZOMad2_1_16fungal (Hybrid Assembly) | ecosystem: Environmental > Terrestrial > Soil > Vadose zone... | reverse complement strand
GAGGTTCCGGAGCGAGTGGAAGGGTTTTTATGGTTTCGCGGGCCATCGGGAACGAGTGGCTATTTCGAAAATCCGGAGGCGACGGAAAAGTTGATGCCGCTGGGACCGGCGATACGCGAAGGCGAGTACGCCTGGCTGAATTCCGGCGATCGCGCGTTTCAGGCGGATGGAGAAATTTTCATCACCGGCCGTGTGAAGGACATCATCATCAAGGGTGGGCGCAATCTGTATCCTCACGAAGTGGAGGAGTTGGCGGCGCGGGCGGAAGGGATTCGCAAGGGTTGCGTGGTGGCATTTGGATTGAAGGACAAGGGCAGCGGGACGGAAAAACTGGTGATTGTGGCGGAGTCTCGAGAAGAAGACGCTTCGCGAAAGGCTGCGATCATAGCGGCAATCAATGACGAGGTTTCGCGTGGGCTGGGTTTGCCGCCGGATCGCGTGGAATTGATTCCGTCGGGGAGTATTCCCAAGACGTCGAGCGGGAAATTGCGGAGGGACGAGACCAAACAGCTGTATGTGGCTGGAACGCTGAAGGCGGGCAGGCCTCCCGCATGGGTGCAGATTGCGCGCTTGGGCACGGGAACGTTTTTGCGGGAGGCGGTGCGAAGCGTCGGGCGCGGAATTCTGAAGGTGCTGGAGAAAATATACGGTGTGTATTTTGGCATTGTGTTCTTTTTGTGGATTGTGCCCTCCTGGTTCATCGTGAAGCAGATTAAGGATGAGAAAGCGGCTGGACGTTTTACCTCGTCCGCACTGCACGTGCTGTTTGCGCTTGCGGGAATCCGGTTGAAGGTTGTGGGCAAAGAATACATGGATACTCCGGGCGCGAAAGTGTATGCGTCCAACCACGCGAGTTATTTTGATGTGTTGCCGGTAATGATGGGTCTGGGCGTAACTTATCGGTTCGTGGCGAAGGGCGAAGTGAACGACATGCCGTTCATCGGGACATTTTTGAACCAGATGGGGCATTTGTCGTTCAACCGGCATGATGCCAAGTCGCGTTTGAAGCAAGTTCATCAAATCGAAGAGTGCTTGCGCCGCGGCGATTCGGTGTTTGTGTTTCCCGAGGGAACATTTACGCCGCAGGCTGGCGTGCGGCCGTTTCAGTTGGGAGCTTTTCGCGGGGCGGTGGTGACGGGTGCGCCGGTGATTCCCGTGTCGTTGAAGGGGACGCGGAGATTTCTGTGCGACGGGACAATCTTGCCGCGGCCCACGAGCGTGACGATTACGTTGTCGCCGCCGATTTATCCTTCGCAGGAATTGCAGAGTGATGATCCGCATCAGTTGCAGGAGATTGTGAGGTTGCGGGATTTGGCGCGGGAGGCGATTGGAAGGTATTCGGGGGAGCCGGTTTTGTAGCGGAAGAATTAAGAAAACGCGGAGAGCGCTGAAGGACGCGGAGAAAAGAAACCCAAGAACACAGCCAAGTATGTATGGCTGTGCCACAAGAGCGGGAAGCCGGCGGCTAGCGCCGGCTTTTTTGTTGGGTTGGAAACTAAGCGAAAAAATCAGGTACGTGACGCTTGTTGTGAATATTTGGATTGGCGGTTTAGTTGAAGCCGTAAGAGCGGCAGCAGAGCTGCCGCACTCCAAATTAGTGGTTAAGGGTGTAGATGACCGTGATGTGGGTATCCACTTCGATGGGACGCCCGTTGAGGATGGTGGGGCGGTAGCGCCACTCGCGGACCGCGGCCAGCGCAGATTGGATGAACAAAGGGTCGCCGGAGAGTACTTCAAGCGACTCAATGGTACCCGCGGTCGAGATAATGGCACGAAGTTCCACTCGGCCTTCATGTTGAATTTGCTTGGCCAGCGCCGGATAGATGGGCTCGACTCTGCGGATCAGTTGGGCCATTTGCGCCGGTTCACTGACTAAATGACGGACCAGTGGAGGTGCCTGATTGTCTGGAGGAAGCACTGGGTGCGGGTTGGTTGGGATGCCGCCGCCAGGCGTGCCGGGACCTGATGGCAGGCCGGGGATTGTATCGCCATCGGGGCCGTCGGGTTCTGGAGTTGGATTGCGCGTGGAAATGGGTGTTGGCACGCTCGGCAACGGACAGAATTGGCATGGCACAGAAATGTGCCGGACGGGATCGGTTGGGGCGTGGTGGTGATTGCCAATCGGAGCGTAGGGCGGAATCGGTGTCGCATTTCTTAGCGAGATGCGCTCGCCTTTGCTGAGAAGTGGAAAAAGAACCAGCGCTACCAGGGCGAGGCTTTGCAGGACGATGGAAATCGCGACAGCGCGCTGCTTGATAAGGCGGGCTCGCTTTTCGGATTGGGGATCGCCTTCGACGAGGCAGTTACTGAGCGAGCCGAATGCATCTTCGGACCCGCGGGACACACGTTGGACTTCGAGATTCATCACACACCTCCGGAAAATTTCCTGCGAGCCGTGGGATTTTTGCGGCGCCAGCCTCCGAAGGTTGCGATCCGGAGACCGGCGTCGCGCTCGCAGGGATGTGAGGTGCGCACGCCCTCTGTGTTGTTTGACACCGGGGAGAGAGCTAAGTGCCCACAGAGCAAGGAATCAGAGAGAGGGGACTTAACGCAGAGAACGCTGAGGATGCGCGCAGAGGTCGCTGAGAGGACAATGTGTGACGTCAGGCGGAGAGTAAAATTTCGAAGTTCTGGGCCTTCCACCAAAAACAAGTAATGTGTTTCTACTAGGATGGAGGGTTCGGAATATTCGGAAGGAAAATTGAAGATATAGTTACATCCAAACGATTCGGCGCCGCATCGAATTTGTCGGACGTGGATCCAAGGAGGAAAACCCGATGGAAAGGCGTTTACCCGAGGTAGTCGGCGTGCGCCGCACGGGCTGGGCAGCTCTGGACCGCGATCCGCAGCAGGACGTAGTTGAATTTACTTGTCCTCATTGCGGCGCGAAAAGCCAGAAGAAGGCCCGGCGCGAGCGGACAGAATATCGGTTTACGGATGGCTTTCTGCAGGATTTGCAGGGAGAAGGAGTGCAGTGCCATTTGTGCAAGCAGTCCTTGCGAATCGTGCCGGTGGTGATGCTGCACGATCAGGATGAGACGAGGCGGTTTACAGCGGTGTTTTCGGACGAGCCGCTGGTTCACGCGGAATAATCGCGATTCATAAGTAGCGGAAGAGGGCGCCAGTGGTTTGGGCGCCCTTTTTCTATTGTGTTTGAGGCGTGAACGAACAGCACTTAAATGCGAAGGCCCCGAGTCTCCCCGGGGCCTGGTAGCCGCATTTAGGCTCAGGGCAAGCCGCACTCCAAATTTGCGCCGGACGGCGCCGCGTTAGTAGCGATCATCCCGGTCGCGATGGTGTTCCCGATATTCGTGACGCAGATGCGCCTGGCGCTCGTAGGCCTCGTGGCGTTCGTGCGCCCAATGACGCGCTTCGCGGCTATAGGGACCGAAGTGCTCAACAGCTTCGTGGTAGCGCGATTCGGTGTAGGAGATGCGGCGATTGCAATCGTCCCAATCGTTGGCTTTTGCGGCGGGCGCACCGGCGGCGAGGAAGAAGCCGAGGGCCGCAGTGGCCAGAGCCGTCTTTCCGAGAAACGAACCGAGCTTAAACGAGATAGGTTTCATAAGATTGCCTCCAGGAGCCTGGCCCGGGCTGGCGATCGGGGTTGCATCCTGAGGATTCAAACACCTGTTTGAATGAAAGGTTTTGGTGGGTTGTAAAGTGCGGACAAGAGACTAGTTACATGAATCTCGATCACCGGATTGATGGGGGATCCTGTTGAAAATCGGGATAGCAGCGATCAGATAACAGATAGCAGGAAACAAAAAGTGCCGGGCAGTCGCCCGGCACTCTCGGTTGACTCAGGGATTGGTTTAGTGGCGGTCGTGGTCATGGTCGTCCCAATCGCGATCCGAGCGCCAGCGGTGGCCGTCTTCATCCCACCAGCGATGGCTATGTTCCCAACACCAAGCGCGCGCTTCGGCAAGTTGATGGCGATATTTTACAGCTTGCGGGCTGTCCCAGCCATGATGCTCGGCGGCTTCATGGAGTTTGTGATCCGCGTGGGCGATGCGCCTCTGGCAGTCGTCGTCCGCGTGCAATGGTGCGGCGCCCGTGAAAAAAAGCGCGGCGCCCAGGGCAGTCGCGGAAAGAAGTGCGCGAATCCACGATGGATTAAGTTGAGCCTTCATAGTTTCTCCGATAATGCCGCAGCCGAAAATGACTTGCGGCGAGATGTGAGGAAGGAAGGCCAGGGCCTACCGAAGGCGAGTGTGGGGGAGGAAGATGCGACTGGCAATCCGGTAATGACCTGAGGCCATCGGGAACTGCACGAGTCGACTATTTTTTCGGTTGAAAAAAAGTTTGCGGTCGAAGAAAGGATTGATTAATACGCCTGGAGGAACGGGTCTCCTTGCATATGATACTTTTCGAGACCCACGCGAATTTTGTCGAAGGCTTCGTCAACACTGTCAGCGTATTGGAGATTGTCGAAGTCCGCCTGGCTGATAGTGCCCCAGCGGACCATGTTTTTGAGGTTGAGAACTTCGTTCCAGTATTTTCGGCCATAGATGAGGATCAGCGTGTGCTTGGGCATTTTCCCCGTTTGCGAGAGGGTCATCATTTCCCAAAGTTCGTCGAGGGTGCCGAAGCCGCCGGGAAAGACAATGAGGGCTTTGGCGATTTGCGCGAACCACAATTTGCGCATGAAAAAATAATGGAAATTGAAGCTGAGCTCGGGACTGATGTAAGGATTCGCGAACTGCTCGTGGGGCAGTTCGATGGAAAGGCCGATCGATTTGCCGCCGGCTTCGTAGGCGCCGCGATTGGCAGCTTCCATGATGCCGGGCCCGCCGCCGGAACAGATAACAAAACGGCGAGGGCGAGGGCCGAGCGTAAGCGCCCACGTGGTGATCTTGTGGGAGAGTTGGCGCGCCTGCTCGTAATAGGTGGACATTTCGAGAGCGCTTTTGGCTTCGCGGAGATGCAGGCGATGTTTTTTGAGGCGAGCGACACCCCAACTCGACGTTTTCAGTTTTTTCAGCCTGGCGAGACGAGCGGTAGCGGTTTCATGAGACTCGATGCGCGCAGAGCCAAACATTACTATGGAGTCGCCGATTCCCTCCTTCTTAAGTTGCACGAGGGGATAAATGTACTCTGAAATGATGCGAATGGGCCGTGCCGGCGTGCTGGCCAGGAACTCGGAATTCTCGTGAGGAGCTTTCGGGGCGTGTTGGGGCTTGGGGCGCTTTCCTTCGGACATGGGAATTTTCTCCATTCAAGGTGCGTTTAGATTGTAGGCAGGGCGAAGCGTGGCGGCAACGTCTTTGGGGTGGTTGGCGTCGAATTGAATACGCAATGGTGCGGCGGGGTAATCTGGGAACAATTTTGCTGTTCACTCAATCAGGCGGCGGGTACAGATGAAAATACGCTGGGCACTTTTTGCGGGAATGTTTACTCTGGCAGCGGTTGCGTTGCCTGATGCGCGGGCCCAGGCGCCTGATGGACCGATGATTCCGCAGCCGGGAGTGCCAATTCAGCAGGGGCCGCCGTCGCCGATTAAGATCCGCACCGTGCTGGTGAATACCCCGGTGACGGTGAGGAACGAAAAGGGCGAGATGGTGCACGACTTGGAAGAATCCGATTTTCGGATTACCGATAACGGCGCGCCGCAAAAGATCACGCATTTCAATTTGGGTGGAGACCCGATTTCACTGGTGGTGGTGGTGGAGACGAGTTCACGGATTTCGCCGATTTTGCCGAAGATTCGCAAGTCGGGAATCCTGATTTCACAGACCGTGACCGGACCGACCGGCGAAGGCGCCATCGTGGGATTTGACGATGAGGTGAAGACACTTCTGGATTTTACGAACAGCGCCGATGCGATGGAAAAGACGATGTCGGGATTGAAGGAAGGATATTCCGGATCAAAGTTGTTCGATGCAATGTCAAAGGCGGTGGAACTTCTGAGCGGGAGGCCGGAAGTTTCGGAGACCGAGTTGGGCCACCGGCGAGTGATGCTGGTGATTGCGGAAGCGCACGATTCGGGGAGCGAAGAAAAACTGGGCGAGGTGCTGCGGCGGGCGCAACTTGCGAACGTAACGATTTACACAGTGGGCATTTCGAGCATGAAAGCGGATTTGAAGAAAAAGCCGGAGCACACGGGACCTTCGCCGGTAACCCCGGAGGGGACGTATGGTATGCCGGCCCCGCCCGGAACAGTGCAAACGCCAACGACTGGGGACACCAGTCAGCCGCAGGGACTGAATCTGCTGGCGCTGGCGGTTTGGGTGGTCTCGCATGCGAAGGATCAGGTGACGGCGCGTCAACTGGAGATTGCGGCGGCGGCGACCGGCGGGCTGCATGTTTCGACGTGGAAAGACCGGACGATCGAGAAGGTGATTGATGAGATGGGCGGGGAGCTGCATGCGCAGTACACGCTGACCTATACGCCGAGCGGAGAGAACACCGATGGATATCACGAGATCAGCGTGGCGGTGGCGAAGGAAAAGGAGCGTGGGTTGAAGGTGCGCGCCCGGCCGGGGTACTACCTGGGTGTGCCGGAGAGTTAGAATTGCTGACGAGTGCATTCCAAGAGCACCTTATGGTTGAGCGGAGCGACAATTTCACAATTCGGCTGGCGACGAGCGCGGATATTCCTGCGCTGCGCGGGCTGATTGATCAGTCGGTGAGGGTTTTGCAGCGCGAGGATTATTCGGCGGAACAATTGGATGCGGCGCTGGGCACGGCGTATGGAGTGGACACGCAACTGATCGCGGATGAAACGTATTACGTTGTGGAGGCGGTTGGCGCGGCTGACGAGAGAGCGTTGGCGGCTTGCGGTGGGTGGAGCATGCGCAAGACACTTTACGGCAGCGACCACGGACCCTATCGCGACAACTCCATGCTGGATCCGGCGCGCGATGCGGCGAAGATCAGGGCGTTTTTCGTGCACCCGGAGTGGACGCGGCGCGGGATTGCCAGCTTGATTCTGAAAACCTGCGAAGATGCCGCTTATGCACGCGGATTCCGGCGATTTGAGATGGGTGCAACGCTGACGGGAGTTCCGATGTATGCAGCGCGTGGCTACGCTAAAGGCGAGCAGATTGAAGTGCCGTTGCCGAATGCGATGTCGCTGACCGTGGTTAGGATGGCGAAGACGTTGGCGTAGGGAAACCACGGCAGGTCAAATCGTAAAACCTGAAAAGCCAAAGGCGCCCGCCTCGGAAGGCGGCCGCTACAAGAGCTACGCGAGGTGGTGCCAGAAGGCGGATTCGCGGGAGGCTAGCAAGGCGTCTTTGCGGGCGTTCCAGCGAAGGTAATGTGGCGTGCGGGTGTGCGCGGTGTGGTGCTCGCGAGTTTCCCAGACTTCGTGAAAGAGAAAAGTGCCGGGCTGATCGGCGCAGCGGTGCAGATCATATTGCAGGCAGCCTTCTTCCTTGCGCGTGGGGGAAATGAGCGCGCGAAGCTCGGCTTCGAGGAGGATGTGTCGCCCTTCCTTGGCGCGGAGAGTGACGACCAGGATGACCGCATTTTTCGGGAGTTTGGTTACCGCGGCGCCGCGAGAACGCCGGCGGGCCGGCCGCTTCGGAGCTTTGCGGGGTTTCCGTTTGGGCATGTCGGCGGCGATTGTACTCCAAATAGTTTTAATCGCAAGGAAGAACCGGGACACCCCGCTTGTCCACCTGAAGGTGGACGCTACGCTCGGATGCTGGCGAAAGACGACGGCTATTTCTGGTCGGCGTCTTTTCGGCCAGCGTTCAGGCTGTCGAAGTTGAGGAGCGTGTTGAGCACCAGGGAATAGGTGTTCTCCGTTTCGCCGCGGTAGACCGGGTTGATGGAGAACAGGACGACGTGGCCGGAGCCGCTGGGCACGTCGAGCACGGCGGGATGCTGGGCAATATCGTTTCCGTTTTCGACGAGGCCGGAGATGAGCAGATCCTTGGAGTCGGCGAAGCGCAGGATCACGCGCGCCCGGTTGGCCGTAGGGATGACGCGCGGATTGTTGAAGCGCTGATCGTCGGTTGGCTGGGGAGCTTCCCAGAGTTCCTTCTCCGGCTCTTCGGGAATTTCGGAAGCGGGGCGGCCGATTACGAAATCGGGGTCATCTTTGGTACCGCGACCCGTGGGGCGCGATTTCATCTCCGGGCCCAGGTGCCGGCGGCGAGCGCCAAGAATGCTGGTGACGGAGAAGATGGGGCCGTTGTCGCAATACGCGGACACTTTTTCATCGTAGCCATAGGCGATGGGGCTCGCCGCGTCAATGAGGCGGGTGCCGACGATGGAGCCGACAATCTTCATTTTCTCGGAGTTGCTGAAGGTGACGCCGCTCGCCAGTCCGGTGGAGATGGCCAATTGCGACGTGTCCATTGCCGTCAGCAAGACGCCACCGTTCCGCACAAAACTTTGCAGCTTGGCGAGGCCGTCCCAACTGAGGCCCGGGCGCATGTCCGGCGTCGAGTCGTTTTTGCCGACGAGGTTGGGTGTTTCAGGCGTGTTCATCCATGGAAGCGGATTCCCCCAGGCGGTCGGTGTGCCCTGCACGATGGAGTTGGGGTTGGCGTTGCCCGTGACGGGTGGAAAAAGAATCACATCGTATTTGGCGTTCAAGTCGGGAATTTTGCCGAGCGCTTGCGTGCTCATGTAGTCGTACGGGATTTGCAGGTTGTCCAGAGCGAGGCGCCACCAACCCTCGGTTTGTGTGCTGATCCAGGTGTGGACGTAGGCGATGCGCGGGGCACGGACAGGATGCGTCTTAATGGGTGGAGCAGTCGCAAACGCAATAGCCTGCAAGCCGAGAGCTTTCGCGGCGGCATCCAGGCTGGAGCGGCTGACGCCGTGGATGAGGAAAGTGCCGCGCGAGAATTTATGACCGCCGGATTCGAAAGGTTCTTCAGCAGCATCGATGGATGCGTCTTTCAGGCGGTAGCGGAGTGAAGCGAGCGCGGGCTCGGCATGATTGTCGATCGCGAACATGGAGCCTTCGCCATTCACGCCGCCGGACGCGTGGAGTTCGGTGACATGCTCCATTGGAACCGAGAGGACTTTGGCGTCGGTGACGCGAGTAACTTGCACGCCGAAAAGTTCCCCGAGGGTCCAGGCGGTGTCGTCGTAAGGCGTGGTCTGTGGATCTTCGGGGCTCCAGTATTGATAGTCGAGTAGCGTGTCGGCCACGCGGGAATAGGGCTGATCCATGCGGATGACGTAGCTGCCTGCTGGAAAATCGCGCGTGGTTGGCGAAGCGGGTTTTGGTTTTTCCTCGGTGTCGGTCGCTTTGCTTGCCTTCTTTTCTTTCTTTACGGGAAGCGTCACCTGGAATGCGTTAGTGGCGCGTGATATTTCGACGTGCTGCTTGAGCATGATGCGCAAAAGATCGGCTTGTACGCTGGCGCGTGGGTCGTCAGCAGGCAGGACATAGGCTGCCGGGCCTTCGGCTGATGGTTTTTGGATGGAGCGCTTCCCTTTCAGATAAAAATTCTTGAGAAACAAGCGCTTGTTTTCGTTGAAATAGTGGAGCGAGGTGAGCAGGCCGGTTTCCTCGTAATTGTTATTGTTGCGCTGCGACCAGAGCGTTTTGGGCAGCGGTGGATTGGGCCGAAACCAGGTGCGCGCATATTCATCAGGCTGAAGCGTGCGTTCGCGCGTGTCGGCGCCGCCGTTGCCGAACGTTTCATAGAGGCGGCTGATCCCGTTGTGCATCGCGGCGAGGAACATCAGATAGCCCGGGGACCATGTATCGAAATCACCGTGGGCAAAGACGCCGGGCATGCCGAACTTGGACATGTCGGCGACATTGCGCGCGCCGATCATTTGCCATTCGTCAACCAGAATTGGATCGACCCAGGCGTTGTAGGGGCCGTCGCCGACGGTGTTGTCGTAGAGATAGGGGACGGATTCGTGGAGGTCGTGCAGCACCTGGGCATTCCAGCCGAGGTAGGTGTTCAAAACATTTTGCGTAAGCTTGAGGGTCATGGCCATGGCGTCGCGGTTGTTGTCGTGCGCAACGTATTTCCCCCAATAAATGAGCGGCGGATAGAAGTCCTTCGGGTGGGCGAGATGCCATTTGTAGAGATCGACCATGCGGTCGCGGCCGTCCACTTCGACGACTGGAGTAATCAGGGTGATGACGCCGTCGCGAATATCTCGGACATAGGGACTCTCGTCAACGGCGAGGCGGTAAGCCAGCTCCATCAACGCGGTGGGCGCGCCGGTTTCCGGTGAGTGGATTGTGCCGGTGATGTAGTAGACGGGAACGGATTCGGCTACGAGATTGTCGGCTTCGGTGTCGTCGAGATGAATGGTGCGCGGGTCGGCAAGTTTCGTGAGGCGTTGGCGGTTCAGTTCGAGATTTTTCAGATTGGCTTCGGAAGAGACGGCGACGGCGATCATTTCGCGGCCTTCTTCGGTAGTGCCGATTGAGAAAACTCTCACGCGCGGGCTGGCTTTTTCGAGCAGGCGCATGTACTTGTAAACGTCTTCGGCGTACGGAAGGATGCCGGGAGCGCCGGCTACGTCGCCGAGGACGACTTCGGGCGTGGGTACGGTCTTGCTGGCGGGGAGATAGTCGAC
>Ga0137403_10010023_pt1 | contig 10509 bp, 9 predicted proteins | sample CZOMad2_1_16fung_FD_122057 | JGI IMG/M metagenome (GOLD analysis project Ga0137403, IMG submission 122057) | Vadose zone soil fungal communities from Angelo Coast Range Reserve, California, USA - CZOMad2_1_16fungal (Hybrid Assembly) | ecosystem: Environmental > Terrestrial > Soil > Vadose zone... | reverse complement strand
CCTACGCGGAACGCGTTGCGCTGGACGAACGCTATGTCAACAGCCAGTCGATCGTGGGCGACGTCGCCATCCTGTGCAAGACGGTCAAGGTCGTTCTGTTCCGCGAGGGAGCTCGCTAGCCGTCGGCGCCAAGGTCACCAACCCACGTCTTTCGGACCCCGCTGGGCGAAGAAAGATGGCTTTTGTCGTAACGATGCAGCGCCGACACTTCCGTTGCGCAGCATTTGCCCATACCCCTAGGAGCCAATGATGGACAGGGCGACCTCCGAGGTCACTCCAGAAGGCGGCGCCGTTGTGCACCTGGTCGGAAAACTGACCGACGCCACCTTCGGCTTCATCGGACCCACCACCAACGCGCTGGCTCAGTGCGGTATCCATCAGACCGTGATCTTGGTCACCGATCCGCCGCAACTGCGCCTGCTGCCGAAATTCCACCAGGCCGTACGTCTGGAACTCGCGCCTGCCGGCACCGGCTTTTTGCGCCAACTGTGGAAGTCGTTGGACAGCCTGTGCACGGTGTCCAGCGCGCGCCCCGTGGCGGCGATCCATTTGCACGGATTTGTCCCGTGCACACTGGCCATTTATGCGGTCTGGTTCCGCGGCGTTTCGCCCAAGTTGTTCATCCTGTCCCAGGGCTCCAGGCCCGCCTGGGTGGTTCGAGCCGCCAGCGTGCTGCTGAAATGGGCGGTACGGCCTTTCTCCCAATCGACGAAGCAAACTGCGATCGCGGACTCCGAGGGCGACAAGCCGCCCGTCCCCCCGATCCAGCTGGTCGATCATCCGATCGATGCCAGCTTTTTCATGGTGGACCGCGTGGAGGCGCGGCACCCGCTGCTGGTGACGAGCAGCCGCCGCCTCGACCCCGTGGGCGCCGCCCTGTTTGCACAAATGGCGGTGCTGCTGGGAGAAGACGCCATGCAGCTGAGCTTCAACTGGGTCGGTCCGACGGACAAGGAATCGATGGCCCGCTTGAAGGCTGCCAACGTCGGCATCTTCGAGCACGATGCAGAGACAGAACGCGCCTCCAAGCTGTCGGCCGGATGGATGTACGTCGCTCATGCGGGCTCGCCCGGCTTTCCGGTGCGGCTGATCGAAGCGATGGCTGCCGGCGTACCGTGTATCGCCTGGAACACGCCTGAGCACCGCGACGTGCTGCGACACGGTGAGACGGGCTTTTTGTGCAGCAACGATGCCGAGATGCTGGCCCGTGTCGCTCAATTGATGGACTCGCCTGAGCTGCGCACGCGAATCAGCAGCGCAGCACAGGCCGAAGCCAAACGCCGCTTTCATCCGGACAAGTTCAGAGACTTCGCGCTTGAAACCTACAGCTTGTCGTGAGTCGGATTCGGATTCGGGAGCCGATACACTGGCCCGATCCCCCTACTCTCTGACCGCCGATGACCGCTTTGCATGCCATCTCTGGACGAAGTAAAAAACTGCCGCCATTGCGTGTCGGCGTAGGCGGTCCCGTCGGCTCAGGCAAGACGACGCTGGTCGAGATGCTGTGCAAAGCGATGCGCGATCGCTACGACCTGGTGGTCGTCACCAACGACATCTACACCAAGGAAGATCAACGCCTGCTGACGGTGTCGGGCGCACTGGAGGCCGAACGGATCATGGGCGTCGAAACCGGCGGCTGCCCGCACACGGCGATCCGCGAAGACGCCTCGATCAACCTCGAAGCGGTAGACCGCATGCTGGAGAAGTTTCCCAACGCCGACATCGTCTTCATCGAGTCGGGCGGCGACAACCTGGCCGCCACCTTCAGCCCCGAGCTCAGCGACCTGACGATCTATGTGATCGACGTTGCCGCCGGCGAGAAGATCCCGCGCAAAGGCGGTCCCGGCATCACCAAGAGCGACCTGTTCGTAATCAACAAGACCGACTTGGCGCCCTACGTCGGCGCCAACCTGGACGTGATGAAGGCCGATACCGAGCGCATGCGCAGCGGACCGAACGGCACACGGCCCTTCGTGATGACCAACCTCAAAACCAAACAAGGGCTGAACGACATCGTGTCGTTCATCGAGCGCAAAGGCTTGCTGACGACGGCCTGAACGGAGTGCTTGCGGCAGTCAACGAATCGCGCTCATGCTGTGCAGCGCTTTCACGGCACCCGCACCGACCGAAGCGCCAAAACGCTTGGCCAGGCGCTCCGCCACGTTGTCCTTCGGCGTGTAGTCGATGATGTCCTCGGCCTTCACCACTTCGCGCGCCACGTAGTCGAGGTTGCCGAGGTGATCGGCGAGGCCCATCTTCACGGCCTCTTCGCCGTTCCAGTACAGACCGGAAAAGGTTTCAGGCGTCACTTTCAGCCGACTGCCCCGCCCCTCTTTCACGACGCGGATGAACTGCTGGTGGATCTGGTCCAGCATGGCCTGGGTGTAAGCACGGTGCTTGTCGGACTGCGGTGTGAACGGGTCGCCGATCGCCTTGTTCTCGCCTGCTGTCATCAAACGCCGTTCGACGCCGAGCTTTTCCATCGTGCCCGTGAAACCAAAGCCATCCATCAGCACGCCGATCGAGCCGACGATGCTGGCCTTGTCGGTGTAAATTTCGTCGGCCGCCACGGCCATGTAGTACGCGCCGGAGGCGCACATCTCTTCGATCACGGCGTAGACCTTTTTCTTGTGCAAGGCCTTCAGACGGCGGATCTCATCGTTGACGATGCCGGCTTGTACCGGGCTGCCACCCGGTGAATTGAAGCGCAGCACGACGGCACGCGCGCCCTCGTCTTCAAATGCCGTCTTCAGTGCGGCCACCAGCACCTCAGCGCTCGCATCCGAGTCCCCTGCAATTTCGCCGCGCACCTCCACCAACGCGGTGTGCGGCCCACTCGGAGCCATGGTTGCACTGCGTGCACTGAGCACGGCCCAGAACACCGCGATGAACAGGATCAGCCACATGAGACGAAAGAAAATGCGCCAACGGCGCTCGCTGCGACGGTCTTTCATGTAGTCGCGGGCAAATGTCTCCGCCACGCTGTCCCAATGGCTGGAAGGCGCAGCTGGCGCTGGAACAGCGGATGAAGAAAGCTCGTCTGGCGGATTCATGATGTGCTTCTCAAGCCTTCGTAAGGATCAAGGTCGGTTCAACCTGAAAAGGCAGGTTGGGTATCGCGAGAAGGATACCAATACACCTGCCCTTCACGCTCTTCGACTTGCAACGACGTCAACCTGCCGCGTCCGCACGGCCCGCCGATACAGCGCCCGGTGTGCGGCTCGTAGCTGGCGCCGTGAACCGAGCAAATGATGAACTCTTGCCGGCTGTCGAGAAATTCGCCCGGCTGCCAATCCATGCTCGTCGGCACGTGAACACAGCGATTGATGTATGCAACAACCTTGCCCTCAAACCGCAACGCGAACGCCGTTGCGGGCTCGTGGTAATACAGCACGTCGAACACCAGCGCCTTGCCTTTTTCAGCCAGTGCATCGGCGTCGCACAGGCGCTGTGGCTCGGTGGGTGGCGGTTTTTCAAGCATGTTCGGCCAGCCAATCGGACAAATCGGCCACCGAATGCGCCACATGCAACGGTGAATAGCTTCCAAAAGCTCCAGGTTCGTGTGCGCCATAACTCACGCCGACGCTGGCCGTGCCCGCGTTGAGGGCAAGCTGCAAATCGTGGGTCGTGTCGCCAATCATCAGCGTGCGCTCGGGCGCCGTGCCAAATTCCTGCATCAACTCCCGCAGCATCAACGGGTCGGGCTTGGACGCGGTTTCATCGGCCGTTCGGCTGCCGTCGAACAGGCCGTGCAGTTCAGACGTGTTGCTCAAAGCCGCGTCGAGTCCGCGCCGCGACTTGCCGGTCGCCACCGTGAGCCAATGATTGCGTGCCTTCAAAGCGTTCAGCATCGCCAGCGTGCCTTCAAACAACACGATCTCGTGTTGGCGCGCAAAGTAGTGGTGCCGATAGCGCTCGGCCAATTCCGGATAGCGCTGCGCGGCCAGCGTGGGCGCCGCATGCTGCAATGCTTCTTTCAAGCCGAGCCCGATGACGTAGCTGGCGTCGCGATCACTCGGGACCGGCACACCCACGTCGGCACAGGCGTGCTGGATGGAGCGGGCAATCATGGCGGTCGAATCGAACAGCGTGCCGTCCCAATCAAAGGCAATCAGGTCGAACTGGCGCGGGCGGGTCATGCGGTCAAAGCCTGGATGAAGGTTTCACATTCTGACGGCAGCGGCGCTTCCAGTTCAACGCCTTCGCCCGAAACGGGGTGCTGAAAACGCAGCCGCCGCGCATGCAAAAACATGCGGTCGAAACGGTGATTTGCAACAGCGTCCCCTTTGGCCAATGCCTTGTTGACGGCGAAATCGCCGTATTTGGTGTCGCCCGCGATCGGATGGCCTTCGTTTGCCAGATGTACCCGAATCTGGTGCGTTCGGCCCGTCTTGATGGTCACATCCAACAAGGTGAAATGGCTGAACTTCTGGGTGATCTTGACCAGCGTGATGGAGCGCCGCCCGTCTTCGTACCCGTCGTCCACGGCCCTCACGCGTCGCTCGCCCTCGGCGGTCAGGAATTTGTGCAAAGAAATGTCGATCACCTTGCGGCTGGCCGGCCACGCGCCGATCACCAGCGCGGCATAGGTCTTGCCGGTTTCGCGAGCGCGAAACTGCGCCTGAAGCGCGGTCAGGGCCGAACGCTTTTTGGCGATCAGCAGCAATCCCGAGGTTTCCTTGTCGAGGCGATGCACCAGCTCCAAGAACTTGGCTGTCGGGCGAGCCTGGCGCAGCTGCTCAATGACCCCGGAACTCACGCCACTGCCGCCGTGCGCCGCCACGCCGGCGGGCTTGTTGACGGCGATCAGGCAATCGTCTTCGAAAACCACCGGAAACTCTCGCGCCGGCGCGACGGGCTGCTGACTTTTGTCGGCCACGCGCACTGGCGGCACGCGCACCTGGTCGCCCGATGCCAGTCGGGTGTCGGCCGCAGCCCGGCCCTTGTTGACACGCACCTCCCCCGACCGGATCAGTCGGTAAACATGGGTCTTGGGCACGCCCTTGAGCAGCTTGACCAGGAAATTGTCCAGGCGCTGGCCTTCCGAGGCCTCGTCGACTTCGACAAAGTGGGCTGCCGGCTTGGATGTAGGGGGCTGCCCGGGTGCCGCTCGAGTTCTTTTGGCGCCTATAATGCTTCGCACCACGTTGTTGCTGTAAGTGTTTGATTTTTCTGAGTTTACGTCGCATCCGCGACGGAACACACAGCAAGGCGCGGCGGCTGGATCGAAGGATCCGGCCACAAGGTGATGCAACGCACCCCAGCCGTGGCGGGCCCTGTTCCCAAGTGACAGGGCAGTGACGGCCCGGTGCGGCAGAGTAACAAGAACGAACCCTGACAAAAGGTTTCCAGGCAGCAGACAGTGACACCCCGGCCACGCTGAAGCAAGCGCGGCCCGGCTCTGTGAAGTCTTCTGCCCGCGTCCAGTGACCAAAGCGGATGTTCCCGGCCCCCACCCTCCCCAGCTCCTTGCGCGCAACGCCCAGGCTTCATGCCTTGCGGGTGGCGCGCGCGAGCCGGACCTTGGTTCAGCCCCGAACAACCCCCGCTCCAAGCACTGCCACGCATGCGCCAACGCTGTCTGACCGGCCGCCGATCCACTGATCGGCGCCACGTCACACAGTCCAGGGCGATTCCTTCCGGTTCCTCCACGTTTCTCGTGCATCGGTGAGCTGCCCCTGAGGTCTCAGAGGGCAGCATGTTGGTGAGCCGCCATGGCCCGCGAGAGCGGCCCTGGCGGTCAAGGAGTGCACATGAAACGCATGCTGATCAATGCGACGCAGCCCGAAGAGCGTCGCCTGGCCATCGTCGACGGCCAGAAACTGATGGATTTCGAAACCGAGATCGAAGGTCGCGAACAACGCAAGGGCAACATCTACAAGGCCGTTGTCACCCGCGTCGAGCCCTCGCTCGAAGCCTGCTTCATCGACTACGGCGAAGACCGCCACGGCTTTCTGCCGTTCAAGGAAATCTCCCGCAACTATTTCCGCGACGGCGTCGACGTGCGCACAGCGCGCATCCAGGACGCGATCCGCGAAGGTGACGCGCTGCTGGTGCAGGTGGAAAAAGAAGAGCGCGGCAACAAGGGCGCGGCGCTGACCACTTTCGTCTCGCTGGCCGGCCGCTACCTGGTGCTGATGCCCAACAACCCGAGGGGCGGCGGCGTGTCGCGCCGCATCGAGGGCGAAGACCGCGAGGAGCTGAAGGAAAACCTCGACCAGCTCGAGTACCCCAAGGGCATGAGCCTGATCGCCCGCACCGCCGGCATCGGGCGCAGCGCCCCCGAGCTGCAGTGGGACCTGAACTACATGCTCAAGCTGTGGACCGCCATCGACGGCGCGGCCCAGGCCACCAAGGGCGCGTTCCTGATCTATCAAGAGTCGTCGCTGGTGATCCGCGCGATCCGCGACTACTTCACCGCCGATGTCGGCGAGATCCTGATCGACACCGACGACATCTACGACCAGGCCCAGCAGTTCATGAGCCACGTGATGCCGGAGTCGGCCGCCAAGGTCAAGCGCTACCGCGACGACGCGCCGCTGTTCTCGCGCTTCCAGATCGAGCACCAGATCGAGACCGCGTTCTCGCGCACCGTCAACCTGCCCTCGGGCGGCGCAATCGTGATCGACCACACCGAAGCACTGGTGTCGGTGGACGTCAACTCGGCGCGCTCCACGCGTGGCAGCGACATCGAGGAAACCGCCACCCGCACCAACCTCGAAGCCGCCGATGAAATCGCACGCCAGATGCGGCTGCGCGACCTGGGCGGCCTGATCGTCGTCGACTTCATCGACATGGAAGAGTCGAAGAACCGCCGCGACGTCGAGAATCGCCTGCGCGACGCGCTGCGCCAAGACCGTGCCCGCGTGCAGGTCAGCTCGATCAGCAAGTTCGGCCTGCTCGAACTGAGCCGCCAGCGCCTGCGCCCGGCGCTCTCCGAAGGCAGCCACATCACCTGCCCGCGCTGCAACGGCACCGGCCACATCCGCGACACCGAATCAAGTGCACTGCAGATCCTGCGCATGGTCCAGGAAGAGTCGATGAAGGACAACACCGCCGCCGTGCACGTGCAGGTGCCGGTCGAAGTCACCTCGTTCCTGCTGAACGAGAAGCGCACCGAGATCACGAAGATCGAGCTGAAGCAGCGCATCACCGTGCTGCTGGTGCCCAACAAGCACCTGGAAACGCCGAACTACCGCCTGGAGCGCCTGCGCCACGACGACCCGCGCCTGGAGAACCTGCAGGTCAGCTACTCGATGATCGAGGAGCCGGACGACGAGGTCGGGATCACGCGCCGTGAAAAGACCAAGGCCAAGCAGGAGCCGGTGATCAAAGGCATCCTGCCCGAAACACCAGCGCCGGTGGCCGTGCCCAAACCAGTGCCGTTGCCCGTCGCTGCGCCCGCCTCTGCTGCGCCTGTGGCAGCCGCGACGCCTGCGGGCGGTGGCTTCTTCGGGTGGATCAAGAGCCTGTTCGGTCCTGAAGAATCGGCGCCGAAAGCGGCGCCGGTGCTGCCGACTCCCACGAGTACACCCAAGGGCACAGAAAAACGCGAAGGCGGCCGCGGCGAACGCAACGGAAGTGGCGGTCGCGGCGGACGTGATGGCAAACGGGGCGAACGTGGCTCAGCCGATCGCGGAGAACGATCGGGTCGCGACGGCCGTGGTCGGCGTGGCGAACGTACTGACAAGCCTGAAGATGGTGCCCCGTCAGAAGCCGGTCAGGCCCGCGGCGACGAACGCAACCGCAACCCCGAGAGAAACGCAGATCGCCATGTCGAGTCGCGCGGGGAAGCAGGCCGCAGCGACAACCGCCGCGGTCCGCGGCCCGACCGCGAGCCGCGGCGGCCAGCCACTGCGGAAAATGGCGCAGAAGAGGCACCGCAAGTCGCTCGTGCCTTTGTCGACACCTTGCCGGGTGATGCGCCTGAAACCACACCGGTCGCCGGTGAAGTTCAAGCCGAGCGCCAGGGCGGACGTCGGCGCAATCGCCGTGGCGGCCGTGGTGGCCGTGACCGAGATGAAGCGCGCCAAGGCGAACTGACCTCCGCTGAGGCATCCGCTGCACCGGTTCAGGCTGGCTTGCCGCTTGAGGCCGCGGAGCCATTGCCTGTGACTGAGGCGACTGAAGGCTCGCCAGCGGAAGCACAGGGCGCACCTGCCGCAGAGGGCGGGGAACGTGACAGCCGGCGTCGTGGGCGTGGCAGGGATCGGCAACGCCGTGACCGTACGGCGGAAGGCGTCAACCCTTCGGTCGAGGCGCAAGACGCTCCCGTCGATGTCCAGGTGAATGAGCGTCCAGTCGCTGACCGCTTTGTCGCAGAAGCCCCGCGCCATGCCGTGCACGAGCCGCAGGCCGCGCTGGAACCGGCGCACGAAGCGCCCGCCGCTCAGGCTGAAGTGTCGACCTGGGTCGCAGAGGAGGTGCCCGCTGTGGCCATGGTGCAGCCCGCTGAACCCGCCCCGGCCGCTGCCGTGCCGTTCGTATTGCAGACCGATCAACTGCAGACCGTGGCCGAGGCCGCCGGCCTGCAATGGGTCAACTCCGATGAGGACAAGATCCGCGCAGTTCAAGAAGCCATGGCACGTGAGCCCAAGCCGGTTCACGTGCCGCGCGAGCCCAAGCCGGTGGTGGCCATCGACGAAGGCGCGCTGGTCCTGGTGGAGACGCGCAAGGACTTGTCGCAGGTTCGGTTGCCCTTCGAATCGGCTTGAGGCCAACCCGTGAGGCGGAAAAGGCGCACCTCGGTGCGCCTTTTTTCATTTCGCACGGCGCATCGATTCAGGGCAGGCGCTCCAAAGCCCGCTGGTAGCCCGCTTGATGCATCAGATCGTCCCAGGTGACAGGCGCGGTTTGCGGCAGCAGATGAACGCGCCGGCTTTCGCTGTCCGGATCGGCCTGCCAGTGGCCTTGGTTCTGCGCTGCGACCAGTCCATCCAGCAACTCGTCGATCGGCCTGCCGCGGTTGAGTGACTGGTTGCACAACAAGACCATGTCGCAGCCGGCATTCAGCGCGGCCACGGCGGCATCGACCGGCGCCCCGGCCACCTTGGCGCCTTCCATGCTCAGGTCGTCGCTGAAGATGGCACCAGTGAAACCCAGCTGCTGACGAAGAATGTCTTTCAGCCATCGCGCCGAAAAGCCTGCAGGCTGGGGGTCGACGCGGGGGTAGATCACGTGTGCCGGCATCACGCTGCTCAGGCTGGTGCTCAGCCACTCGTACGGTTTGGCGTCGTCGTTCAGGATGGCTTTCAGGGAGCGCTTGTCCACCGGCACATCAACGTGGCTGTCGGCCTTGACGAAACCATGCCCCGGAAAATGCTTGCCGCAGTTCGCCATGCCGGCCAGCAGCAGCCCATGCATCAGGCTCTTGGCGAGCATCGTCGATACACGCGCGTCTCGGTGAAAGGCGCGATCGCCGATGACGCTGGAGCCACCGTGATCCAGATCGAGCACCGGCGTGAAGCTCAAATCGACACCGCAGGCCCGCAGTTCTGCGCCAAGCACGTAGCCTGCCGCCGAAGCGGCATCGGTGGCGGTCAGCGCATCGCGCATCCACAGGTCGCCCAAGGCACGCATGGGCGGCAAATGCGTGAAGCCATCGGTGCGAAAACGCTGCACGCGCCCACCTTCGTGGTCCACGCAAATCAGCACGTCGGGTCGGGCGGCCTTGATGTCGGCGGTGAGTTCGGTCAGCTGGGCGCGATTGACCCAGTTGCGGGCAAACAGGATCAGGCCACCGGTCAAGGGGTGCTGCAAGCGTCGGCGGTCGTCGGCATCAAGGACGGTGCCGGCAATGTCCAGCACCACGGGGGCGTGGACCCAGCTTTCCGCGGGATTCGTGTCAGGCATGCTCAATCTCGGGTTTCGACCACCACGAAGCTGGTGGCGTAATCGGTTTCGTCGGTCACACTGACATGGGCGACCAGGCGGCGGGCCTCGAACCACTGCGCCAGTTCACCCCGCAGACGAATTTCGGGTTTGCCGCTCGCAGCGTTGACGATCTCGCAGTCACGCCAGGTCATCGGCATGCGCATGCCCAGACCGATGGCCTTGGAAAAGGCCTCCTTGGCTGAAAAGCGCGTGGCCAGGTACTTCACACCGCGAGCTTCGACCTTGCTGCGCCGCAAGCGAAAGACTTCGATTTCTTGCGGTCCCAGCACCCTTTCGGCAAAGCGTTCGCCGCGGCGCGCCAGTGATGCCGCGATGCGGCGCACATCGCAGATGTCGGTACCGATGCCGTAGATCAAGGGGCCTCCGCGGTCTGAATGCAGCGCAGGTATTCGCGCACGGTCTGATTCAGGCCCAGCTCCAGGGCATCGGCGACCAGCGCGTGTCCGATCGAGACTTCCTGGACGCCGGGAACAGCGCGCAGGAAATCGCCCAGGTTGTCGCGGTTGAGGTCATGTCCGGCGTTGATGCCCAAGCCTTCGCGCAATGCCGCCTGGGCAGTGGCTGTGAAACCCGCCAGCACGCCGTTTGCGTTGGGTGTGCCGTGCGCGCGCGCAT
>Ga0137403_10004851_pt2 | contig 10509 bp, 7 predicted proteins | sample CZOMad2_1_16fung_FD_122057 | JGI IMG/M metagenome (GOLD analysis project Ga0137403, IMG submission 122057) | Vadose zone soil fungal communities from Angelo Coast Range Reserve, California, USA - CZOMad2_1_16fungal (Hybrid Assembly) | ecosystem: Environmental > Terrestrial > Soil > Vadose zone... | reverse complement strand
GCGAGTTGCCGGTAGATCGTAGCAACAACGGGAGCCACCACTTGCTCGCCGACCGGTTGAGGCAAGTTCGTGTGAATGGAATCCAGGCGCTTGGGTTCCAAGCGGTACCGAACGGAGACCGCGAGGCCGATGTTCAAGCCTTCTCGGGCCTGCACTGTCAGCACATCACCTTTTTGCTTCGCGTTTTCCGACGCTACCGTCGAATATACTTGTTCCCGCGTGTCGTAGATCGTCACGGAATCCACGAGCGGTGTAACAATGTGCACGCCGGGATACAAAGTACCGGGCCGCGCGCCCCAGATTTGGCTGACGCGTACTCCCGCCGCTCCGTCGGGGATCACCACGACGCTGTCTGTAATCAGGATCGCCAGCGTGCCCGCAGCCGCCAGTTGGAGCGCCAGCCGCCACCTCACCGGCCGGAAAGGGCGGTGCGCCAGTGCTCCCACCTCCGCACCGGTTTCGTCCGTGGTGTTGCGCCGCAGCAGCCTGCGAAGCTGTGCGGATAGAAATACGTCGTAAGCAACCAGAGCTCCGGCACTGCCAAACAATCCAGCCCCCAGAATCATCAACAGATACTTCAAAGCCAGCATGGTGTTGCTCCCTTCCCTTTTTCCCGGTGTCACTCCGCCGAGCGTCGAGCAACCATCTCGCCGGATGCGTCGCGCCGGGGAATCCCGGTAGCACAGGCTTTAGCCTGTGCAGCAAGTCCCGCGATCAGCGATGAACCGCGTAGGCCCGCGCCAATGCGGTGGTGCCTCGCGCCAGTTCCGTGCGTGGCGCAATCCGGCGTGCGGTGGCAGGCCGCATCAGCAAGAAGGTCGCCCGCAGCAGCAGCCAATGGAATGCAACCGCTGCGGCGGCGGCAATCAGCGTGGCGCTTACGAGGGTGGCGAACTGCAGTATGGCGATCATGACGTGCCTCCTCTGTTGCGATTTTGGATATCGCACAGTCATGACCAATCTCAAGATATTGATAATGCATGACTTACAAGGCAGGCAGGGCGACTGTTTCGTGTGGGCTCTTACACGCTGTGGGCCCAAGCACGCACCGATTGGCGGTTTCACCCATCTAGAGGTAGTGTAGGAAGTGGGAGAGGCCGCCAGCGCAATTCAAGTCCGCGCTCGCGTCACACGCAAAAACTTTCGATGACGCCAGGCTCAGGATTCAAAGTTGCACGGATTTTCGGAATCCCCATTTATTTGCATTCCACTTGGGTGGTCATTTTTGCGCTGAGCACGTTTTCGCTCGGGAGTCTTTTCACCCAGAAGTATCCCCACTGGACGACGGTGCAACAGTGGGGCGTCGGGCTACTTACCAGTTTGCTCTTTTTCGGTTCGGTTCTGTTCCACGAGCTCGCGCACAGTGTCGTCGCTCAGCACTATAAGATCCGCGTCGTTTCCATCACGCTCTTCATTTTCGGCGGGCTTGCCCGCATTGCTCGCGATCCTTCGAAGGCGATTCAGGAATTCAACATCGCCGTCGCGGGGCCGGTGGCAAGTTTCTTCCTTTATGGCATGTTCAAGATTCTGGTGAAATCATTTCCGCAAATCGAAATGCTTGCTGCTCTTGCCGGCTGGCTCGCGTTTATCAATTTTCGATTGGCACTCTTCAATCTGATTCCTGGATTTCCCCTGGATGGCGGAAGAATTTTCCGCGCCATCGTCTGGGGAATAACCAAAGACCATTCGCGGGCGACACGTATCGCCGGTACGAGCGGAAAGCTCGTGGCCTATGGCTTGATGGCCTGCGGAGGGTTCTTCTTTCTGAAGGGAGATTGGCAATCCGGCATCTGGCTGGTTTTCATCGGTTGGTTCCTCCTCGACGCAGCCCAAGAAAGCGTCGCCCAGGTCGCCATTCGCGAAACGCTCTCCGGCCTCAGCGCCGCCGATGTGATGAGCCATGAGATTCCTACCGTGGACGGGCACATCACCCTGGAAGAATACGGCGCTGAGGTTCTGCGGACGGGCCGCCGCTGTCATCTCGTTCTCAGCGACGACCGCCTCGTCGGCATGATGAATGTCCACATGCTCAATTCCGTGCTTCGTGAAGAGTGGGCGCACAATTCCGTCCAATCCGCGATGATCCCACGGGAGCGCCTCCTTTGGGCTGCCCCTGAGGAACCGCTCCTCCGGTTGCTCGAGCGCTTGCTTGCTGCCGACATCAACCAAATGCCGGTCGTGAGCGGCACGGAGAATGGCGGTTCCCACGTCGTCGGCATGGTCACACGCGACTCCATACTGCGTGTCGTGCAAAACCGCGCAGAGTTGGGCCCGGTGGCCTCGAGTCGTTAGGCGCGTCAATTCCAAGTGGGTCGCGCCTTCCTGCGCGTCGCGTAATTCCCTGACAAAGGAAGCAGCTAATCCGCGACAGCGGATTGGGCGCCAATTGACGCGTCGCAGGCGTCGTTAGCGCGGCGGCGCTCCAGCGTGACGCGCACTCCATGCCGCGGCCGCAGCGTAATGGAGGCCAGTGGTTCCACCCGATGATTCGCCACCAGCCGCAGCCGAAACTTCTGCGCAATCGTCGCCAGAATCAGCGATGCTTCCATCAACGCGAAGGCATTGCCGATGCATTGGCGCGGCCCGCCGCCAAAAGGGAAATAAGCGAACTTTGGCAATCGCTTGAGCAAATCGCCTTGCCAGCGGTCGGGCCGGAATTCTTCCGGCGCGTCGTACCAGCGCGGGTCGCGGTGCACCACCCACTGCGCCATGGCCACGCCCATTCCTTTTGTCACCGGGTAGCCTGCAATTTCATGGTCCTCGATGGCTAGCCGCGCCAATCCCCACGCCGGTGGATAGAGCCGCAGCGATTCGGTGATGACATGTCCGGTGTAGGAGAGGTTTGGCAAATCGTCGAGTCCAGGCGCGCGGCCGGCAAGGACCGAATCCAGTTCCGCATGGAGTTTCGCTTCCGCCGCGGGATTTTGCGCCAGAAGCCACCAGGTCCAGGAAAGTGTGCTCGCGGTGGTTTCGTGGCCGGCCAGGAACAAAGTGATGGTCTCATCGCGAAGCTGCCGGTCCGTCATTCGTGAGCCGTCTTCATCCTGCGCCGAGAGCAGCATGGAGAGCAGGTCGCCCGCGTCGCGGCCGGAAGCGCGGCGCTCGGCGATGATTCGATAAAGAATTTTCTCGATCTGAGCGACTTCCCGCTTCACGCGCAGGTTCGTGGGCGTCGGCAGCCACTGCGGCACAAAAATCGTCCTTCGAAAATTTGCGCCGATTTCCAGCAACAACTCCAGTGATCGGCCAACATCTTGCGCATCACGCTCGACGTCGGCATCGAACAGCGTTTTTCCCACGATTTGCAGAGTCAGCCGCATCATCTCTTGATGCGCGTCACGCTCTTCCCCGTCTCGCCAGCCGCTCAGCATCCGCTGTGTGTAGTCCACCATCGTCGCCGCATAAGAAGCGATGCGCCCGCGGTGAAACGCCGGCTGGGCCAGCCGCCGCTGCCGCAGCCAGAACTCTCCTTCGCTCGTCAGCAAGCCTTCGCCAAAGACGTGCCGGTTCGCGCGGAGTACCCGGCCTTTTATGTATTTGCGGGCATTCGTTACCAGCGCTTCCTCGATTGTGGCCGGATGGTTAATGAAAATCGTCTTGAAATTCAGGACTCGGATTCCCGCGACGTCGCCATACTCGCGCGCGAGTTTGGTGAAGTATTCCAGCGGAGTGTCATTGAGCGGACCGAGCGACCACCGCCTGAGCCCTTCGGAAGGTCCTGGAGGAAATTTCTTGGAGGGCACGCGCCACATGCAACGATGCTATGCCGTGGTTTTGTTCTGGTCAAACGCGGGATGTTCTGGTTGACGAAATCGCGCTAGCGAAGCGCTCGAATTCGAAAGCCGCCTCGCCGGAAATCAGCCGCCACCCGCGAAAAGCCTGCCGCTTTCAGCCTCGCGGACACCGTCGCCGGGTCTACCGGCACGAACGTGCTCCGAATGTGTCCAACCCGGTGCAGCCACCCATTTTGAATCTCAAACGCGAGGAAAACACCGCCAAGCCGAAGCACGCGACAAATTTCCGAAAATACATGATTCTGCAATTCGTTCGAACGCAGATGATGAAGCATCAGAATGGCGATAGCCGAAGAAAACGTGTTGTCCGGAAACGGCAGTGTCGCGGCATCCCCCTGGACCGCAGCCGCATTCGTGCCGCCGACGCGCCTACCCAGCTTGGCTGCGAAAGCGTGATCGTATTCGAGACAGGTCACCTGAGCCGCGCGGCGCCGCAATTCGTCCGTCGCCGCGCCAAGTCCCGCACCTAGCTCTAGCACATGCTCGCCAAGCTCCGACCCCTGCAGAATCCATGGCAGAAGTTGCCGCTGCGTAACATACCGCCAGAACTGCGATCCGCAAAACCACGTTTCGAACCGATTCATAGATGTCTCGGACTGTTTTGAGGGCAGCTAACTGTATCGCGCCATCGACAAGTTAGCGAAGCATGGTACGGATGCGGCGGAGCGCGGGAGCGAATTGATCCGCGTTGTAAGCCGATGGATTCTCCAATTGTTGGAAGAGCCCATTGATCGCCGCGCGCACTTCGGCGGCATTCGCGGGCTTCGCGTCGCGGCTGTAAGCGATGTACAGCGAATCAAGCGCCATAGCGGCCTGCTCCGCGGCGCGTTCGTCAGCAAGCGAAATATTCTCTGCGTCATCGGAAATACGTTGCAGCATTCGCAGCGTAGTGGCCTGATCGTACTGCATCGCTGCCAGGCGTTCGGCAATCCGGTGAGCCACCGGCGCGGCCGCGGACGCCGCAGACGCGACGGTGTTGCGATCGGGGTTCAGCTTGCTCATCTCACTGGAGACCGCAATGAGCAGCTTTTCCAACTCCTGCGCGTTCGCCGAATCAACTTGTTGCGCCAGGAGACGAAATACGGTATAGCGCGAACTGTTCCACGCCGGGTCGCCCGGCCGCCGCCTGCCATAGCCATGCTCCTGCCGCCAACTGTCCTTCGCCGGCCCGAGCGCGTGATGGCACGCGAAACAGGAGAGCTCGGAATACTCCGGCCACACATCTTTTTTGTCAGCGCGTTCATTCTTGGCACGCCACGTCAGCCGCTCCATGGCCGCGCGCAACTGCAAGGCCTGGCCCGCGCTCCATTCGCGCACCCCGACCCACGCAACATCCTCGACTGGCTTCCCCGGCTCCGATTCGCGCGGAACTTTCCAGTGCCGCGGCATGACGGCCGAAAAAGAATCCAGTTCAAAATATAAATCGGGATGTCCCGCGGCAATCATCTCGTGATCCACAAATTTGTTTTTCGTTCCGAGATGGCATTCGAGGCATTTTTCGGTGCGATGGATGACATCACGCGTATCGTTCATTCCCAGCGCTACCGACTTTTCATGCGGCCACGAGCGCGTCGTGTGCGGCCCCAGCCAGCCCGAAGCCGCTCCGTGGCAATTTTCGCACGAGACTCCTTCCGAAATCTCAAACGCACGTCCGCGCTGCTCCGGAGACGGATTCAGCGCGTGACACACCAGACATTTCGGCGCTTCCTCCGCTTTCGCGCCGAGTTTCAAAATCCGCGCCATGCGTTCGCCGATGTCCCCGGTCAGCGCCTGGTAGGCGCGGCTGTGCTTGTCCTTGATGATCCAGGTCGAATATTCATTTTGCAAAATTCGACTGCCGGTGATGGGCTTCACGCTTCCGTGGCAGCTCGTCGCGGCGCACGAGCCCGGACCGATGTATTTGCTGGATTCCTTTTGTGCGGAAAGCACAGCCGGAAAAGCGAGGAACCATGCGCATAGAATCACGCGGTGGATGGAGGAGTTGGATGCGAGGCGCATTCAGTGTGCCGGTGAATCTGTTTGCTTATATCGTTTGCGCCGCCGTGAAGTCAACGTGCCGAGTTGTCTTTTTCGCGGCGCTGCGCGAAAAGCAAACGGGGCGCTATTTACAGCGCGCTTCCCGGCCAGTAGTATGCAGGAGATTCAGCACTCACTTCGCGCGAGACGGGGCGCCGTGATCTTCGACGACCTTCGGGCTATTCAACTGCGCCACGGCTTTCTGCCCAAGGCGGAGCTTGAGGACCTTTCAAAACGCAACCAGATCCCGCTCTATCAGATTCACAGCGTCGCCAGTTTTTATCCCCATTTTCATCTCGCACCTCCGCCCAAGGCGGAAATTCGTGTCTGTGCGGACATGAGTTGCCATCTCAACGGCGCCTGCGAACTGCGCGCCGATCTCGAACGCCGCTTCGCCAATGCGCGCCCCGAGGAGGTGCAGATTCGCGATGTTTCCTGCCTCGGCCGCTGCGACCACGCCCCCGCCGCATCCATCAACGATCACATTTTCACGGATGTCACTGCGGCGCGCGTCGAACAAATCGCTCGCAGTGCCATTCGCGGGGAAGAAATACATGAGTCACATCCGCAGGAAGCACGCGTGGAATGCAAAGCCGATCCGTACGGCGATGACGAAAAATACGGCGTCGTTCGCAAGCTCGTGCAATCCCGCGCCTTCGACGATGTCTTCGCTCAGCTTAAAGCTTCTGAACTTCGCGGCATGGGCGGCGCCGGATTCCCCACGAGCGTGAAGTGGGATCTCGTCCGCAAGGAACGCGACCCCGTCAAGTATGTCGTCTGCAACGCCGATGAAAGCGAGCCCGGCACGATCAAAGACCGCTTCATCATGACGCATCTGCCGCATCTCCTCATCGAGGGCATGCTCATCGCCGGCATTGTTACCGGCGCGAAGCTCGGCATTCTCTACATTCGGCACGAGTATCATCTCCAGGAAGAAATCCTTGGCGAAGAGATTGGCCGCTGCCGTCGCGCGGGCCTCCTCGGAAAAAAGATTCTCGGGAGCGAGTTTGATTTCGATCTCGAAGTTTTTGTCAGCCCCGGCGGCTACATCTGCGGCGAAGAAACCGCACTGATGGAGGCGATTGAGGGTCATCGCGCGGAGCCGCGCAACAAGCCTCCTTTTCCAGTGCAAGCCGGTCTCTGGCAGAAGCCTACGGTGCTCAATAACGTCGAAACTTTCATCAATGTGCCGCAAATTCTTGCGCGGGGCGTGGATTGGTTCGCCGCGCAAGGTGCTGGCGGCTCCCGTGGACTGAAGTTTGTCGGTGTTAGCGGCCACGTGACTCGCCCCGGCGTATTCGAGGTTCCCATGGGCACGCCCATGCGCGATATCATTTTTGGTCATGCGGGCGGCATTCGCGGGGGACGCCAATTGAAAGCCTTCGCACCTTCCGGTCCGTCTTCGGGCTATCTTCCCGCTTCGATGTTGGACGTGCGCCTCGATTTCAAGGCACTCTCCGAAGCCGGCTCCATGCTCGGTTCCGGCGCAATCGTGGTTTGTGATGACACGACCTGCATGCTGGACATGGCCTTGAACGCGGTGCGCTTTTATCGCAACGAATCCTGCGGCAAATGCGTGCCCTGCCGCGTTGGCTCGCAAAAAATGACGGACATGCTCGTGCGCTGGGCACAGGGCGGCGTTCCCGAGGCGCAATATCGCGCCGATCTCGCGCTCCTTGACGAACTCTCGCAAGCCATGAGCCTCACTTCGATCTGCGGCCTCGGTCAAATCTTGCCCGCTCCGATTCAGTCCGTTCTGAAACATTTTCGCGCCGAAATTGATGCGCACATTTTGAAAGGCCAATGCACCAGCGGAATCTGTTTCACTCCTGCTGCGCGCGCCGGAGAAGCCCAGCGCGTTGGAATCCGCCCCTGAAATGACAACTGCTGCCACACCTCCCGGCCTCGTTGACATCACGATCGACGGCCAACCTGTTCGCGTGCCTGCCGGTACGAGCGTATTCGACGCCGCGCGCATGAACGGCATCAGCATCCCGACGCTCTGTCATCTACAAAATCAAACGCCCGTCGGCGTTTGCCGCCTCTGCGTTGTGGACACCGGCGCGCGCGTACTCGCGGCATCCTGCGTCCGCCCGGTTGAGCCCGGTCTGAAGATTGTCACCAATTCCGAAAAAATTGTGGGTGCCCGTAAGACGCTTCTCGAATTGATGATGGCTGATCATCCTTCTCCCTGCGCGCGCCAACAAAATTCCGGCGATTGCGAATTGGAAACGCTCGCCAAGACGGCGGGCGCATCGCAACCGCGGTTCGCTAAACGCACGGTTGCTCGGGGCTCAGACGATTCATCTCTTGCCATCGCCGTCGACCACGACGCTTGCATCTTGTGCGATCGCTGCATTCGCGGCTGCGACGAAGTCAAAAACAATTTTGTGCTCGGCCGCATGGGCAAAGGCTATTCCGCCGGTATTGCTTTCGATCTCAATTCGCCGATGGGCGATTCCACGTGCATTTCCTGCGGCGAGTGCATGGTTTCCTGCCCCACCGGCGCCCTCACCAACAAAGGCGTCGTCGGCACCGCCATCGCGACAGGTCCCGGCGCGCAAGGCTTCGAAGCCGAAGAGCTGCTGCAAATTCCCGTTTTCAAAGGCGTCTCCGGAACATTCCTCGAGCTCAATCGTGGCGCCATCGTCAAGCACCGTTTCCGCAAAGGCGAGATCATCTGCCTCGAAGGCGAATTCGGCTCCACGGCTTTCTACATTCTCGAAGGCAAAGCACAAGTTTCCATTTCCACGCCGATCGCCCACGTCAAAACGCAGGGCGGTGCCAAGGGCTTCTTCAAGCGCCTCACGAGCACCCTCGTGGCGCGCGAAGAGGACAAGCGCGAAGAAGAAGTGCGCGACAAAACAATTCCCATCGATGCGTCCGTCGACCTTTCTTATGGCAACCCCGTCGCCGAGCTGGGTCCCGGCGATCTCTTTGGCGAAATGACCTGCATGAATTTCTATCCGCGCTCCGCCACGGTGATGGCGGAGTCCGACGTCGTCGCGCTCGAAATGCTGCGCAATGTTCTCGACATCATGCTCAAGAACAAATCCTTCCGCGCGCAGTTGGACCAGACGTATCGGCGACGGGCCCTCGAAAATCATCTTCGCGGCGTCCCGATGTTCGCGGAACTTTCTCCGGACTTCATCGAGCACCTGAAGAAAAGTGTGGAGCTGCAACGATTCGCTCCCGGCCAGATGATTGCGCTTCAGGGCGAGCCAGCGGACAGTTTCTATCTCGTGCGCATTGGGTTCGTAAAAATCTCTGAAAATTATCCGGGCGGAGAGATGGTTCTTGCCTATCTCTCGCGGGGAGATTATTTCGGCGAAATCGGTTTGTTGGGCGGCGGTTTGCGCACTGCCACCTGCACGGCTCTCGACCACGTGGAGCTCGTTCGCGTCTCCGGCGGCGATTTCCGCCAAATGATTGAACGATTCCCGAGCGTCCGCAAAGGGCTTGAAGCCGTCGCCGCCGAACGCCGCGCCGCGAATCGGCAGCGCATGCAGATGGTTCACAGCGTTCCCATAGATCAATTCCTTTCGCAAGGGTTGATGGAAGCCCAGAGCCTGCTGATTTTGGATTTGCAGAATTGCACGCGCTGCGACGCCTGCGTGAACGCTTGCGCCGACGCTCACGACGGCATCACGCGTCTCGTCCGCGACGGCTTGCGCTTCGATCAATATCTTGTCGCGACGAGCTGCCGGCAGTGCCGCGACCCACTTTGCATGGTCGGCTGCCCGGTCGGCGCGATTCGGCGCCGCAATTCGCTCGAAGTCATCATCGAAGATTGGTGCATCGGCTGCGGCCTGTGCGCGCAGAATTGTCCCTACGGCAACATCAATTTGCATCCGTTCGAAGTGATAGTTGACGATCTCGAGCGGACCGGGCGCAAAAAAGCAGCCATCAAGCAGAAAGCAACTTCTTGCGATCTCTGCACGCATTTGAAAGAACCAAGTTGCGTGTACGCTTGCCCGCATGACGCGGCGCACCGCGTCGACCCGCGCACATTTTTTGCCGACATGCTCGGCCAGGGCCACGCGAAATGAGAATGGATCAAACGCAACGCGGCTGGGCCATCGCGTCGCTGGTCATTCTGGCGGTGTCGGCTGTGGTCTACGTGTTTTATGCGATCAATCCGCTGCAAGGACCGCGGGGCGGGAGCACCACTGGTCTGTTTTTTGGCGTCCTCGGATTTGGCTTCATGATTTTTGCGGCCCTCCTCGGCGCACGAAAGCGCGTGCCCACGTGGCGGATCGGCCGCGCGCAAGCCTGGATGCGCGGCCACCTGTGGCTTGGCTTTCTCGCGCTGCCGATGATTCTGTTTCACGGCGGATTCCATACCGGCGGCACGCTCACGCGCGTCCTGGTGTGGCTGCTCATCATTACGGTGTTCAGCGGAGTGTTCGGCGCAGCGTTGCAACACTATATTCCTCGCGTCATGACTTCGGACGCGCCGCTCGAAACCATTTACGACGAAATCGGACACGTGCGTTCGCTCCTCCGCGAAGAAGCCGATCGCGCAGTCGAGTCCATTTGCGGGTCGCTGGGGCTCGGCAAGACTTCAGGAGAAGAAGGCCAGCGCGCGGGCGGCTTCACGGCGTTGCGTACGATGGCCGCGTCTGCCGTTCCGCTGCGAACTTCGGCCGCTGTGAGCGCGGGCGCGAGCGCAGCGGTCGCCGCAGCCCCGGAGATTATT
>Ga0137403_10010020_pt1 | contig 10510 bp, 10 predicted proteins | sample CZOMad2_1_16fung_FD_122057 | JGI IMG/M metagenome (GOLD analysis project Ga0137403, IMG submission 122057) | Vadose zone soil fungal communities from Angelo Coast Range Reserve, California, USA - CZOMad2_1_16fungal (Hybrid Assembly) | ecosystem: Environmental > Terrestrial > Soil > Vadose zone... | reverse complement strand
GTTCAAGAAAGTCGGTGGCAATCTCGACGGCATCATCGCCAAGCGTCTCGATTTCCCTTACGCCTCGGGGGAACGCACCGCGATGATGAAAGTGAAAAACATCCGCACCGCCGATTGCGTGGTCGGCGGGTTTCGCTACGCCAGCGGCGCGAAATTGATCGGATCACTTTTACTTGGTCTCTACGATGATGCCGGCCTGTTACATCACGTCGGGTTTACTTCCGCTTTTAAGACGACTGACAAGCGCGCTTTGACGAAAAAATTCGAAGCATTGCGCAAACCACCGGGTTTTACTGGGAACGCTCCCGGCGGTCCGAGTCGCTGGAGCACCGAGCGTAGTGGCGAATGGGAGCCCGTCGATCCGAGAGTAGTGGTGGAAGTGACTTACGATCACTTCACGGGCGACCGTTTTCGCCACGGCACAAAAATCGTTAGATGGCGAAAAGACAAAGCGCCAAAGCAATGCACGCTCGACCAAGTCGCGCACCGCGAAGGTCGAGCGATTGCATTGCTTTAGTCGCCATCACCTTCCTTTGTCATCCCGAGCGAAGTCGAGGGATCTCTAACTATTTCGGCTCCCTAGACATGAGCTAGAGATGTCTCGACTGCGCTCGACATGACAAGGTTCACGAGGACAATGCGCAGCGGCAATGTACGCGTGACCAAGTCGCGCATCGCGAAGGGCGGCCGATTGGTGCTTTTGTGACCCTATTTCGAATTCAACGCAAAATTGATGTTCACATCGTAGTGCCCGCCGTTTCCGATTCCGGCTGGAAGCGCATCTACCCGTGTCACTTTTCTTCCAACGGCTTCGACCGACTCATCGACCACGACGTTCCCCGACGACCGCACAATTTTGAAATCAGAAATGCGGCCATCTTTTTCGATTCGGATTTTTGCCAATGCAGAAAGCTTTGCCCCGCTCGCTACCACGGTGGTTGGCTGAGCCCATTCGCGATAAAAGCGATCGTGCAACATGTTGCCGTACCAACTTGCGTTGGCCGGGCTGGCATTGGCGCCCATCTGTCCAGCAGCGGTCCCGCTTCCGCCCGTCTTCTGGCTCAACTTGCTTTCGGATTTTTTAGGTTCGCCTTTCTTTGCCGCTAGCTTCTGAGCGTTTCCCTTTTTCTTCGTTGGCGTCGCGGTTGCGTGTGATTTCTTTTTCTCCGGAGTAGCGCTCGGTTTTGCTGACCCTTTTTTCCTAGGGCTCGGTTTGGGCGAAGCGTCCGGCGAAGGCTTCGGGATCGCGCTCGGCGTCGGAGTCGGGTGTGGGGTAGAGGCCGGAATTTGGATCTCGCTTTTCGCCGGCGCCGAGGCTGGTTGATTTTCTTCCGGAGGAGACGGTTTGCGTTCCGGCTCGGGCGTCGGCGTCGCTTCTATTGTGGGAGTGTCAGCAGTCGCGTTCGCTTCCCCGTCAGTATTTAGCCACGTGATCTCCTGTGCGCTGGCGATTTTGGAAACGCCCGCCCAGCGCAAGAGCGCAATCAAGGCGACGACATGAACGAGCGCGATCAATGTGACGTTTCGCCAGAAACGTGCGTTGAGTCGCATCCCTATTTCGATTCGGCTTTTGTTGCGATACCGACTTTCGTGATCTGTGCGCGTTGCAACGAATCCATCAGCGTTACTAGTTTCTGCACCGGCAATTCACGATCGGGCCGGATCACGATGGCAACATCGGGGTTCGCACGCTTCAGCTCCAACAGACGAGCCGCTAGTGAATCAGCGTCCACAATTTCATTGTTCATCCTGATGGTCTCGTCACGATCGATCGAAATCGTCTGGACTTGTGCCTTGCTAACAGGCGCGTTGGCCGCGCTGCTCGAGGGAATGACAAGATTCATGCTATTTTCGAGCAACGGTGTGGTGATCATAAAAATGATGAGCAGCACGAACGCGAGATCCAGTAAGGGTGTAACGTTGATCTCGCTGAGAGTGGAGAAATTGCTGCGGTTCGAGTAGCGCTTCATTTTTTTATCCTCGCCGCGAGAACTCTGGCTCGCGCGGGTTGTGCTCGACGTATTTATGCTCGAATTCGGACGCGAGTTCGGCGGCGAAGTTATCCATCTGCACGATCATTCCGCGAATGCTTGTGACCAAAAAATTGTAACCGAACATCGCCGGAATCGCGACGCACAGTGCGGTCACGGTGGTGATGAGCGCACCGGAGACGCCGGGCGCCATCGTCGCCAGATTGGGAGAACCGGCGACGGCGACATCGGTGAAGGTGTCCATCACGCCCCAGACCGTGCCGAGCAAACCGAGAAAAGGGGCGCCACTGACGGCCGTCGCGAGCAGAATCATTTGCGATTCGAGCTCGAGCGCAGTTTCGCCAACAGCGCGTTCCATTGCCGCGCGGACCGCGTTCATTTGCGCCGGGGTAATTTTATCGGCAACGCCGAGACGGGCCCGAAAAGTCTCATCTACTTCGGCGGAGCCGAGCAGATGGAACGCGAGTTCCTGACAACCGGCGCGATAAACATTGAAGATAGGTGCGCCGACAAAGCGCGCATTTCGCTCGAACAGGCGAAGTGGCTGCCGATCCTGTCGGAACGCTTCGAGAAAGCGCGCCGTCTGTTTTCGGGCGAATTGGATCACGCGCATTTTTGTGATCATAACCGACCAGCTGAAAATCGAGCCGATGGCGAGAGTCAGGAGGACGATCTTTCCCGCGACGGTGGAATGCTCAAAAGCGAAAAGGAGCCCACCGCTCGCGAGGAATTTCGAGAACAGAATCGGCGACAAGTTGAACTAATTAGTAATGCGTTTTCTGAAAAGCGAAAGTGCTGCGTGGGGAAAGTTCAGCGGAGTGCAACTTCGCTGGGCGCACAGGCAACATGCCCGTGTTCCGCTCGGTCCGTCATCCCGAGCATCGTCGAGGGATCCGGCGGAAGTTACCGTAAAGGCTTCGCGACGGGATCCCTCGACTTACGCTCGGGATGACGGATGACGTTTCGGAAATGTCGGGCGCAATTTCGCGACTACGACAAACGCAATTCCGGTCGCGATCAGGAAAAAGGAAAAAAACTGTCCACGGGTGAAGGCGCCAACGAGCGACGCATCCGGTTCGCGAAAATTTTCGCAGATGATACGGAAGACCGCGTAAAAAATAAAAAATAACCCAGTGAGAACGCCGTTGGGCTGTCGCATTCGGGTGCGCACGAACCACAAGATCGCAAAAAGGACAATTCCTTCGAAGAAGGCTTCGTAAAGCTGCGAGGGATGACGCGGCGTCAGAATTCCCCGAAGTGCATCGTTCAATAGCGAATTATGGCGCGCTGCCTCAATGATTTGTTCCGGCGCGATTAACGATGAATCAAGGTTTTGCGCGACAGCAACTGTGCGGTCCCCCAGCGCTTTGTTTTCAATCAGCTCTTTTGGGAACTGCGTTGCCCACGAAACGTTCGTCGCGCGTCCGTAGAGTTCGCCGTTAATGAAGTTCGCGCAGCGCCCAAAGAACAATCCAATCGGCGCCGCGACAACCAACGCGTCACCCAGATTCGTCCAGGAAAGGTTATGCCTGCGCGCGTAGTAAAAACTGAGCGCAAGAATGCCAATCATTCCGCCGTGACTGGCCATGCCGCCTTCCCACACCCGCAGGATGGAAAGCGGTTCGCGTAGCATTTCCGGTCTATAAAAAAGGACGTAACCAATTCGCCCTCCGAGCAACACGCCGAAGAGCGCAGTCCAGGTAATGAAATCGCTGACTCGCTCCGGTGGCAGGTCGCAGTAGCCGCGCTTGGAGAGCAGGCGAACGATGAAATAGGCTGAAATAAACGCGAGAACGTAAGCAAATCCGTACCAGCGCGGCCCGACATTGTCCCAAAGCCGGAAGATGAAGGGATCGAAATTGTCAACGAAATACGCGAGCATCGCCGCGAATCTTCGTCATCATCCCGAGCGAAGTCGAGGGATCCCGTAGCGTCACTCTAACCTATATTTGACGGGATCCTTCGACGACGCTCGGGATGACAGCGCAAGTTGCAGTCGCCGATCGAGCCCGGCGCGGTGACATTGTGAGATTTTTCCATTCCGCCCTCCACCAGCGGCGCAGGCCCTGGCCAATTTGTTTGCGCAAACGAAAATCGGGAACGAAACCATCGTAGAGCTCGCGCCAGCCGGAATTCACTTCGCCGAGACGTCCCGCGGCGGCGCGATTTTTGCCAAGGGCGACCAGACGCCGCCGATAAAATTTCATCATCGACGCGGCGACACGCCCCGGCCTGCCCTCAAACGGCAACCGAGCAAACGCGCACTCGGGATCACGATAAACTGGACGAACGAGTCCGATATAATAACTGGCGACGTCAAGTAACAAACTAGCCGACATCAAGTCCGCTTCGCCCATATAAAAATATTTATCCTGATAGAGCGACTCGAACCATTTCCGATAGGTCACCGGGTATTGCGCGTTGTAATAATCAAGCAACGCGCTCACGTTTTCACCCGCGAGACCGCGCGCCAGCAAATTGGCGACGTAATAGCTGGTGAAAGAACAAAAATCGAGACCCGGACTGTAGAGTGGATCGATAAAACTGGTCGCGTCGCCGACCGCAGCCCAGCCATCGCCACAAACTTTTTCGCTCCAATACGGGAGCGCAGAGAAAGCGTGGACGTCGCCTTCAATCGCCTGCGCCTGGCCGAAGATGGCGCGCCCGACCGGATGCGAAATCAAATGATGGTGCAAACGCTGAGCCAGCGTTGCGCCGGCAGGCAGGTCGAAAATCCGGCTGTCGTAAACGATACCAGCGCTGACATCGCCGCCGCGCAGCGGAATAATCCAACACCACCAGCCGTAACCCATGAGATGATTGGTGGCCCACTCCCGGCTGGTGCGGCACGCGTTCGCCATTGCTGGGAATTTTTCGCGCCATTCATAACTGTCCCATTCTTTCACTCCGGTGAAACGCGCCCACACCGCATTAATCGGATGCTCGAGATTCGGCCGAAAATGGCCGAGCTTGCGTGCAATCATGGCGGCGCGTCCGCTCGCGTCCACGATCCAGCGCGCAAGGATTTTTCGCTGCTCGTTTTGAAAATCGAGCGTGACGACTTGTTCGCCGCCTTCGTGCAATTCCAGCGCCGTCACTTTGGCGGGCCGCATCAACTCGCAGCCGGCCTTGACCGCTTCCTCAAGGAGATGCGTGTCGAGCGTTGCGCGATCGACTTGAAAACCAGCGAGGCGCGCTCCGTAGCGCGCGCCAAGCTCGACACAATCGTCAAACGATTGTTCGGGATGCTGCGAAAACCACAAGCGCAATCCTTGTTTCGGTAAGTGATGGTGTCCGAGGTGATGAGTCAGCCCGAGAATTCGCGTCATGTAACAACTGCTGACCTCGGTGGTGGATTCGCCTACCTTTCGATCGAACTCGGTTGTCTTCTCGATGATCAGGATACGGGCATTGGGAGAGCGACGTTTGAGCACCAGCGCCGTAGCGGCGCCCGAAAACGCGCCACCGATGATCGCCACATCGTAATCCATGGAGAGGAAAATGATGCAGGCAATCGCTGTGAAAGGCAATTCCGCGCGGATCCGACGACAAAAAGCGGTTCAACGCACACTTCCGTCATCCTGAGCGGAGTCGAAGGATCCCGGTGCGAAACCTTAAAGGTAACTTCACGGGATCCCTCGACTGTCGCTCGGGATGACAAGGCAAAGTTACCTTTAAGCTTGCGCCATGGGATTCCTCGGCTTCGCTCGGAATGACGGGACGATGATTTTTACCAATTGCCGCGTAATCCTGGCAGACGCGATCCGCGACGACCTCGACGTTGTCGTACGCGACGGAAAGATCGCGGAACTGCGTGCGCCCGCGTCGCAATCGGACGATACGATCGATCTTGGCGGAAATTTTCTCGCTCCGGGCTTTGTCGATGTGCACGTGCACGGTGCCATTGGTCATGATGCGATGGAGGCAAACGCGGATGCATTTCGCGCTATCTGTAATTATCACGCGAGTGGTGGCACAACGTCCTTGTTACTAACGACTGCGACTGCCCCCTTCCCGGAAATCCTAGTTGCCCTTACGCAGATCGGAAAACTAGAGATTCCTCAAATCGCGGGGGCACACGTCGAAGGGCCATTCATTTCTCGGGATCAGGCTGGCGCGCAGAATCCCGAATTTATTTGTGAGGCCTCCGCGGAATTGATTGGGTGTCTCCTCGAACATCGCGACGTGATCAAGCGCATCACAATCGCACCAGAAATAAAAGGAGCGCTGGCAGCGATGAAAGAACTTTCTGCCGCCGGAATTGTCATTAGCGGTGGCCATTCCAATGCCTGGGAGGAAGATGCGCGTGCCGCCTTGGAGAACGGAATGCGGAGCGTGACGCACACTTTCAATTGCATGTCCTCGGCGCGAAGACGTGGAACAAAACGGGTTGCCGGTCTGCTCGAATTTGCGCTGAGCGAGCCGAAGATTTGCTGCGAATTGATTGCGGAAGAACACCACGTTTCTCCTGCGCTGATGAAGCTGGCCTATTGCGCGAAAGGCGCGGGCGGAATCGCCCTCGTGACCGATGCGACTGCCGGCGCTGGCCTGGCCGAGGAGACGACCTTCCAGCTTGCTGGGAAAGAATGTATCGTGAAAAACGGAGCCTGTTTTCTTGCCGGTACTGGTACCCTTGCCGGAAGCGCCTCGCGTCTGATCGATCTGGTGCGAGCGATGATCCGCAACGCAGAAGTCCCTTTGCCTGATGCGATCGCGATGGCGTCACTTAATCCGGCGCGCTCGGCTGGCCTGCCTGAGAAAGGTGAAATAGCAATTGGCAAGGATGCCGATTTGGTTGTGCTCTCGCCGGAGCTGGAAGTGGTGCAGACGTACGCGGCTGGTGCGGAGATTTTCGCTCGCTAGTTAACAAGAACCTCCGCGCGTCATCCCGAGCGAACGCGAGGGACCTCTCAATTAGCTCATGCACACACAAGCTTGATTATGTGTGGCCAAATGTGAGGTCCCTCGCCCTCTTTTGCGGCTCGGGATGACCGAATGGTAGCTTCTCGTTGGCGCGGGTACGGAAGGATTACAGCTCGAGCAAAAACTTCGCGATCTCTACTGAGGCGGCTGGTCGGCTGATTTTGGCGATATTTTCCGACCATTCCTGTAGCAATTTGCCGTCATCGGCAAAGGCGCGGGTGAGGGTCGCGATTACCTCATCGTTGTTTAGCGTGACCGTGCCAGAATTGGTTTGGGTAATGAGTTGCGCATTTCCTTCCTCCTGGCCGGGCACAACTTGATTGATGATCATTGGACAGGCGGCCGCGATTGCTTCCTGTACCGTAGCGCCCCCTGCCTTGCTAACGAGGACATGATGCGAGGCAAGCAACTGCGGCAATTCCGTTGTCCAACCTATGACTGTAAATTTCTGCGCGGAAGCATCACGAATCGATTCAACTGCGCGCTGCACGTTTTCGTCGCGACCAACCGTGACGGTGAGCTCAGTATTCGGAATTCTTGCCAGCCAGCGGGCAAGCTCGGAGGCGGAACTTTGGCCGGCGTTTATCATCTGCAAAATCCGCCACGGCGGGCCCGATGGCCGAATTTGCTGCCCGGCGAGCGCGGCAAAACGCGGGCTGACGGGAAATCCGAAGACGCGGATCAGCGCCCGATCGATCCCGGCGCTGACCAGCACCTCGGCGGTTTGCTCATTCGCGAGCAGGAAATAATCGGCCGAACAACGATACCAGATCGAATTGATCGTGATCGAATCGGTGACGCAGACGACGCATCTGGGTTTGGAGGCGTTGGCCGGCCCATAAAGCTCATCGAGCAAATGGGCATACGGCGGATAAACCGAAACGATGACATCGGGCCGATCACGCCCGATGATTGCCGATAATCGCTGCCGGGCTCGGGAAAACCAGCGCAGCCCATGGCGAAAATCCGGGCGTTGATCGATCCAGGAATAAATCGCCGACCAAACACGCGGCGCGCGATTGATCCCGACGAGATAAGCCCGCCGCGCGATCTCGTTTACGCGGCCAAACGCTTCCGCAAACAGATCACGACATTCGACAGCTGCGTCGGGCGCGACTTCTCCGAGAGCGTCGCGAATTCCACGCGCGGCGCTGTTATGTCCTTCGCCAAAACCGGCGGTAAGAATGAGAATTTTTTTCACGACGGGAACGGCGCGGGGAGTTTAATGGATAATTGCGCAGGGCAAAGTACACTTGGGCGCCATGAAGATGTTGCGGCTGGTTGGACGCACGGCGCGCCGGATAGTTTGGGAGACGGCGATGGACAACACCACCGGTCTGGCTGCGCAAATGGCCTATCAACTTCTGTTCACTCTTGCCCCGGGCCTTCTCTTTCTCTGGCACTTGCTCGGCTTGTTCGGGACCGACCCAGCCAAACTGCATCGTATGTTTGTCATCCTGAAAGAATTTCTGCCGCCGGATCCGAAGGTGCAGGACATTCTTGATTCCGCGCTCGCCAGCGTGGTTGTAACCGGCTCGAGCGGATGGATTGCGAACGTGGGAATCATCGCTGGGATTTATCTCGGCACCATGTTTATCAGCACAGTCTCGCGCGCCCTCAGTCATACGCACGGCGTGGTCGAAGACCGGCACTGGTGGTCGAAATACATCATCTCCTTTTTCCTGCTTTTTTGGTTCGGTCTCACCATTCTGGTTTGCTTTAACGCCGTCGTTTTCGGTGAAACGCTGGCCGGAATCGCGGAAGTAAATTTGCAATTGAAGATTCCGCTTCAAGAATGGGTCGCGGCGTTGAATCTGCCGCTTACCGCCATCGCCCTCATTATTCTCGCCCTCGGCCTCTATCTGCTGACTCCGGAAAATTATCTCACCATCCGGCAGGCCTTGCCCGGCGCGATTTTATTCGCAGTTGGCTGGCTCGCAGTGACGAAACTATTCCAGCTTTATGTCGCGAAATACGATCGCTATAACCCTACCTATCACGCCCTCGCTTCCATTATCATTCTGCTGACCTGGATGTATTTGACCTGTTTGCTGTTGTTACTCGGCGGAAAACTGAACGCGATTCTGCGCCGCGAACGCGAGCGCGACTTGCAAAATTCCGCTCCTGCGCCTCAGCCTGCTTGAGACTTTTCCTGTGACGTGCGCACCGGTGAGTCGCTTTTGTTTATGCTTGCTGATTGCATGCGCTCTCAACGGAGTGCCCGCCTACCCGCAGGTTTCGTCTGAGGAAATTCCTCAAAGCGTCGCGAAAGCTTCGCCGAGCCCGGCCAAATCACCAACGCCGAAGCCCAAAGCGTCGCCGAAGAAAAAGAAAAAGACTGCTAAGAAAACACCGACGCCATCAAAGAAAAAGAAGAAGGCGAAGAGGTCGCCGAGTCCGTCGCCAAAAAAGAAAACGAAGGCGTCTCCTACTCCGTCTCCGAAAAAATCGCCGTCACCAACCCCTGTTCCGCCGCAGGAGGAGCCGGTGGCGTCGCGCCCGACCCTAACACCTTCTTCCACGCCGCTCGCTACAGCTCGGCCAACGATTGCGAGCGGCACCATTCCACAGGTCGAAGTTGAGAAGTCAGGATTTGTTGGCGATCAGGGTTATGAACCGCCACCAACCCCAACCCCAAGTCGCAGCTGGTGGTTTTGGTCACGTCCGGAAGTCAGTTATCGTTACCTTTCGCGGTCGGTCCGAAGCGAAATCGATCGCGCCCCGGTGATGCGCCGTCGTTGGCAGTTCATTGTTGTGCACAACAGCGGCACACGGCAAGGCAGCGCCCGGATTTTCGATTATTACCACCGGCACGTGCGCCGAATGCGAAATGGGCTCGCCTATCATTTCGTTATCGGAAACGGCACCTCGACCGGTGATGGCCAAATCGAAGTTGGCGATCGCTGGCGGCGCCAGATCAACGGCGGACACGTGCACAGCGATTATTTGAACAACATTGCGCTAGGCATTTGCCTGGTGGGCGATTTCAATCGCGACCAACCGACCCGCCGCCAGCTCGAAGCCTGCGAAGAGCTGATCAATTATCTGCGAAAGCGCTGCGGGAAAATTGATGCGCATTACGCGGTCGTGCGCCCCCATCGCGAAGTGAATCCGCCGCAATGGGCGACTGATTGTCCCGGCAACGCCTTTCCATATTCCTGGTTTCGGAGATTTCAGGAGTGACCTTCCGTCATCCCGAGCGAAGTCGAGGGATCCCGAGGCGAAGGCTTAAGGTCACTTTGCGGGATCCCTCGACTTCGCTCGGGATGACGGCGTTTCTTGATTGTCAGCGCGGTCGAGGAGCGGCACCTTGTGGGTATGGGAGATCAACCGACGATCAAGATCGAATCCGCTACGCAGTTGGCAGTGTTCCTCAGCAACCGGCCCGGCGCGCTCGCACGTGTGTGTGAAGAATTGGCCGGCGCGGAAATTAATATCCACGCGCTTTCCACTTCCGACACGGCCGATCATTCGGTAGTGCGAATGGTGTTAAGCGATCCGACCAAGGCCCTCATGCTCCTTGGTGAACGCGGCGTGCTCGCGCTGGAGACGGAAGTGTTGATGATCGAGACGGAAAACCATCCAGGCGTGCTCGG
>Ga0137403_10010019_pt1 | contig 10512 bp, 7 predicted proteins | sample CZOMad2_1_16fung_FD_122057 | JGI IMG/M metagenome (GOLD analysis project Ga0137403, IMG submission 122057) | Vadose zone soil fungal communities from Angelo Coast Range Reserve, California, USA - CZOMad2_1_16fungal (Hybrid Assembly) | ecosystem: Environmental > Terrestrial > Soil > Vadose zone... | reverse complement strand
GGAATGCGCCAGCGCGTCATGATCGCGATGGCGCTGGCCTGCGATCCGATGCTGCTGATCGCGGACGAGCCAACCACAGCACTCGACGTCACCCTGCAGGCGCAAATCCTCGAGCTGATGCGTGAGTTGAAGGCGGCAAGCGGCGCTGCGATCATCCTGATCACCCACGATCTCGGCGTCGTCGCCGAAGTCTGCGACGAGGTCGCGGTGATGTATGCCGGCGAAATCGTCGAACGCGCCACCGTCGATGAATTGTTCGCGAGCCCGCAGCATCCCTATACCGTCGGACTGCTGGGCTCGATCCCGCGGCTCGACCGGCGCACGTCACATCTTGCCACCATCGAGGGCATGGTGCCGAATATGACGAAGCTGCCGACCGGCTGCCGGTTCGCCGCGCGGTGTCCTTTCGTCAGCGATATCTGCGTCACAGCGCCGCCGCCGATGATCAGTTTAAGTCCCGGCCACTGGACACGCTGCATCAAGGCGCCGCTGGAAAGGCTGGTGTCGTGATGCCAACGCACTCTGACTTCGCAGCTCGGGAGTCGAGAAATTGACCGCCCTGCTCGAGGTCAGGAATCTCGTCAAGCATTTCGTCGCCGATCGTTCGGTGTTCGGGCGGCCGACCGCGTTCATCAAGGCGGTCGACGGGGTCAGCTTCAGCGTCGATGCCGGCAAGACCCTGGCGCTGGTCGGCGAATCCGGTTGCGGCAAATCCACCGTGAGCCGGCTGGTGCTGCGGCTGATCGAACCGGATTCAGGCCAGATCCGCTTCGAGGGTCGCGACCTGCTCGCGCTGGATGCGAACCAATTGCGCGCGTTCCGTCGCGACGCCCAGATCATCTTTCAGGACCCCTATGCGTCGCTCAATCCGCGCATGACGGTCAGCCAGATCCTGACCGAACCGCTGGCGCTGCACGATCTTGTGCCACCTTCGGGCCGTCGCCAGCGCGTGGAGGAATTGCTGCGGCTGGTCGGACTGGAGCCGCGCTTCGCGCGCCGCTATGCCCACGAATTTTCCGGCGGCCAGCGCCAGCGCATCGCCATTGCGCGGGCGCTGGCGGTCGAACCGAAACTGATCATCTGCGACGAGCCGGTATCGGCGCTGGATGTGTCGATCCGTTCGCAAATCCTGAACCTGCTGCGCGACCTGCAGGACCGGCTTGGCCTCGCCTACATTTTCGTTTCGCACGACCTTGCTGTGGTGAAGCACATCGCCGACCGCGTCGCCGTGATGAATCTTGGCGGGATCGTCGAGACCGCGGATACCCAGGCGCTGTTTGCCTCGCCGCGTCACCCCTACAGCCGCGCGCTGCTGTCCGCGATTCCGGTGCCGAGACCGCGGGCAAAGCGCAGCCGCATCCTGTTGCAGGGAGAGATGCCGAGCGCGCTCAATCCGCCGGCGGGCTGCCGCTTTCATACCCGCTGCCCCTATGTGATCGAGCGCTGCCGTGTTGAGCCGCCGCCATTGCTCGCGGATAGCGCCGGTCACGCAACCGCGTGTCATCGCACGGCGGAACTGCCGCCGCCGGACATGATCGTCCCCGCCGACGGGGCATTTTCCCCGGCGCTGGAACGATTGGTGGCGGCCTTCAGCAATCCGGCGGAAGGCGCCGGCCCCTCCGGGGTTGATATAGTCGAGCCGATGCCTGCGGCCGGCGTTTGAAGATGGAGAACAGTCCAATGAAGATGTTGCGTTTGGCGGCCACGACGGCGGCGCTGTTGCTGTCGCTTGGAGCAGGCGTCCACGCCCAGACCACGCTGCGCATCGGCCTGGCCGAAGATCCGGACATTCTCGATCCGACGCTCGGGCGTACCTATGTCGGCCGCATCGTATTCGCGTCATTTTGCGACAAGCTGTTCGACATCGACGAAAAACTCAACATCGTGCCGCAGCTCGCGCTGTCCCACGAGACCTCTGACGACGGCAAGGAGGTCTTCATCAAGCTGCGGCCGGGCGTGAAATTCCACGATGGCGAGCCGTTCGACGCCGAGGCTGCAAAATTCTCGCTCGACCGCCACGTCACGCTGCCGGCGTCGTTCCGCAAGCCGGAGCTGGCCCAGTTCGACCATGTCGATGTCGTCGATCCCTTGACCATCAAATTGGTCTTGAAGACGCCGTTCTCGCCGCTGATCGCGCAGCTCACCGATCGCGCCGGCATGATGGTTTCCCCCAAGGCGGTAAAGGAAGCAGGCGACAAGTTCGGATTGAAGCCGGTTTGCGCCGGGCCTTACAAATTCGTCGAGCGGGTCCAGCAGGACCGCATCGTATTCGAGAAATTCGCCGACTATTGGAACAAGGACAATATCCATATCGACCGTATCGTGTATCTGCCGCTGGTCGACGCAACGGTGCGGCTGGCCAATCTGAAATCCGGCGGCCTCGATCTGATCGAACGGCTGCTGGCGACCGACATCAAGGATGTCCAGGCGGACAAGAGACTTAAACTGTCGAGTGCGATCGAGCTCGGTTATCAGGGCGTGACGCTGAACATCGGCAAGGACAAGGCCAAGGGGCCGCTCAGCCAGTCCGCCAAGGTGCGCCAGGCGCTCGACCTGTCGATCGACCGCGAGGCCATCAACCAGGTGGTGTTCAACGGCGAGTTCAAGCCCGGCAATCAATGGGTCAATCCCGATCATCCCTATTACCAGAAGGCCTTCCCGGTGCGCGGCCGCGACGCCGCCAAGGCCAAGGCGCTGTTGAAGGAAGCCGGCGTCACCGCGCCGGTGAGTGTCGATTTCATGGTGCCGAAGGGCGCGGAAACCGAAGCGGTCGCGCAGGTGATCCAGTCGATGGCGGCGGAAACCGGTTTCGACATGAAGATCAGGGTTACCGAGTTCGCGACATCGCTGAAGCAGGCTGAAGCCGGGGAATATCAGGCCTACATGCTGGCCTGGAGCGGACGCATCGATCCGGACGGCAATTCCTACATCTTCCTGAAAACCAATGCGCCGCAGAACTACAGCGCATGGTCCAATCCGGACGCCGACAAGGCGCTCGATGACGCCCGCCTTGTCACCGATCAGGCGCAACGCAAGGCGATCTACGAAAAACTGACGAAGTTCGCGCTCGACGAGGAGCCGCTGCTGTACATCTATCACCGCAGGATCCTGATCGCGCATACCACCAGGCTCGAGGGCTACAAGCAGATGCCGGACGGACTGGTGCGCGTGGTCGGGTTGAAGCTGAAGTGAGAAACGCAGATATCCTCTCGTGTCCCGGACGCGGTGCAGCGTTCTTACGCTGCTCCGCAGAGCCGGGACCTACCCGCCTCAAGATGGATCCCGGGTCAGCGGCGCAACACTGCGTGTTGCGCCGCGCCCGGGAAACGAACTGAGCCATGCTGAGCTTCCTCGCCAAGCGGCTGGTTCAGCTGATCCCGACGCTGTTCTTCGTGTCGATCCTGATTTTCTCGCTGCAGCAATTGCTGCCGGGAGATCCGGCGCTGGTGATGGCCGGCGAAGAGCGCGATCCCAACGTCATCGCGCAGATCCGCCAGCAATACCGGCTCGATCAGCCGATCCCGGTGCAATATATCTACTGGGTCAAGGGCGTGCTGTCCGGCGACTTCGGCGAGTCGCTCCGCATCAAGGTGCCGGTTCGCGAACTGATCGCGCAGAAGCTGCCGGTAACGCTGCAGCTGGCGTCGATGGCCATCCTGATCGCCTTCCTGATCGGTATTCCCACAGGTATCGTGTCGGCGGTGAAGAAGGGCACGCTTTGGGACTATGGCGCGAATCTATTTGCGCTGTGGGGTATCTCGACGCCGAATTTCTGGCTCGGGATCATGCTGATCTTCCTGTTCTCGATCGAACTCGGCTGGCTGCCGGCGTCGGGCTACGTCCCGCTCTCCGAAAACTGGCGCGCCAGCCTTGCATCCACCATCATGCCCGCCTTCGTGCTCGGCAATGCGATCGCGGCGATCCTGATGCGGCACACAAGAAGCGCGATGCTGCAGGTGCTCGAAAGCGATTATGTCCGCACCGCGCGCGCCAAGGGTCTGTCCGAACGTTCTGTGATCCTCAAACATGCCATGCGCAACGCGCTGACGCCGGTCATCACGCTCGGCGCGCTCGAACTTGGCGAGCTGCTGTCGGGCGCGGTGCTGACCGAGCAGATCTTTTCGATTCCAGGGTTCGGCAAGCTGATCGTCGATGCGGTGTTCAATCGCGATTATGCCGTGGTGCAGGGCGTCGTTCTGGTAACGGCGACCATCTACATCGCGCTGAACCTGATCGCCGATATCGCCTATATCCTGGTCAATCCACGGCTGAGGGCTTGAGCAGCATGACCGACGCCACGCTCGGCACAACACCTGTCGCCAGCTCCGACGAACTGGAAAGTCCGGCGCGGCGCGCGCTGCGGCGATTGTTTCGGCACAAGGGCGCGGTGGTCGGACTTATCGTGATCGCGACATTCACCGTGCTCGCGGTGTTTGCACCTTTGATCGTGCCTTATGATCCCATTGCGACCAGCTGGACAGCGGTGCGCAAGCCGCCCTCGGCGCTGCACTGGTTCGGTACCGACGACCTCGGGCGTGATATCTTCGCCCGCGTGATCTATGGCGCCCGCGCCTCGCTGACGGCTGGCGCGATCTCGGTCGGGATCGCGCTTGGGATCGGCGTGCCGTTCGGACTGTTGTCGGGCTATCGCGGCGGCTTCATCGACGCGCTGATCAGCCGCATCACCGACGCCATGCTGGCCTGCCCGTTCCTGATCCTCGCCATTGCACTGGCTGCGTTTCTCGGACCAAGCCTCGGCAACGCCATGATCGCCATCGGTGTCTCCAGGATGCCGGTATTTGTGCGGCTGACCCGCGGCCAGGTGATGAGCGTCAAGGTCGAGGACTATGTCGAGGCCGCGCGCGCCATGGGCAATCCGCGCTGGCGGATCGCGCTGTTTCATATTTTGCCGAACATCATGCCGGCGCTCCTGGTACAGGCGACGCTTTCGATCGCGGCAGCGATCATCGCCGAGGCGGCGCTGTCGTTCCTCGGCCTCGGCCAGCAGCCGCCGGCCCCATCCTGGGGCAGCATGCTGAATGCAGCGCAACGCTTCCTGACCAACGCGCCGTGGATGGCGCTATGGCCGGGCTTTGCGATTTTCCTGGTGGTGCTGTCGTTCAATCTGGTCGGCGACGGCCTGCGCGACGCGCTCGATCCGCGCGAACGGTGATGGCCCCTCAGTCCTCATGGTGAGGAGGCGCTCTCCCGGCAGCGCGCTTGCGCTGTCCGGTGCGCCGTCTCGAACCATGAGAAACACTCATAACTCCATCCTTCGAGACGCGGCGAAGACGCCGCTCCTCCAGCGATAACGGCGGAGCCGTTACGCAGGGATGAGGAAAGGTGAGGTTCATCTCAATCGAAAACTGCTCAGATCACCGTCTCCCGCATCACGCGGCGGCAATCCATCTCGTATTCGAGATCGACCACTGGCGGGCGCGCAAAATGCCAGGTCAGGCCCGAACGCGCGGCGCCGCGGCGGACCAGCTCATCTGATATCACCGGATGGAAGTCGTGAACTGTATAGACTTGCACTCCGGTGGCGTCCTTCCAGCCTAAACCGAACGCGCCGAGACGCTCCTCCATCGATCCCACGGTGAACCGGACTTTTTCTCTCACGCCGTCCGCACTGAGGTCGCGGTAGCGCACGATACGCTCGGGATAGCTGCCGCTGCCGTCGCTCAATTCGGCGCCGCCGGCGATCACGAAGGTCGGCGTCGCGCCTGTTCCCTGGCTCGGGCGCGTGAACGAGAACGCATAAAATGACGGCTCGGAAGGTGGATCGATCTCCGGGCAGACGTTGCTGCGCGCCACCGGATTGATGGACCCGTCGAACAGGCCCCATTCGGCGAGCGTCTTGACGTAATGCTGGTTGAAGGTTCGAAATCCGTCCTCGGTAAACGCGGCCGGCGAGCGCAGCTCGCAGGCGCAAAACGACGTCAGCGGCCGTCCTAAGCCTCGAATATATTCTGCAACCTGTGCAAACCCCTCGGCCAGTGGCAGCAAGCGGTCGAAGCGCACGCGTTCGATCTCGAAGCCGGAATCGGCTGCGGCACCACTCGAAAACTGAAACACGGCCGGGATGAACCGATAATTGCCGGCCGGAAAATCGCGCGTCATGTTTTGCGTCCCTTCCACTTTGATGCTTATTCCAGCTGCATACGGACGCCCTTGGCGCCGTTGAGCAACCGTCTGAGATGAAAGCCAGCCAGTGCATCGTCCGCATGCAGCCCAACCAGTGCGGCGAAGGCCGGCATTGCAGCGGCATCTCCGGCTTCCAGCTTGGCGAAGGCTTCGGAATATTGCGTCGTCGTTGGTCCCTGGAACGCCGTTGCCGACAACGGTTCGTAAGCGCGAAGCGGCTCGCTGCGTCCGCGCAACATCAGGTCGCCGACCGGCCGTCCCCGAAACTTTTCCGTAGCATCGGCAACGGTGGCGCTGACGCAAATACGGGTGCCGAGAAACTTGTTGGCGGCCTCAAGCCGCGCCGCGGTATTGATGGTATCGCCATAGGCGGTGTAATCGAAGAAGCGGCTGCCGCCGAAATTGCCAACCCACGCCGGGCCGGCGTGAACGCCGATGCGGGTTGTGCCGAAGTTCACGCCTTTGGACTTCCAGCGTTCGCGGAACGCCTCGGCCCAGACATCAAGATCATGCGCGCAGGCGATGGCACGGGTGGCATAGTCCGGCTGGTCGCCGGGAGCGTTGAAGAGAATTTGAATGGCGTCGCCCATGACCTTCGCGACGGTGCCTTCGTGCGCGAAGACAACGTCGGTCATCCCGCCCACATATTCGTTCAGCAGCGTGCCAAACACGTCCGGCGGCGTCGTCTCCACCAGCGACGTAAAACTCGTGAGGTCAGTGAAGATGATCGCGACTTCGCGGCGATGCACCGTCATGCCGTCGGCTTCGCCTTCGCAAGCGAGCCTCGAGGCGATCTGGGGCGAGAAATACCGCGACAGCGAGGCGTAAGCGCGCTCGGCTTCGGCCTGGCGGCGGCGCGCCTCGCGCATCATCTCGACATGACGGATGGTCTTGTCGATGGTCATTTCGAGATCGCCGAAATCGATCGGCTTGGTGAGGAAATCGAACGCGCCTCGGTTCATCGCGGTGCGGATGTTGCTCATGTCGCCATAGGCGGAGACGATGATGGTCGATTTCTTGTCTTCGGCCTCCTGCAGTTTCTGCAGCAACGACAGGCCATCCATCCGCGGCATGTTGATGTCGGAGACCACCAGGTCGACATGCGGATGATCCTGGATCGATTGCAGCGCTTCGATCCCGTCGCGGGCGAATATAAACGCCACCTCGCCGTCGCGAATTTGCCTGCGGAATTTTTGCAGGACCAGAGCCTCGAGGTCGGGCTCGTCATCGACGACGAGGATGGTTGCGGTCATGCGGCTTGCCCGAGCCGGGAATCGATTTCGTGGCGCAGCAGCGCGAAATCGATCGGCTTGGTCAAAAGCCCCACCGCGCCGCGCTCGATCGCCTTGCGCCGGGTTTCCGCATCGCCATAGGCGGTGATCATGATCACGGGAACGTCGGGCCGCTCGGCGCGCACCTTCGGCAGCATTTCGAGCCCGCTCATGCCGGGCATGTTGATGTCCGACAGGATCAAAATCAGCGAGGGATCGGCCACGTTGGCGGCGCGAACCAGCGCCGCCGCTGCCGACAGGGCGAACTCCATCGTGAAGCGCCCGGAGCGCAGGTCGCGCCTGAACTGCTGACGGAACAGGGCTTCGACATCGGGCTCGTCATCGACGACGAGGACGTAAACGCTCAATTTGTGGCTCCAGTCTGTGCTTGAGCCGCCGCTGTCCGCGGCAGCGTAATAATGAATTCGGTAAATGCGCCCGGCATGGTATCGACGTCGATCTTGCCGCCATGTTGTTTCACCACGATGTCGTGGCTCATCGACAGGCCAAGTCCGGTGCCCTCCCCCGCGGGCTTGGTGGTGAAGAAGGGGTTGAACATTTTCTCCTTTACTTCCAACGGGATGCCGGTGCCGTTATCGCGGATCCGGATTTCGACGCGGTTGCCGAGGCTTTTGGTGGTGGCGCTCAGCGTCGGTTCGAAGGTTTCGTCGCCGGCTTCCTTGCGCTTGGTGGCGGCATAAAAGCCGTTTGAAATCAGATTGAGAAACACCCGGGTGATTTCCTGCGGGTACAGGTCGATCAGGCCGGCCTCGGGATCGAGGTCGCGCCGCAGCGTGATATTGAAACCGGACCGTTCGGCGCGGGCGCCATGATAGGCGAGATTGAGGCTCTCCTCGACGATCGCGTTGATATCGACGGGCCGGTGTTCGCCCGAACCTTCACGCGAATGCAGCAGCATGTTCTTGACGATGGAGTCGGCGCGCTTGCCGTGCTGCACAACTTTTTCGAGATTGCCCTTCAGCATATGCGTGAGTTCGTCAATCTCCTCGCGCGTCTTGTCATCGAGCGCGGCGGGCTTGAGCACGTCGTTCAGTTCGTCGATCAGTTCCGCCGACAGCGCGGAAAAATTGTTGACGAAGTTGAGCGGATTCTTGATTTCATGCGCGATGCCGGCGGTGAGCTGGCCGAGCGAGGCAAGCTTTTCGGTCTGCACCAGGCGGTCCTGCGCGGTGCGCAAGTCGTCGAGCGAGAGCGACAATTCCCGCGTTCGTTCCTGAACCTGTCCAAACAGCCGGGCGTTCTCGATGGCGATCACCGCCTGGTCGGCGAAGGTCTGCACCAGGTCGATCTGGCGCTGGCTGAAGGGTCCGGGCTCAGGCCTTCCCAGCAGCAGCACACCTTCGACCGCGCCGTCGCGCATCAAGGGCACGGCAAGCACTGCCCTGTAATCGCCGATCAAGGGAGCGCGACCAAAATCATACTCGGGGTCGAGTTCCACGTCCGGGACGTGGACAGGTTTGCCGTCCATGAAGACCCGGCCGGTGATGGTGTCGCGGCCGGGCCTGATCGGGTTGGCGTGCATGAAATCGACAAAGGCCGGCGGGCAACCGGATTCCGCCTGCAAGCGCATGACCTCGCCATCGCGCAGCAAAATGATGCCAAGCGATGCGCCGCACAGGGCTTGTGCGGATTCAGTCAGCGTCGTCAGCACGGATTTCAGGTCGAATGCCGAGCGGCTGATAACTTTCAGCACGTCGGCGGTCGCGGTCTGCTGCTGCAGTGACTCGCTCAGGTCGTCGGTGCGTTCGCGCAATTCCCCGAGCAACCGCGCATTTTCGATCGCGATGACGGCTTGCTTGGCGAAGTTGGCGACCAGTTCGGTCTGCTTTTCGGTAAATGGCTTGACCTCCTGGCGGAAAATCGTGATGCCGCCGATCAGCTCGTTTTCCTTGAGCATCGGCACGATGACAAGTGTCCGGGCGCCAGCAAGGTCGGATAGCGCGACAACGTTTGGATTGCCCTCGAGATACGGCGGCTGCGTCCGAATATCGTCGATATGAACAGCCTGATGGGTCCTTTCAATCGTGCCGAGGCCGCTCATCGGATGCGGTTGGATCAGCTTGTGCAGCCGTGTGGCTGCGAAGGCCTCCGGCGCATTATACAGCGCAACCGTGCGGAAGCCGCCTTCGCCGTACAGAGTCATCGTGCCGAAATTCGCCCCGCAGATTCGCGTCGCGTTCTCCAGCATGCTCTGGAACACCGGCTCCAGTTCGCCCGGAGATGAACTGATAACCTGCAACACCTCCGAGGTCGCGGTTTGCTGTTCCAGCGACTCGGTCAAATCATCGGTGCGCTGACGCAGTTCCTTGAGCAGTCGCGTGTTCTCGATGGCGATGACGGCTTGCTTCGTGAAATTCTCGACCAGCGCGATCTGCTTGTCTGTGAACGGACGCACCTCCTGTCGGAAGATTGTGATCGCACCGATCAATTCGTCTTCCTTCAACATCGGTACGACCATAAGCGTCCGGGCCCCGGCGATCTCCACCATCCCGACCACGTTGGGAATGCCAGCAAGGTAAGCCGGGCTCTCCCTCAAGTCATAAATTTGGGCGAACTTGTGCGTCTTGACGACGGCCTCAAGCGTGGTGCCTGGATGCGGGCGGATCGGCGTCCGCTGCCGGAAAGCCGAGAACGCAGGCGGAATGTTGTAATCCGTAGCGATATTGAATTTCTCGCCATCCCAGAGATTCATCGTGCCGAAATTCGCCCCGCAGACCCGCGTGGCATTCTCGAGCATCTTCCGGAACACGGGCTCCAGTTCGCCCGGGGATGAGCTGATGACTTCCAACACCTCCGAGGTCGCCGTCTGCTGTTCCAGCGACTCGGTCAGTTCGGCGGTGCGCAGTTCGACCTTCTTCTCCAAATCCGCATAGGATTCCTGTAAGCGAGAGCCCATGTGGTTGAACTGGTTGGCAAGGCCCTCCAGTTCGTCGCCGGTCTTGATCGCTATCCGCTGGGCGAAATCGCCGCCGCCGATGCGTTCGGCGCCGGCACGCAACGCCTGGATCGGGCCGACCATGCGCCGGGCCAGGAACATCCCCGCCAGCACCGCGAAGATCAACGCAGCCGCCAGCAC
>Ga0137403_10010018_pt1 | contig 10513 bp, 13 predicted proteins | sample CZOMad2_1_16fung_FD_122057 | JGI IMG/M metagenome (GOLD analysis project Ga0137403, IMG submission 122057) | Vadose zone soil fungal communities from Angelo Coast Range Reserve, California, USA - CZOMad2_1_16fungal (Hybrid Assembly) | ecosystem: Environmental > Terrestrial > Soil > Vadose zone... | reverse complement strand
CCCAGCAAGGGCGCCATTATTCCTCTGCGCAAACCTACAATCAATGTGGCGCCGCGAGACAGAAAAAAATAGCAGGCCAAAATTACACTTCATCGTTTCAACTACCACTCAGGCAAAAGCCGGTAGCCCCTTTTGGGTGTACCGGCTTTGTGTTTGTTTGGAACAAGGGTTTGATGGTGACTCTAACTTCAGTTCAAGTCCTGTCCGCGAATTGTAATGATTGGCCTGCGCTGCTCGTCATCAGATGAATGCGCCGGTACTTCTTTTGCCATGTTGGTCCGCCCGACGCCAGCCGCTGCGGCCTGTTGTTTATGTGGATAAATACGCATACGCTGTCGAATACGGCGTTCAACATCAGCCCATTCCTCGCGGGCGCGTTCCACCCCTCGCCGAATACGCATGACGCCTTTTTCTTCAGCTTTACGGAGATTGTCTACCAAACGCATTACATCTCCTCTTTTCCGGCCATGGCACATACTGGGACGCACATGATCCGATTAGTGTGATGCCGAAGTGAAAAGGTTGGAAACTGCTGCTGGATTCTTATTTCTGTCGCTTCACTCCAAACCGCTTTGGCATACGTGCTTTGGGTGCTATCGCGTGCCGCTTTTGCGCGTGAATGGGAAGATCAGCGCCCAAGTTGGCGTGGGGGAACCTTGCGTTGCCAAATAAAGAAAGCACAAGGTCCCTCGGTCCTGCTCGCACAATGAAGAAAAGCTTGTGCTCGCTCACGGTCCTCGGGATGACGGTGTTTTTAGAACTCAGGTGGTATTGTATGAAACCCGCTGCTTACTGTGTCTGTCCCGAATTCTGGTTAGCCAGCCATTTCAAAAAGAGCTGTTCAATAGGTTTATCCTTGGCGCGGATCAGGTGGCGAATGGTGTGGCCAGTGGCCAGATGGCAGAGTTCCTCAGCCATGTTCTTGATGTGATCGCCGGCGCGCTCCAGGGCATTGGCCATCGCCAGAACATGCAGGCTCTCCGGACCTTTGAGCCCTTCAGCATTTTCTGTGTGGCGCACTACAATAAGGTTGCGCAGGCGGTCAATCTCGGAGTCAGTGCGCAGCACGTGCAGCGCTTGTTCAATATTGCGGGTAGCGAAGGCCTTGACCATGGTGCTGAGCATGTTTTCCAGCAGACAGCCCATCCTGGTCAACTGCTCGATATCATCCATGTCAATGCGGTTACGCACAATGGCTGAGCGCTCGCTGAAACTGGCGACCAGATCGCCCACTCGCTCAAGATCGAGCATAAGCTTCATACAGGCCAGCAGTTCACGCGCCTGGAGCGGCGTAACCTGCGTGATCACCGTGGCCAGCTCTTCATCCATTTCGCGATCCATGTTGTCGAGCCGCTCTTCACATTTGCGCACCGCCACCAGGGCCAGCTGAGAGCCATTGATCAGTCCGTCAATGGCATGTGTGACCTCGTCCTTGGCCACGGAACACGCGCTCAAGGTCAGGTCAACCAGATGGGATTGCACTGAAGATTCCTGCGGGAGGAGAGTTGCTGGGGTACTCATAACTGCACTTACCTTGTCCGCCGCATCTTCATTTTGGGGAAGAGCGGCTTGATTCGACATTCTGCCGTCTATCCCACGTTATAAAGAAGAATTGTGAATACAGGGTTAAAGTGCCGTGAATCCTGTGCAAATTCGGGCCGATCGTGCGCGTGCGCTTCCTCAGGAAGCCATGGTATGGCTGTTTTCTGGTTCCCGTTCGTCAGCCAGAAAGACCAGCAGGTTCTCTGCCAGATGGACCGCGTTATCGGCAATTTGCTCCAGGCAGCGCGAGGCAAAGATCAAATGGAGATTTTGCTCATCTGCGGCATGTTCTTGTGTGCTCAGCCCACGCAGAACATAGTCGCGATAGGCATCCACGGAGGCTCCGCCTTCTGCGGCGTTGCGTGCCAGCACGGGATCAAGCCGTGTGAGCGAGCGCAAAGTTTGCCGGCAGAGATGAGATACGGCGATGGCCAGCGGCTGCAGCCGGGAAAAGTCTTCGTGCTCCTGATGTTTTCCGACCTCAGTGACCTTGCGTCCCAGGTTGGCGGCGAGCTTGCCCAGGCGCGAGAGATCTTTGCTGATGTTGACCGCTGAGGTGACACGCTTGATTTCCGGGGCGCCCAGATCACCGCGTTCCAGGGCGGAAAAAACGGCTTTATCGAGCGCGAGTTCCAGTTCCTGAATCGCCACCGAACTCTCCAGTACGCCTGCAACCATGTGGGAGTCCGTGTGCAGAAGGGCCGCAATCGCCCGGCTCACGGCTTCGTCCACCCTTAATCCCATGGTTACAAGAAGATTGTTGATGATATATTCCGCCGTTTGCGCCTGCGCTGCCCGGATCGCCATACCACACCCTTTTCAGTAGCGTTACTTTGTTAGACGAAGCGTATCACCCGCCGGTTAACACGGAATGAAAACTAAAAATAATTTTTCAGGAATGGTACAAAACGCCTGTTCTCATAGTGGTAAGTGATAGATGACGAGTGTCTAAGGTGGGATTCACTTTTTCGGGGACTCAAATCGGTATCCGGCGCCGCGCACTGTCCGCAGATAGCGGGGCTGCTCCGGATCAACTTCGATCTTGGCACGCAGTTTTCTTACATACACGTCGACCGAGCGCGGGCTCACGAATGCAGTCTCTTTCCAGACCGCATCCAGGATCTGGTCGCGAGTAAAGACTCGGCCGGCGTGCCGGGCAAGGTAATGCAGCAGCCGGAATTCAGTAGCGGTTACGGTGATCGCAACGCCGCGAACCGTAAGGACCATGGCCAGCGCATCGATTTCCATCTCACCCGTGCGGATTACCGTGGGAGTCGGCGGTACTTCAGAACGCCGCAAGACCGCTTTCACGCGCGCTACCAGTTCGCGCGGGCTAAACGGTTTGGTGATGTAGTCGTCCGCGCCGATTTCCAGCCCCCTGATACGATCAGCTTCGCTGGTGCGAGCCGTAAGAAAAACGATCGGCGTGCCCCGCAGCGCCTGTCCCGACTGACGCACCTGGCGGCAGAGCTCGATTCCATCTCCGCCCGGGACCATGATATCCAGCAGCAGCAAAGCCGGCCGTTCCTTGAGCGCGTCCGCCAGAACGGAATGCGTGCTGGAGTAACTGCGCACGCGATATCCGGCGGCCTCAAGATGGTGGCGCACAAGCCGTGCAATGTCGGTGTCATCTTCAACGACAAAAACTTTTTGCTTGTCGGCCACGCCGGTCGCGGCAGCGGTGGTCTCTTCTGTTGGTTGATCTGCCGGCTGGTCCACGTGCGTAAGCGTTCTGTTGAGGGAGCCCATAACAACTTCAGGTTACAAGCGGAATGTTAATGGAGTGTGAAAACTCGGCTAGAATGCATGAGTCCTGCCATGACCATCTCGCTACGTCCATACCGGGCTGACGACCAGGAATTCCTGTACAAGCTTTATGCCAGCACGCGCATCCATGAAATCGCCGGATTTGGCTGGCCGGCAGCGCAGCAGGAAATGTTTCTGCGCATGCAGTTTGACGCCCAGCGCCGGTCATATGAATCGGCATACGCTCAGGCAGAACACCAGATCATTGAGCAGGATGGCCAGCCGATCGGCCGCCTGATGGTCCTGCGCAAAGAAGATTCCACGCTGCTGGTGGACATTGCTTTGCTCGCCGGGCATCGCGGCCTGGGTATTGGCGGCGAGTTGCTGCGCGAACTTATCCGGGAATGTTCACGTGATCGCGTCTCTTTGCGTTTACAGGTGCTAAAGACCAATCCAGCGCTGCGCCTTTATGAGCGCCTGGGCTTTACGCGCACCGGCGAAGACCAGATGTATATCCAGATGGAGCGAGCGCCGGATTAGCTGCCGCGTTTTCAGCGTTGCGGTTTCTCAGCATCGTTGTGTTGCGCAAGCGGAACATACATCACCTGCGGTGCGGGCGAAACTTGCCTCTGCTGCAACATATTGGCAGGAGTGCACGTGGTCATGCCTGCGGGTACCGGCGCCTGGCCATCCTGGCGGCGGAAGAAATAGCTCCGCATGGTGTAACAGGTATTGCGCTGGTTTTCTTGGAGCAACTTGCGTCCCATTGCGTCATCAAACTGGGTGTGCTGGATGACGGGTAGCTTCAGGTGAAGAAAATCGTGGGATACATCAAGCGGTTTTTGCTGGGGAGCAGCTGTCGCGAAAAATAAGAAAACACTTAGAGGCCACATTGGGTAGTCCTCCCTGGCGAAAATTATAGTCCAGGAAGAGATTGGAATCTCAAATCAAAACTGGGAAACTGCTGCGGATAGAGAGAGAAAGTCACTTCCGACTCATTTGCATCTTCTTAGCCTTCAGGCGTAGGCTTATGGGGTTCAACAGGCGCGAATGGCAGGAAAGATGATTGTCATTCGTTCAATTAGCAATCGAATGATCGCCCGTAGCTAGGCGCCTGCACTCCAGTAAAGAAGGATCGCATGAAGAATATTTATGTAGGCAATCTGGATTTTAACGTCAGTGAAGATGAACTTCGGCAAGCTTTTGCAGCGTACGGGCAGGTCGAAAACGTCACTGTTTTGAAAGACCGCGATACCGGCCAGCCTCGCGGCTTTGGTTTTGTGGAGATGGCCAATGACGAGGAAGCCGAAAAAGCGATCAGCGCGATGAACGGATACCAACTGGGCGCGCGCGCGTTGAACGTGAATGAAGCCCGGCCCAAAACCGGCGGCGGAGGCGGCTTTAGCCGCGGTGGAGGCGGCGGTGGCGGGTTCGGTCGTGGCGGCGGTGGTGGCGGCGGATTTGGCCGCGGCGGCGGAGGCGGTGGGAGAGGCGGCAATCGCGGAGGCGGTGGTGGTGGTGGCCGCAAATACTAAGATTTAAGCAACGCAAAAAGACGCAGGCTTTGGGCCTGCGTCTTAGCTTTTGCAGCAGAGTTGAACGTTGCTGAGAACTACACAAACTCGACGGCTGGCTTGTGCGGAATAATGCCAGCCGCGTATCCCATATCCAGAAGTTTCACCACGGCCCGCTTTCCGTCTTCGCCGTAATCCAGAGTCCGATTGTTTACATACATGCCCACAAAGCGGTCGGCCATCTGCGGATCCAGATCGCGCGCAAACTGCATGGCATAGGCCAGCGCAGGCTCGCGATGGTCAAGCGCGTACTGAATGCTGTCACGCAACGCCCGCGTAACTTGAGCAATCAACTCCGGCCCTAGCTCGCGGCGAATCGCGTTTCCGCCCAGCGGCAGCGGGAGTCCGGTCTGTTCATGCCACCACTTGCCCAGGTCGAGAATTCTTTTCAACCCTGACCGCTCATACGTGAGCTGTCCTTCATGGATGATCAATCCTGCTTCATATTTGCCGGCTACAACTTCCGGAATGATGCGATCAAACGGCACCACCGCGGTTTCAATTTTTGGAGCAAACAATTTGAGCGCCAGATAGGCCGTCGTCATGGTTCCCGGGACGGCGATTTTCATGGTCTTAAGTTCTTCCAGTCCAACCATGCGTGGCGAGATCACCATCGGCCCGTATTGCTCGCCCACGCTTCCGCCGCAGGGCATGAGCGCGTATTTGTCCTGGACATATGGATAGGCATGGAAGGAGATGGCGCTTACGTCATAAAAACCTTCCATGGCCTTGCGGTTTAGCGTCTCAATGTCCGTCAGCGTGTGGGAAAACTTCAAGCCCGGCACACGGACTTTGTTCGTGGCCAGCGCATAGAACATAAAAGCGTCGTCAGAGTCAGGACTATGAGCAACGGTAATTTCGCGAACGGCGGAAGAAACAGACGAAGATGACATATCTGAAATCCTACAACACTCTGGGCGTTCATGCGGCCAGAGGAAGAATCTCTCAGCCTTGTAAAAGTTTTCACACCGGCCGGAGTGGTCTTTGCATTCGGAACAGAGTCGTAATCAGGTTACGCTTTTTCTACAGGTTCATGGTCCGGGGCAACTTCCAGGACCGGATTGGGAGGCGTGATGTGAGGGCGTTGCAAATGCCAGCGCAGCCGCCACAACATGGCGCCCACCGCCGCCAGAATGGCCACGATGGAAAGCGCTAACAAGACATACAAAACCTTCATCAGCATTTGTGGCTAGCATATCAGAGCTGGTCGTCGGGCGACTCCGGAAAAAGCTCTTAGACCCCTACGGGGAATGGCTTAGTATGCGGCTCGCGCGCGCCCTCGCCGCGGCGTTCAAACCGGCCTTGCAGCAATGACATCAATCCTGTGTACCAGTAGCCCAGTACAAAAAGCATAAGGAACGGGATCGTCCAGTAATTGCCGCTGGTGAAAGCGTACGCGCACATGGCTACAAAGTATGTTCCCACCAATAGCTCCAGCCACGGAACAATACCGAGCCGGCGGCGATACTTCTGTCCCTGGGCTTTGTCGGCTTTAGACTGCACCGCATACTTGGGCGTGCGTTTGAAAGCCGACTTGATTCCCAAAAGCGCTTCAATCACAGCGCGTGTGTTGGTGAGCGTGAGCCCGATTCCCAGAGCCATTAAAAATGGCAGGAACAGGAATGTGCGAGGCCAGCGGCGCGGAAAAAGCTCTTTCTGTGAAACCAGATAAAAGCTCGAAATGGAAAATGTGGACGCAAGAAACAGCGGCAGGTCGATCACCAGCATCTGGAACCAGCCGCCAAACGACCGGATAATCATGGCCGGCATGAGCAGCGTGGAAAGCACGATCATGAGCGGGTAACTCAGGTTGGCGCTCAGGTGATAAAACGCTTCCACCTTCACCCGGAACGGAGCTTTGCTTTTGAATACCTTGGGAAGAATTTTCTTGCCGGTCTGGATCAGGCCTTTGGCCCAGCGTGCCTGCTGCGTTTTGAAAGCCGTCATTTCAATCGGCAGTTCCGCCGGGCATTCCACATCCTGCAAGTATTTGAACTTCCAACCTGCCAGCTGTGCGCGATAAGAAAGGTCAGTGTCTTCGGTCAGCGTGTCATGTTCCCAGCCGCCTGCGTCGGCAATGGCCTGACGCCGCCACATGCCCGCGGTGCCGTTGAAGTTGAAGAACACCTGGCTGCGCGAGCGTCCGCCATGCTCCAGTACAAAATGCCCATCCAGAAGAATCGCCTCGACCTCGGTAAGGAATGAATAATTGCGATTCAGGTGCGTCCAGCGCGTTTGTACCATGCCGATCTTCGCATCTGTAAAGTGGTGGACCACGCGCATCAGCCAGTCTTCGGGAGGAACAAAGTCAGCGTCAAAGATGGCGATCAGTTCGCCCCTGGCCGTTTCCAGTCCGTTTTGCAGCGCGCCGGCTTTAAAGCCTTCGCGATTCGTGCGATGGATATAAGTAATGGGATGGCCCAGCGCGGCGTACTGATCCACTACGGCTTGCGCCACCGTAACGGTTTCGTCCGTGGAATCGTCCAGTAACTGGATATCGAGCTTGTCCTTGGGATAGTCGATCTTGCAGATGGATTCCACCAGGCGGTCTACCACGAACTGCTCGTTGTAGATCGGAAGCTGAATGGTTACCCGCGGAAGCTCCGCGAACTTTGCCGGAGGCTCAGTGGTCCGGTTCTTGCGGTTCCGGTAATACATGTACACCAGCGCATACCGATGCATGCCGTAACCGGCCAGAATCACCATCACTATAAAGTAGGGAATGAGCAACGCCAGGTCGAAGCCGTTCGGGGAGTAAAGGCCCTTGAAGGTCTTGTCCATGAACTGGCTCTTGAAATAATGGATGAGCCCCTTCTGCGCATTAGCAAAGAGCATTAAAGCAAAACAGAGGTTCAACTGGAACTCCCGAAAAAGGACTGACTGAAGGTAGCAGAGAAGATTCTAACCTATCGCAGGCGAATAAAAGAAGAATCGTGTGTGGAAGCGGTATTGTTGGCGGAATTTTTTCCTGAAATCCCGAAGCGAAGCGAGGGAGCCCTACTCTAACAAGAACCTTAAATTTGCATCAATCACTTATTGTGGCGCACGAGCACTGCCCGAAACCGACTGATGGCAATAGTGGATCCCCCTCACACGCCTCGCGCGTTCGGGATTGCAGAAAAGAGCCTAATTCAAAAACAACTGCCGATACAGCGTGTCGCGCCGCTTAGGCACGAAGCCGGCATCGCGGATCATGCGGCGCAACTCTTCTTCCGTGGTGCAGTTGGTGACGCCCGCGGAGCGCACGACGTTTTCTTCGAGCATCACGGAGCCGACATCATTGCCGCCAAAGCGCAAACCAAGCTGGCACACTTTCAATCCCTGTGTGACCCAGCTTGACTGCACGTTCTTGAAGTTGGAGAGATAAAGCCGCGCAATGGCCAGCACTTTCAGGTATTCCACCGCTGTAGCTTCTTCCCAATGGCGCCCGCCCAGAGCGGTGTTGCCGGGCTGAAAACTCCAGGGGATGAACGCGGTGAAGCCGCCGGTTTCTTCCTGCAATTCGTAAACCCGCTGGAAATGGTTGACGCGGTGCTCAAAAGTTTCGCCCACGCCAAACATCATCGTGGCTGTGGTGCGCATGCCCAGCCTGTGCGCCGTGCGGTGCACGTTAAGCCAATCGTCAGTCAGGCATTTGAGGCGCGCAATCTTGTAGCGCACTTCATCATCCAGAATTTCCGCGCCGCCGCCCGGAATGGAATCCAGCCCTGCCGCGCGCAGGCGGATGATAGTTTCTTCAATCGACAGCCCGCTGACGTCGGCGAAGTGAATGATCTCTGAAGCCGAAAAGCAGTGCAGGTGAATCTGCGGGAAGCGCTGCTTGATCCCGCGCAGCATCTCCTCATACCACTCGATCTTCAAATCCGGATGCAGCCCTCCCTGCATCAGCACGCCGGTACCGCCTAACTCTACGGTCTCGCGGATCTTGTCATAGATCGTTTCCATCTCCAGCACGTAACCCTTGGTACGTCCGGGACCTTTCACCGGGGCGTAAAAGGCGCAGAAGGTGCAGTATTCCGTGCAGAAGTTGGTGTAATTAATGTTGCGATCGATGATGTAGGTGGCCACGCCTTCCGGATGCAGCTTGCGGCGAAGCGAATCGGCTTCCATGCCCAGCCCAATGAGATCGTCCGAGCGGAAAAGGTCCAGCGCTTGTTGTTTGGTCAGGGACATGAACGTCTCAATTTTAGCGGAAACAGGCGGTTCTGTGGAAACTTGTGGCTCTCTCAGCAACCCAAGCCCTAGAATAACCGACCATGAGCAAGAAATGGCTTTTGCTACTCCTGCTGCCCGTCTGTATTACCGGTTGTGTCCCAGTCGACTCCATAAACCCCCTCTACACCGAGAAGAATGTGATATTTGATCCGGTCCTTCTGGGTAAGTGGGGAGGCCCGAACGCTGACGAGGGCGGTCTGCGCTTTGAGCGCACAGACGATGATGCCTATCAGATGGTTATGACGGAAAAGAAATCCTCTGGCTGGGCAAAAGAGTCAATTTTTTTAGCCCACCTTCTGAGTCTTGGTGGAGAAAAGTATCTGGATGTGGAGCCCAGAGAGTTCGAAGCCTCTTCTCACCTATTATTGTTTCGCACAGATCCGTCTAAGAAAGGATCCAAATTTGAACCAACTCTGGAGCGAATCGGAAGTGGAGTGTACCTGGAAGTGCTGGGACCCAACCCTGGAAAAGGAACTTCTCAGGAGTTGCAGGTAAAGGTCCGACCCGCGCACTGGATCTTCAAGGTTTATCTTAGCGAAAAAAACCTGTCTCTTTCCTATCTGGATCGCGAATGGGTACAAGAAGCAATTGACAAGAAACTGGTTCAGGCACGGCACATGAAAGCAAGGGACGAGAACACTCTAAACTGGGTGCTCGCAGGATCCACTGCGGACCTGCAGCAGTTTGTGGTGCAGCATGCCGATGATCCGGGAGCATTCGACGCTGGCATGGCACTGAGCAAGATTGAATAAGCGTGACCGCGAAGAGTAAGTTGTGCTACGCCACCCTGGCTCTCGGTTCTTTGGTGTCCGGAAATATCGATTTGCCTTGGCGCTTGCGCTTCCATGTCCAGTAGAGCGCGGCAACCCCGCCAATCACGCTCAGCCCAATCACCGTCCAAAGTATGGGAGGATAGTAGTGCTGAAAAAAGCCAAAAATCTGTTTGCTGTACATCGATCCCAGCCATGCCAGTAGCCCGTAACGGATGGCTCGTGCCAGTCCCACTGCAACCAGGAAGTATCGTTTGGGATATTTCAGAGCGCCCGCCACAATCAGGAACGGTGAGTAAGGTACGGGAGGCGGCAGCAGTGCCGGCACAAAGAGACTCCAGAAGCCGTATCTTTTAAATAGCTTGTAAATCCTCTCGGCCTTCTTTTGGGAAACTTTCTTCTCCAGAGCGTGCTCGCCGCTCTTGAAGCCCAGTCCATAGGTCACGTAGGCGCCCACGATCCCGCCGATCGTCGCCATAATGGCGTAATAAGGCCACCAGCTTCTCTGGTGCGCGGAAAGCACAATGGTGAGCGCGTCCATGCTCCCGGGCATGGGGACCACCGAATTGTCGGCCAGGCCGAGCAGGACCAGCCCAAGACCACCCAGGCGTTCCAGCCACGATCCTAATGAGAGCAGAATGATAAGCGGCACAGATCATTGGATGC
>Ga0137403_10010017_pt1 | contig 10514 bp, 14 predicted proteins | sample CZOMad2_1_16fung_FD_122057 | JGI IMG/M metagenome (GOLD analysis project Ga0137403, IMG submission 122057) | Vadose zone soil fungal communities from Angelo Coast Range Reserve, California, USA - CZOMad2_1_16fungal (Hybrid Assembly) | ecosystem: Environmental > Terrestrial > Soil > Vadose zone... | reverse complement strand
GTGGGATTGCTCAGCATAGAGAGCTAGAGACCTTACCACAATTTTTGGAACTGCTCCAAATTTGAGCGAACCGTGAGTTTATTGGCTCTCCCGGAATTGCCGTGATAACAGCCCAAAGGCCGTTACAAGCGCCATCTAAACCGTTGAAAGAATTATGGCTCGTGATTGATAATGTTCAAATACCACGGCAATTCCGGGAGAGCCCCTTTATTTTAATCAATGTTCCCTAAAAAATCTCGTATTAATATATTTTAAAATCTTTTTTACTCGCCAAATCTTGCTATTCTACGGCACTCTCGTTATACGGCACTCTCGTTATGATGACTCATCGGCTGGGCCTGAGAGTGTTCGGCAGGCTAGCATGGCCCCGGAATCTCGTATCGGCAGAAATTCACTGTAGCAGCCTGACACATGGGTCTTTTTTTTATGAACATACTATATCTTACCCATACCTGTCCGTATCCCCCTAATAGAGGCGATCGCATCCGATGTTATCATATCCTTAAGCACCTTTCAAAAAACTATGAACTGACGCTGCTGTATCCGGTGTTTGATGCTCAACATGATGTATGTGCGGAATATCTTCAACAATATTGCAAAACTGTTATTCCTTTTAAACATCACATCCTTGCTTCATATTTATCTTGCTTTAAATCTATTTTTTCAAATCGTTCGTTTTCAGTTTCATATTTTTACTCGAGAATGTTACAAAAATTCATTCAGCAACTTTCTCCAGATATAGCTCTCGTTGACTGCTCAACTATGGCTCAATATGCACTCGATATGTCATGCCCAAAAATTCTCGACTTCGTCGATATTGATTCGCAAAAATGGAATTATTTCTCCTCGATGGCTGGTTTCCCATATTCTCCAATCTACCGAATTGAAGCGAGAAGGCTTGCTAAGTTTGAGAGGTTTCTCTCGAAGCGATTTGATTACTGTCTCGTAACATCATCTCACGAAAGGTCCCTGCTTGACAATATTTCTCACATTAAAGTCCTTTCCAACGGTGTGGATCAACAGTATTTCTCCACACAACATACCCCTATGCACGGCTCAATTATTTTTACTGGGGTAATGAATTATTTTCCCAACAGTGATGCCGTGGTGCATTTTCATCGCCATATTTTCCCGTTAATCAAACGCCAAGTCCCAGCTGCCCAATTTATTATCGCGGGCATGTATCCCACTACACAGATTCGAAAGCTTGCCGATCGCCATACGACTGTGACGGGCTTCGTGCCGGATATCCGGGCATATGTCTCGAAAGCCGCTGTCTGTGTTGTCCCCTTACGTATAGCCATGGGAGTCCAAAACAAGATCCTTGAAGCGATGGCGATGGGGGTTCCCGTGGTCGCCACCTCTGCGGCGAATCGAGGCATTAACGCCACGCACGAGCGGGAAATCCTTGTGGCGGACGAGCCGGAAAGTTTTGCCGCAGCGACCACTAGGCTGCTCACCGATCAAAGCCTCAGGGATGCCATTCGAGAGAACGCCAAGCAATTTATTGACCAAAATTTTCGTTGGGAAAAGAATTTGAAGCGGCTCGATGAGTTGATCGCAGAGATCACGAGCTTCTCCCCAATTCATTGAGCCATATCTTCCAATTGAGAAAGCATGATTGCGATGAAAATTCTTCATGTCATCCCATCATTCGGATTGGGAGGGATGGAAAAAGTCATTTGTTCAATTATTAATCATACATTTCGTCAGTACCAGCATATTATCCTTAGTCTTGATGGCGATGATCGCGCACTTCGGTGGATCAGAACTAATGATATACAACAAATAGCATTTTCTAAGGATGCAAAATTCTCGCTATTTTTAAAGAGACTGTATAAAGAAATCAAAAGCCTATCACCAGATTTATTGATGACATATAATTGGGGAGCAACGGATGCCATATGGATAGGAAGGATGGCTGGGGTTAAGAATATCATCCATCATGAGCATGGTTTCAGTATTGAAGAAGCACATATGACAGCACTGAAGAGAGACATTGGCCGATTTATCATGTATAGGATGGTATCTTCTCTCGTCACCGTGAGCTCCAATCTGGGGGCCTCTATTCAGAAAAAGTATTGGCTACTTGACAAACATGTCAAAATCATTCCGAATGGAATAGATACATCCCATTATTCACCAGACTCGCATGTACGTCTGTGGATGAGAAAGGAATTACATTTCGATGAAGAAGATTTTGTCATTGTATTTTCTGGTCGCCTGGATCCGGTAAAAAACTTTGAATTATTGTTGGAAGTCTTTGAATACTGTTATAAAGCAGATAGGACTGTCAAATTACTCATTGTGGGTGATGGCCAGGAACGACAAAAAATAGAACAGATATGCATGCAAAAGAATATTCATACCGGTCTCGTCATGGTCGGACAGAGATTTGAGGTATTGCCCTATCTCAGAGCAGGAGATGTATTTTTACTCACATCCCTCACCGAGCAAATGCCTCTCACTATCCTAGAAGCTATGTCCGTTGGCTTGCCAGTGATCGCTTCAGACGTTGGTGAGATTCGTAAGATTATTGACGATGGCAAAGATGGATTTCTAAGAAACATCCGCGACGGATGTGAGGGATTTGCCACGGCGCTGCTCAGGCTGAAGCGATCATCAGATTGGCAAACCATGAGCCACGCCGCGAGGTCCAAGATCGTGGTTGGCTTCCAAGAGACTATGATGGTCCGCTGCTATCAGACTCTGATAGACAGCCTTCTGGGCCAGCATGGACCATAATTATCTGCCAACTACCGTACAGGGCGTATTCTGCACGCCCCACCTGGTACAAAAGGCAGTCGAAAGATCTAACAATCACCATAGCGTACCCGCAGTTCGAGGTCAAGGTAGAGTCATATACGCTCCCGAAGTGCAGCCCTGCTCCGACAGTGGGGTGCCCTATCGGCGTTGCATGCCGGTTGTGGGAGCCGGTGTGGGTTGACACTAATCCCCAGGGGAACCTTACCTTCTATATGGGTGGGATTACTGGCCTTCCCGATGAATTTTCTTTGTGGGGCGACAACGGTACCGCCCCTTCGAACACCTGGACCCACTTGGTCTTAACCTTAGAAAACAGGCCATCGGGAAGGCTAGATTCGCTTTTCGCGAGATCGGCATGCAACAGGCTGTAATCGTTATAAATCGACGATAAGTGGTGGACCAATGCTCTCGAATCGCATATAATCCGCTAAGGTTTTGTTTGTGAGAGTGGACAATCTCTGGGATCTCCTGATGTCGAGAGCATTACAAGTTTCAGAGTCCACCCCGACGATTCCCCACATATACTTCTGGGCCAGCCTGCTCTTGCTGGCGCTGTTGTTGCGCACGATGGGTGAATGCGGCGATCCCGAGCAATCCCCAGTGTCTGTCGAATCCGTTCCGGTCGCTCCCGGCCCGCTGCCCCCGCCTCAGGAACAGATCCTCACGCCCATTCCGAGGCAGTTTGACTGGATGCGTCGGACGGTCCGCTCCAATCCTCTCCTCGAATCCCTGTTGCGCCTGCGAGAGGTGACTCCTCGTCTGCTGATGGCAGTCTCTCTCACCGAAGAGTACTCCGACAATTTCTTCTTGTCGGATAGCGATCCCCAAGATGTATTTCGCACGAGCTTGAACCTCGGAACGGTGTATCGCGTGGAAAGCGGACGCGGTTTCGTTTCGCTGGCCAACTCGCTGCGTGGCTCATACGACATTGGTGCAGGGCAGGGTACCTTCGCTTTTGCGAATTTATCATTCAATGCGGGGTATGAGCTGCCGCGCTTGTCATTGTCCCTCAGCGAGAGCTTTCTTCGCAGCGATGAGCCGGGCGAGGCCACTCCCATTGGCGTTAGGCGTCAACGGCAGCCTTTTTCGCAAAACATCGTCAGCCCCCAGCTCCGCTATGCGTTGACACCGACCACCGCGCTCACTTGGGCGTATACCAACACCTTGGTGTGGAATGGCAGCGTGGAACAGGACAATATTGAGCCCTCAGCAAGCAATCTCCGTGGTGTTGTGGGAAACAGTGTGACCAATGCCTTAGTGTGGGGCTTCAGCATTGGTTCAGGCGTGATCTCAGCGGTAGCGTGGGCTATCTCTTTAGCCTGACCAACAGCAAAGAATCTGGCGATACCCAAACTCAAGCCGCCTTAGGCGATCTCGCCTACATCATCAGTCCCAGGACAACGGCCTCGTTCCGCGCATTTGGCACACTGATCGATCAGCACCAGGGGACCTCGGACGTCAGCACAAGCGGGGACGCCCAGATTTTTGGCGTGAGTTTTGGTGTGCGTCGGCGGCTCACGACCTTCCTCACTGCGTTCGCTTCGGTTGGCCCTACTGTCGTCGACCGCCAGCGCCGCCCGACGCGACTATTCGCCAACTGGCAAGTGAGCTTGGATAGCCCTATACCGCTGACACAACGCACCAGTGTGAGCTTGTCTACTCAACAGAGTATCAACGAGACCGCAGGTGATATCAACGATGTGGGACTGGTATTAAGTCAGTCGGCCACGTTGACTCTGACTCACACTGTTTCTCGTGATCTCTTCGCCTCGGTATTCGCCAACTTCGGCCGCACGCAAATGCTCGAAGACATCGCTACAGACGGTTCCACCCAAGGCCAAAACTTCCAAGACTTCACCTACTGGAGCACCGGTGCCAGTCTTTCCTATGCGTTAAGTCGGATCTGGTCGGTCAGCGCGGCATATCGCTACCAACATCGCGACTCGGACGTGCCGAGCAGTAATATTGGTGACACTAGCCTAGGAGGCAAATACAGCGAAAACCGGGTGATCCTTTCCCTATCCGCAGCATTTCCTGTTTTTTAAGCTGCCTTATCACCATGCATTATAACGGTTTCCAGTTGGATTTGCTACAATTCCACCGTATGAGACGAGGTTCAATTGTTCAAGCGCTTTTCACGGCTCTCCCTTCCTGAGAAGCGACGGTACGAAGAGCATGCTTCCAGCGCAACCGGGTGCCAATACACCATATGAAAGCCTATTCGTGAGATTGACGCGAGAAAGTTCTGACCGCTTACCACCGTCAAGAAGGCTCAATCCGTCAACTGGCCAAGCGTTTTACCGTCAGCCCTCGTTGGGTTGGAGAGCTGATCGCGCGTTTTCACCGTACTGGTAGTTCTGCACCGCCACCCCACGGAGGTGGCCATCCACCTCGGATTGATGCCCAAGGGCGGCAGGTCGTCTACGAACTCGTGCCGCACCATCCTGAGGCCACGCTCGATGAACTCTGCCCACTCGATGCAGACTGTGGTCAGGGTCGACCAAGTCGATCGAGTATGCATCGCACCCTTTCCCTGCTAAAGCTCACACGAAAAAAAAGCCTGCTCAGGCGACAGAGCGTACCAGTGAAGAGATCCACGCACAGCGTCGCCTCCCTCAAGAGAAGATAAGTGAGATGGATGCGCACGATGGTGTGTTCCTCGATGAGACGGGGGTCCATATCACCATGGCACGGCATGATGCCCGATCGCCTCAAGGTGCGAGAGGTCACCCATCAAAACCTCTCACCAAAGGGCAAAACCTGACCGTCTTGGGGGCGCTATCTCTCAATGGGATCATGGCTTCGATGACCGTCGAGGGCAGTACAGATGCACAAGTATTCTTCACGTATGTGCAGACAATCCTCGTTCCGACATGACATGCTGGACAGGTCGTATGTATGGATAACCTTTCGTCCCAGCACGTGCATGGGGTAAAGGAAGCGATCGAATCGGTCGGAGCACGTCTCGAATATTTACCACCAGACTCGCCCGACTTCTCGGCTATCGAAGCATGCTGGTCGAAATTCAACGCCATACTACGAGCAAAAGCCGCACGCACGCGTGATGTACTGGCCCAAGCCATTACCGAGGCATGCGCGATGATTACGCCGCAAGATGCAAGAGGCTGGTTTGCCCATTGTGGATGCTTGTAGCACATACAACTGAGAACCGCTATAAAATAACCTGACTTTTCCACTCTATAATCGCGGCGAGTATTCATGCGGCTTCCAGGCTGAGGGCCCATGACAGTGCCTGTCATTCCAGGTCTTTTGCGTCGAGAAAGCGCCCGTGATGCGTCAGGCTGAAGACACTTTCCTCCCTCGTGACGCGTCCCGTGCGGCGCATATGGGCCGTCTAGAGCCATACCGCGCCGGCCAAGAGCCGCACGACGAGGGGGCCGCAGGAGGCCGCTTCCCCGTGCACCTGGCCGGCCTCCGCGGCCACCAGATGCGTCCGCAAGCGGCAGTGCGGTTCCATCCAGTTCCGCCGGTTCCAGGCCCGGATCCGACGCGGCATCGCCCTGGCAGTGGCCGGACAGCGCCGGGAGGAGCGCGCCCCGCCCGGCGGCGCACCGATGACCCGCGTGACCCGCCCATCGGTGGGGCTGGTGGCCGTCAGCCGGAGAGCGCGGGTCCCCACCCGTTGGGCCCGGTCCCGCCAGGGCCCCTGGGCCTGGCTCAGTCGCTCGTGACCCGTCACCCGGCGCCCCTCGGACCGGGGGAAGCTGGCGGTGCGCTGGCCGTCCACCAGCCACGTGCCGTGCGGCTGGAGGGCCACCGACGCCCTCACCTGGGAGTCCCCACACCAGCTCTCGGCCCCCACCAGCGGGACTGGCAGCCGCCGTCGTCGCCGTGGCCAGGCGGCCCACGGCCGATCCCACCTGACCCGCCACCAGGTCCGCTGGTCGCGGCAGGGATGGCCTGGCCCCCCCGGCGCCGGCCGGCGCCCCGTGAACTCCACGGGGATGAGCCGCTGGCCCGCGCCGAGGACCACGCCCCACAGCCGCCCGTCGATCCCGAGCCGGACCCGAGGCTCCTGGCCACTCCACCACGTCCCGACCAGGCCCAGCTGCGGGCCAGACGTTTTGAAGACGCTGGCGTCACCCCCCCCCGGTCCATGGCCACCGACTCCGGGTGGCCGGGCGCTTGTCCGCGCCGGGCTGCCACAGGGTCGCCAGGAGCGCCTGCCCCCGCAGACGTGGGTGCGGCCGCGGCCGCACCCACGTCTGCGGGGGCAGGGCCCTCAGGACCGTACCGGGCCGGGGCTTGTCCCAGCCGCGCCCCCGCGTCAGCTCGTCGGCCGTCCGGCACCCAAACCACGTGGGGCACATGACCCCGACGATGTTCCCCAGCTGCTTCCCTAGGGTCTTCAGCCGCCACTCGCCCTCGACGGCCAGGGTCTCCGGCCGCCCCCAGTCGACCAGCGCCTGTTCCAAGGCCTGCCGGTGGTGCGGTGCCCGTGCCTGCGCGCGCTGGAGGTGGTCACGGGCCTGCTGGCGGCACCGTTGTGTGGCGTGGTGCGCTCGCTCCGGCGCGGTCTGCTGCCGTCTCTTGGGGTCTCCGCTGGCTTGGGTCATGGCGGACTCCTCCCTCCGGTTGTTTGAGGGCGTTTCTCCCGTGGAGGAAACCATGACCAATGTTGTACGTGATTTCAAGTACTTTCATGATCTCTAGACCACTCTGCCGCGAATGAGCTAAAAATAGGCACTTAGGCATCTGATCGCAGTGCTAGCAACGTGGAGAGGGCCTACCTCCCCCATACACTTGACCTGGGCTTCCCAGGTCAAGGTCATGCGAAGCTTTGGGAAGCCGAGACGCGGCTCCTTAATAGCAGACGGCGGTGATGAGCGGTTGCATCCATTCGCTCAGTGTCTGCCCCTGAGACAGCGCTGTCGCGATCAAGGTTGCTAAGGCCCAGAGAGCCTGCGCCTGCGTCTGGCGACGACACGATCCCGCCGAGCCATCAAGCTTCGTCTTGATCTGCTGTTGAAGGGTGTGAAGCCGGGCGTGATCGTGTTGGGCTGCTCTCAGTCAACTGTAGGGGACGGCGATGAGGGCGATATGCCGGTAGAGCGCCGGAAAATCCCGGACCTGATACTGATCCAGGCCATCAACTTTGCCCTCTTCGTGATAGACTTCAACGGGCCAGCGGTGACGTCGGCTGCGCGTGATGCCCTGGGCTGGCCAGTTCAATCGGTTGGAGATAAAGAACGCGGCAGGAGCCGACAGGTCAGCCTTGCGGTGGTTGATGACTAATCGTTGCTTTCCAAAGTTATGGCTACGCTGGGTGTGGCCATAGCTGTAATAGGTCTCCGGTTCGCCTTTGTAGGCAATCGTGACTTGTCGAAAGATGAGTTGATGTCCTGGTTTGAGGGCTTGATGATGCTCTGGTTGGAGGTGAAGCGTAAAGGCATCTCACGGTTGTGCACCTGAGGCCCAGAGAACCTGATCAGTCCCAGCCAATGTGCCCACCTAGGCGCTCTGCAACGTCTGGTCCAACACCCGGCAAAATGCCGGGTGTGTATACCAGTTGTCGAAGGTGACAGGCAAGTGGTGGGGGGGGTGATCCGAGAAAAACTGGGTCAGCCTCTGTTGCGCCAAGAGCAATTTGCGGTGATAGAGCTGTTGGACTTCTAGCGTCTTCTGATGACGCCGCCATACCTCCAACAGGTACTGGCGCCACTTCTGAGGATCGCTGGCTTTCAGAGGATACTTGCTCGCTCGAAGTGGCACACCGGCCCCTTTGAGCCCGGCTTCCAACTCATCGACTTCTACAGGCTCCCATAACCGGAAGTCCACGGGATAGTCGGTCTGATCATCACTGTAATGGAGATTGACCAGATGGTGTGCCCACACATAACAGCCTTGCGTTTGATCATACAAATAGGCGATCTTGTCAAAGTGCTTCCCATAATGAGTCAATAACGTCTCATCGACACTCAACACGCCTTTCAGCTGCATCTGGGTTCCTGAAAGGCTGGACAGTAGCTTTAGTCGTGCTTGGTTTAATGCTTCCACAGAAAAAGGACTCCCGGTTAACCATCGATTCAGACTACTTTGATTGCGGACGTCGATCACGAAGATCCGGTTGATCCCTTCGACCGTCTTGTTTTCTGACATGATTAAGCCACTGACGTAGCGCTGAAACTGCACGAAGGCTTCCGGCGAAAACACCGCGGCAAACCACGGCGCGTAGTGCCGCACGATTGCGGGAAGCTCAACCAACGGGAGCATGAACACACCTCCAAGGTAAGTGGACCGATCGGGCGTCTCTCCTTGGGAGGTATTCTACGCGGTCCTTGGCCTTCTGGGGACCCCAATGCTGCAAAAGTCGAGTTATTCCTCGACTTTTGCAGCTGAGGAATCCGCAGAGGGGTCGCCACCAGGCCAACAACCATGTAGAATGCCTCTAAGGGAGGGCTCGCTGATTGCTCTACTCACCTGGAGGTATTCGCATGCTGCCATTAGTGGAGATTCCCGAAATTGTGCGTCATTATGCTCCGTTTTTTACGTCGGTGTTTTCGCCGGAAGCCTTCGTGCAGTTTCAGCGCTACGTCAGTGGCTTAATCATGTCAGAAAACAAAACGGTCGAAGGCATCAACCGGCTCTTGGTGATCGATGTTCGTCACCAGAGTCGTCTGAATCGGTGATGAACTGAGAGCCCATTCCCTGTTCCTGCGTTAAATCATGCCCGACTAGAGCTGCTGTCTCGTCTGATCCGACGCCACCGCTGGCCCGTTGAAGTCTATCATGAAGAGGGCAAAGCTGATGGACTCGATCAGTATCAGGTCCGGGATTTTCCGGCGATCTACCGGCATATCGCCCTGATCGCGGTCACCTACAGCTTACTGAGAGCAGCCCAACACGATCGCGCTCGGCTTCACACACTCCAACGGCAAATCAAGATGAAGCTTGATGGTTCTGCGGGCTCTTGTCGTTGTCCATCCAGGCGCAAGCTCTCTGGGCATTGGCGGCCTTCATCGCGACGGCGCTGTACCAAGGGCAGACGCGGAGCGAGCTGATGCACCCATTACTCGCAGCTGTCTGCTCTTGAGGAGCCGCCTCTTTGCTTCCCAAAGCTGCAGACACATTTGACCTGGGTGATGCCAGTCAAATGTCGGGGAGTCGTCGGGGCTCTCCCCTGGTAGAGCCCTGCAATCAGACGGCGAAAAGCCTATTTCTAAAGCACTTTTGGCACTGCAAAAGTCGAGTAACTAACTCGAGTTTTGCAGCAGTTTGATATCGCTTTACCCCTCTTTTGGCGGGCATAACACGGTAAAATACCTCCAAGAACCCACCCGTGATGGTTTTCGGAGGTCGAGTTATGGTCCCGCTGGTGGAAATTCCAGACATCGTCCAGCATTATGCACCGTTTTTTGCGTCCGTGTTTTCGTCCAAGGCCTTTGAGCAGTTTCAGCGCTACATCAGTGGCTTGATCGTCTCGGAAAATAAAACCGTCGATGGCATCAATCGGCTCTTTGTCCTCAATGTGCGCAATCAGAGTAGCCTCAATCGTCTCTTAACCGAGAGCCCATTTTCTGTAGGCGCTTTAAACCGATGCCGTTTGGCCTTATTACAGAGTCTCCCGAGTACTCAGATGCAACCAACAGGTGTGCTCTCTCTCGACGATACGTTATTGACTCATTATGGCCAACACTTCAATAAGATTGCCTATCTCTATGATTCAGCCCAACAGTGTTATGTCTGGGCACACAATCTGGTCACTCTCCATTACCGTGATGATCTAA
>Ga0137403_10010016_pt1 | contig 10514 bp, 11 predicted proteins | sample CZOMad2_1_16fung_FD_122057 | JGI IMG/M metagenome (GOLD analysis project Ga0137403, IMG submission 122057) | Vadose zone soil fungal communities from Angelo Coast Range Reserve, California, USA - CZOMad2_1_16fungal (Hybrid Assembly) | ecosystem: Environmental > Terrestrial > Soil > Vadose zone... | reverse complement strand
GCGCCTGTTCCTGATCGCCATCCTGCGTCTCGCAATCAGCCGATCAGAGCTCATCCCGGCTTCTTAACGGACGACTAGACCAGGGATTTCTGGTGGTCCGCAATCCGGCGGCTGACGGTACAGGAGTGGCCGATGACAATTCTGAAATGGGCGCTGATCTTCTTTCTGGTATCTTTGGTCGCCGGTCTCTTCGGTTTCACCGACATATCGGCGGCGTCGGCGGATGTGGCGCGGTTCCTGTTTTATGTCTTCGTGGTGATCTTCTTGGTCTTGCTGATCCTGGGTCTCACGATCTTTCGGGTGTGAGCGGCCAACGCTGTCATTGCGAGGGAGCGCCGTCGCGATCCAGAGTTCGTCATTCCGGGGCGATGCGAAGCATCGAATCCGGAATCTTGAGATTCCGGGTCTGGTGCTTACGCACCATCCCGGAATGACGAACGGAAAATCTCACGCCACTTCTTCGATGGTGACCTTGTCGGGATAGAACGCAAGATGGCCGGAGATTTCCGTCATCGCGGGGAACGGTGTCTCGTAGGTCCAGATCGCATTCTCGATGGTCTTGCCGTTGGCGGCGACGCTGAAATAATTAGCGTCTCCCTTATAGGGGCAGTGCGTCACCCGCTCGGTACGCGCCAACAGTGCCATGTTGGCATCCTTCCGCGGCACATAGTTCACCGCCGGGTAGCTGGCTTCCTTCAGCGTCAGGGCACTGGTGGTATCTGCGATCACGACGCCCCCTGCGGAGACGCGGACACGCTTGGGGTTTGCGGCAATGGTGATCGGGTGGTCGGGGCCGGGTAGTTTCATGGTGTCAGCCTTTCGGTCAGCCCGTTGTGATCGTACGGTACAATCCTTCCGGCTTTGCTAGGATCGGATCGGGAATATAATACGACAAGGCGTGACATCCAGAGCGGGATTGGCAAAAGTGACGCCGGGTTTTGCGGCCGATCATGCTCTCAAATATGATGAGGCGCGTGATCTTATTGCCAAAATCGCTCACACTTTTGGCGGATCATGCGCTAGGGTATTCGCGTCAGGTTGGTGCGCTGGGCTGCGAAGCCGGGCGCGATTCGAAGCCGGATGGGAGAAATCTGGGATGCCGATGGACGCCCGCGATATCGAATCGATGATCAAGGCAGCTATACCCGACGCCGATGTGACGATCCGCGATCTGGCCGGCGATGGCGACCATTATGCGGCGACCGTGATATCGGAATCTTTTCGCGGCAAATCCCGCGTCCAGCAGCATCAGATCGTCTATCAATCGCTGCAGGGACAGATGGGCGGCGTGCTTCACGCGCTGGCGCTGCAGACCGGCGTTCCCGACTGACCGGACGGCGTGGCGGATTGGGGCGCCGGACCGACCGGGATGCCAAAGACCTGGGCGGAGGGACCCCATGCCACGGGACACTGAACGCGGCCCGTTGTTTCGCCCGATCGTGCCGCATCAGCACAGTCGCGTAACCTACGCAGAGCTGCTGTTCGACCTCGTGTTCGTTTTCGCGGTGACGCAGATATCGCACACGCTGCTCGCGCAATTTACCCCGCTCGGGGCGGTGCAAACAACCCTGCTGCTGCTCAGCGTTTGGTGGGTGTGGGTCTACACCTCCTGGGTCACCAATTGGCTCAACCCTGAACAAACGCCGGTTCGCGTCATGCTGTTCGTGCTGATGCTGGGCGGGCTGGTTCTCTCTACCTCGATTCCCAAGGCATTTGAATCGCGGGGGCTGTGGTTCGCATCAGCCTATGCCGCAATGCAGGTCGGAAAGACGGTCTTCTTGTGGCTATCGACGCCGCATAATCGAACCTCAGCGCGGTTGAATGCGTTGCGCATAACCGCCTGGCTGTCGGTGTCGGCGATCTTCTGGATCGCGGGCGGCCTTGCGCAAGGTCCCGTGCGGCTGGTGTTATGGGCGGTGGCGCTATCGATCGAATACACCTCGCCCGCCGTCCGGTTCTGGATACCGAAATACGGCGCCTCGTCGTTGGCGGACTGGTACGTCGAGGGCGGCCACATGGCCGAGCGCTGCGCAGGCTTCATCATCATCGCGCTCGGGGAATCCATCGTCGTGACCGGTGCAACGTTCGCCGATCTGACCTGGACGCGCGAGGTGGTCGCGGCTTTTTTGTCGGCTTTTGTCGGCGCGCTCGCGATGTGGTGGATCTATTTCCACAAGGGGGCCGAGGCGGGGTCCGAACTTATTTCAAATTCGAGCGAGCCGGGGCGGCTGGCGAGGCTCGCCTACACCTACCTGCATCTGCCGATCGTCGCCGGCATCATTCTGGCGGCGGTCGCCGATGATCTCGTGCTGCGGCATCCCGCCGGTCATTCCGATCCGAGGACCGTGCTGAGCGCGATCGGCGGACCATTATTGTTTCTGATCGGAACCATCCTCTTCAAGCACACCATTCGCGGCTGGTTGCAGCTCTCCCATGGCGTTGGCATTATCGCGCTTTGCGTGCTTGGCTGGTTCGCCGCAGAACTGTCGCCACTGATGTTGTCGCTTCTGACATCGGCGCTGATGGTCGCCGTCGCGGCCTGGGAATCGATCTCGCTGCGGTCGGGAGCTGCCACCCCCCGGCCGGAGAAGTCCCAGCCTGAAAAGCCTCAATCCGAGGCCACCAGCGCGTGAACCGAGAACATGCCGGCCGCGTCCGTCCATGACTCCAACGGCGTCCAGCCCGATCCTCTGGCGAGCGCGGTGAAGCGCTCGAGGCTGTATTTGTAGCTGTTCTCGGTGTGGATGCTTTCGCCGGGGCGGAATGAAAACTTCTTGCCGAGCACCTGCGCGGTCAGCGCCTTCTTGCTGATCAGATGCATTTCGATGCGATGGCGGTCGCGGTTGTAAATCGCGCGGTGAACGAACGCGCCAATGTCGAAATCGCCGCCCAATTCACGGTTGATGCGATGGAGCACATTGAGATTGAAGCGCGCCGTGACGCCCGCGGCATCGTTATAGGCGTCATAAAGCACACGCTCATTCTTCTCCAGATCGACGCCGATCACCATCCGCGCGCCTTTCCCAAGGATGCCCCGGGCGCTGCGCAGGAAGGCGCAGGCTTCGTGCGGCTCGAAATTCCCAAGCGTCGACCCTGGAAAAAATCCGACCTTCGGCATCGCAGCGATGGCGGTGGGTAATTCGAACGGCGCGGTGAAGTCCGCCGTGACCGGATGAACCTGGAGGCCAGGAAAATCTGCGCGCAGGGCGAGAGCCTGCGCCTTCAGGAATTCGCCGGAAATATCCACGGGAACGTAGGCGCCGAGGCTGCATTCCTTCAGCAACAGCCGCACCTTGGTGGTTGCGCCGGCGCCAAATTCCACCAACGCGGCGCCCGCAGGGATAATCGCCGATATCGCACCGCTGCGGTCACGCAGGATCGCGAGTTCGGTGCGGGTCGGATAATATTCCGGCAACAGCGTGATCTGTTCGAACAGCTCCGAGCCCGCAGCATCGTAGAAATATTTCGGCGACAGCCGTTTCGGGTGCTGCGACAGATCGCCGATCACATCGCGGGCAAATGCCGAGGTCTGGTCGTCGAAAGGATGCGCTTCGGCCAAAGCGGCGGCGTGCACATTCATGACAGTCTCCGAAAGCGCTTTCCGGCGCGGTTTGAATTCGAAAAATTTCAGCCGGCGTAGTCGGCGAGGCGCAGCCCCGTGAATTGCCAACGGTGATGGGGATAGAAGAAGTTCCGGTAGGTGATACGGCTGTGACCGCCCGGGGTTGCAAGCGAAGATCCACGCAGCACCAGCTGGTTGACCATGAACTTGCCGTTATATTCGCCGAGCGCGCCCTCGATCGCCCGGTAGCCCGGATAAGGCGCATAGGCGCTGCGGGTCCATTGCCACACGATCCCGAAGGCGTCGTTGAGATGGCCGGCTCGGCTCGCGACTTCCCACTCCATTTCGGTTGGTAAATGCTTGCCGCTCCAGCGCGCGAACGCATCGGCCTCGTAATAGCTGACGTGGCAGACCGGGCTTTGGGGATCGACCGGCTTTAGTCCCGCCAGCGTCATGACGTGCCAGGTGCCGTCGATCTGGCGCCAGTGGCCGGGCGCCTGCCATTGTTCGTTAGTGGCGGTCGCAAAACCGTCCATCAGCCAGAGCGTTGGCGTCGAATAGCCGCCGTCTGCCATAAAGGCGAGCCACTCGGCGTTGGTGACGAGATTGCGGGCCAGCCGGACCGGCCCCACCAGCGCGCGGTGGACTGGTTTCTCGTTGTCGAAATGGAAGGTCTCGCCGGAATGCCCGATGCTGTGGATGCCTTCGTTGAGGTCAACCCAATCTTCGCCGGCGCGGGTTGCAGCAGGGAAGCGCCATGAAGCATCGTAAGCGGGCGGAATCGGATTCTGCGCAAAGGCGTGCAGGATATCGGTCAGCATCAATTCCTGATGCTGCTGCTCATGGTTGAGGCCGACCTCTACCAATGGTGCGATCGCCGTGAGCTTGTCATCGGTGGCCTCGTGGAAGAATCTCACCGTCGCAGCGTCGACATGCCTGCGGTAGGCCGTGATTTCATCGGCTCCGGGCCGGGTCAGGTGGCCGCGCTGGTGACGGGCATGCCGGGGGCCGGCACTGACGTAGTAGGAATTGAACAGGAAGGCATAGTCGGGATGGAAGGGCTTGTATCCCGCGCAGTGTTCGCCGAGCAGGAATTGCTCGAAGAACCAGGTGGTATGAGCGCGGTGCCATTTCGCCGGACTTGCGTCCGGCATCGACTGGATAAGCTGATCCTCCGGCGACAGCGGAGCCGCGCGGCGCTCGGTCTCGTTTCGCACCGCAAAGAATGCTTCTGCCAAATTCTGGGCTGGGCTGCCGGAATCGGAGAATAAAGACGGCCCAGGGGCGGCGAGCGCGGCGGATGCTGGTTTCGTCACTTGTATCTCCGGTTCGCGGGAGAGAACGTTGCTTTGGCGTTGGGGTTCCCGATGAGCAACCCGTCCTAGATAGGCGCTCCCATCCGGGAAAAAAGCCTTCCAAGGGGTATGTTAAGGGTACGGTTCGACCGTCACGTTGTTACCCGGACGGGCGGTTCAGCCGGGGCGGCGCTGGGGCCGGACGACCTATGCATGCCAGCTCCCCGCCAATTTGCTTTGGATGCACAACGCTTTGGGGTACATATATATGACAGTCTAAGGATTTGGACGGGCAGATCGCCCGAGGACCTATCGCGAGGGCGCGTGGCGCGCGCGCCCCAAGAGGAAATGAATATGAGCATCGAAAAATTCATCGACAACGAAGTGAAGTCGAACGACGTCGTGCTGTTCATGAAGGGGACGCCGCAGTTTCCCCAGTGCGGTTTCTCCGGGCAGGTGGTGCAAATTCTCGATCACATCGGGGTCGGTTATAAGGGTCTCAATGTCCTTGAGTCCGCGGACCTGCGTGACGGCATCAAGACCTATTCCAACTGGCCGACCATTCCGCAGCTCTACGTCAAGGGCGAATTCGTCGGTGGCTGCGACATCATCCGCGAGATGTTCCAGGCCGGCGAGCTGCAGCAGCTCTTTGCCGACAAGGGCGTGACGGTCAGCGCGCCTGCCTCCGCCTGAGTTTGCTTTCGCGCCAACTGGGTTCGGCGCGGCTGGAAGTCGTCGTCGCCGACATCACGACTTTGGGCGTTGACGCCATTGTCAACGCCGCGAACACCTCCCTGCTCGGCGGGGGTGGCGTCGATGGGGCGATCCATCGCGCTGCTGGCCCGGGCCTTCTCGCCGAATGCCGCACGCTTCACGGCTGCGAAACCGGCGGGGCCAAAATCACCTTGGCGTACCAGCTTCCCGCCCGGCACGTGATTCATGCCGTTGGCCCTGTCTGGCACAACGGCAGCCAAGGCGAAGACCAGGCGCTGGCGTCGTGCTATGTCCGCGCCATCGAGCTGTGCCAAAGCCACGGCCTTGCTTCGGTTGCCTTTCCCGCCATCTCCACCGGCGTTTATCGCTTTCCCGCCGAGCGGGCGGCGCGAATCGCGGTCGCAGCCACGGTCGAGGCGCTGCAAGCAGCTCCCGCGCTCAGCCGGGTGATCTTCTGCTGCTTCTCAGACGAAAGCGCCCGACTGCATGCGCAGGCAATCGCCGAATTCGGCGAGCCTTGTGCCGATTGAGCCGGCCGCTAAACTCCGCCGCAAGAAATCCGAGGAGCGGCAATGAATTCACGACACGCTATGCGGTCGCTGATCTCAGGCGCGCTACAGACGATCGTGGCGATACCGCTGGCTTTCGCGGAAGGCAGCTTCGATCTTCCCCCCGGCGCGCATTTCAACCTGGAAAAATTGCAGCGCGTCGGTGAATATTTGCGCGAGCAGATTGCGAACGGCAAGATCCCGGGCGCGATTGTGCTGATCCGGCAGCATGACAAGCCGGTCTATCACGAGTTCTTCGGCGCGCGCGATATCGCAACCAAGCTGCCGATGACCGATGACACTATCTTCCGCCTATTCTCGATGACCAAGCCAATCACCAGCGTCGCGGCGATGATGCTGGTCGACAAGGGCAAGCTCAGGCTCGACGATCCCGTTGCCAAATACATTCCGTCATTCTCTGCGGCCAAGGTCGGTGTCGAAAAGAAAGCTGCGAACGGCGATCGGACGCTCGATCTGGTGCCAGCGAATCGGCCGATCACGATTGTGGACCTGATGACCCATACATCAGGCTTACCTATGGTTTTTACGGCGAGAGCATGGTTCGGCAACTTTATCGCGACGCCAAAATCTATGACGGCGATTTCGACAACGCCGAATTCGCCGAACGTATCGCCCGGCTTCCACTGGCGGTACAGCCCGGTACGGAATGGGACTACGGCCACTCGACCGACATTCTTGGGCGCATTATCGAAGTCGTGTCGGGAAAACCGCTGCTGCAGTTCGAGAAAGACAATCTGCTTGGCCCGCTCGGCATGACCAACACCAGCTTTTTCGTGAGCGATCCCGCAAAATACAAAATGATCGCGCAGCCGATGCCTGACGACAGCGCGTTCAGGGTTGGCTTTGAGAGCAACCCCGAAGTTCCCAGGAAATGGGAATCCGGCGGCGGCGGTATGCTCTCGACCATGGCGGATTATGCACGGTTTTCGCAGATGCTGCTCAACGGCGGCAGCTTCGATGGCAACCAATTCTCAGCCCGAAGGCATTCGCGTTGATGGCGTCGGATCACATCGGACCGGGCTCCGGCGTCGGGCACGATTTTTTTTATTTTCCCGGTGACGGCTTCGGCTACGGGCTCGGTTTCGGTGTACGCACCGGTCCCGGCAACGCCAAACCGCCGCCGCCGGGCTCGCTCGGCGAACTGAAATGGGACGGCGCCAGTGGTTGCTATTTCGTGATTGATCGCAAGCAGGACATGTTTTTTGTGTTGATGGAACAGACGCCCTCGGAGCGGATGCGCATCCAGGCGACGGTGAAGAAGCTGATCTATGAAGCGATGGAGAACTGACGGCTTCGCGCGCCGGTGCTGCGTTGCGGCGGGGCTCGCATTTCTGATTGTGGCGATGGCGGTCGGAGGACAGAGCGCCGGCCGCTCGGAATCTCCCTTGCCGGTGTCGGCCAGCCTTTCGAAGGCCGGGCTGGCGCGCGTCAGCGAATACGTGCGCAACGAGATCACGACCGGCAAGATTTCCGGCGCGGTTCTGCTGATTCAGCAGCACGGTCAACCGGTCTTGTTCGAAAGCTTTGGCTTTCGCGACGTCGACAGTAAACGTCCGATGACCACTGACACGATCTTTCGGCTCTATTCGATGTCGAAGGCGGTTACATCCGTCGCCGCCATGATGCTGGTCGATGACGGCAAGCTGTCGCTGGATGACCCGCTTTCGAAATACATTCCGGCGTTTGCCGATGTGAAAGTCGGCGTCGAGAAGCGCGATGAGAATGGAAAGCCCGTGCTCGCGCACCAACAGTTGGACGGCCCAATCACGATCAAAGACCTGCTGCGCCACACCTCGGGCTTGACCTACGGATTCTACGGCGACGGCGCGGTGCGAAAGCTCTATGCGAACGCAGGCCTGTTCGATGGCGATTTTGATAATGCCCTGTTCGCCGAGCGGCTGGTAAAACTCCCGCTCGCCGAACAGCCGGGAACGCTGTGGGATTACGGCCACTCCACCGATATTCTCGGCCGCGTCGTCGAAGTCGTCTCGGGACAGTCGCTGTTTCAATTCGAGAAAGGGCGGCTGCTCGACCCGCTCGGCATGACCGAGACCGCCTTCTACGTCGCAGATGAGGCGAAGCGTTCGCGGGCTGCAGAGCCGCTGCCGGCCGATCGTTTCACGGGCCCAATCGCCGGAATCAAGGATCCGATGTTGCCGCGGACTTGGGAGTCCGGCGGGGCGGGCATGGTCGGGACAACGGGGGATTACGCGCGTTTCGCGCAAATGCTGCTCAATGGCGGCATCCTGGATGGCAGGCGCTACCTCAAACCCGAAACCGTCGTGCTGATGACGTCGGATCTTGTCGGACCGGAGACAAAAATCGCCCGCGACCATTATTACTTTCCCGGCGCAACCAGCGGCTTCGGTCTCGGCTTTGCCGTGCGCACGCAAGTGCCCGCGAACACCTCATGGCCATTGGGCGAATACCGCTGGGATGGCGTCGGCGGCACCTTCTTTTTTATCGATCCGAAAGACGACATGTTCGCGATTTGCATGATGCAGGCGCCCTCGCAGCGCGAACGGATTCAGACAGAGCTGAAGACGCTGATCTATCAGGCGCGGAACAAATGACGACGGAGCAGGGGATGTCCTTGCAAACGAACGTGAACGTCGCCGGCAGTCGATCCCTTCGGCCGCTGGAGACGGCTTTCTGGATTGTCTTGGCATTCTACCTGGCTCTGGTCGTCGGCTTCGCGTGGAATCCGACACCGCTCGCACAGGGCCTGGCGGCTGTTGGAATTATGGCCGCTTGTGTCCACGCGGTTTTGTCTTACGGCTGGAGGGATGCGCCCGCCCTTCTGGCGATCTGCGTCGTCATCACATTTACGATTGAAAATGTCGGCGTCGCGACGGGGCTGCCGTTCGGCCATTATCATTTCGAGGTCGGATCGAACCTGCCGCATGTCGGAGCCATCCCGGTCATCGTCGGTCCGCTCTGGTTCGGTATGGGATATTTTTCGTGGGTCGTTGCGGGCACCTTGCTTGGGGCACAAGCGCGCCCGAACCGCAAATTCGAACTCTTTGCATGGCCCATCGTCGCCGCATTTGTGATGACGCAATGGGATTTGGTGCCGGACCCGCCTGAATCGACCATTTCAAAAGCCTGGATATGGCACGATGGAGGGGCGCATTTCGGCGTTCCGCTTTCGAATTATCTCGGGTGGTTGCTGACCTCGTGGCTGTTCTATCAGGCGTTCGCTCTTTATCTGAACCGCCGTCGCTATGTGTCTGCGCGGTCAGCCGAACCGGGCCGCGCGCTCAGGCTTGTGGCGATTTTGCTGTATCTCGGTTCCGGCCTCAGCCATGTGACGCCGTTTCTCATCGGTCAAAGCGGCGAAGTAGCCGATGCCGCCAATCATGTCTGGCGCATCGAAGATCTGCGCGAGACCACGGTGGTGATCCTGTTGTTCACGATGGTGTTCACGTCACTGCTTGCGGCGTTGCGGCTGGCGACGGAAAATGCTGATCGCTGACGACAGGCCGCTTTACGCGCCACGTTTTTCTTGCGGCCCTAGCGACCGCTATCCGCCGACCGCACAGGGTGCGCCGTCGGTTGGTTCGAAACCTGGGTAAATTTTGAACTGAGGCAATTCGTCCGTGATCTCGTACCAAGGGGCCTTCGATGCGACAAAGACATGACGCTCAGGCAGCGTATGCGGATCGCCATCGACGGTACCGAGGGTGACGACCGTGATTTCCGGCATGTCGGTTCTGCGGATGAATAGCGGTGATCCGCAATTGGAGCAGAAACACCTTCGTCGTTTCGGGGAGGATTCGTACTCCGATACGAGATTTGCGCCGGCCGTCACCCGAAGGCTATCGGTAGGGACTATTGAGTTCGTCGAGAACGCGGCTCCGCTTGCCTTGCGGCACATTGAACAATGACAGTGTTCTGCATGTTCGATGGGTGCGGTGATTTCATAACGAACAGAGCCACAGAGGCAACTACCGAGAAGCACACCGCTTTCCATTTGGTTTCCCCTTACGCCCCCCGCACGATCTCGCGCACCAGTCCGACCGTCTCCTCGATCATGCCGGCGGTGACGTCGAGATGGGTGCATGCCCTGATCCGGCCGTCCATCATGGCGAGCAGCACGCCGCGTTTGCGCAAAGCGCTGACCATGTTGTCGCCACTGACGCCGGCGCCGTCCGGCTTGAAGAAGACCAGGTTGGTTTCGGGTTGCTGCACCTCGATCCCCGCAATCTGAGCCAAACCCCGCGCTAGCGCGCGGGCATTGGCATGATCCTCCGCAAGCCGCTCGACATGGTGGTCGAGTGCATAGGTGCAGGCCGCAGCGCAAATGCCGGCCTGGCGCATCGAGCCGCCCAGCCGTTGCTTCCAGCGCCAGACTTCGTCGATGAAGTCGCGCGT
>Ga0137403_10010015_pt1 | contig 10515 bp, 10 predicted proteins | sample CZOMad2_1_16fung_FD_122057 | JGI IMG/M metagenome (GOLD analysis project Ga0137403, IMG submission 122057) | Vadose zone soil fungal communities from Angelo Coast Range Reserve, California, USA - CZOMad2_1_16fungal (Hybrid Assembly) | ecosystem: Environmental > Terrestrial > Soil > Vadose zone... | reverse complement strand
GACCGCTTCTGCCGCAGCAGCGTCGCCAACATCTACGCGGTGGGCGACGTGACCAACCGCATCGCGCTCACGCCGGTGGCGGTCCGCGAGGGTGGCGCCGTGGCGATGACGCTCTTCGGCGGAACGGAGACGCCGGTGGATCTCGAAGATGTGTCGAGCGCGGTCTTCAGCCAGCCGCCGGTCGGCACCGTCGGCCTGACGGAAGCCAAGGCCGTGGAGAAATTCGGTAAGGTGGACATCTACAAGGCGAGCTTCCGGCCCTTGCGACACACGTTGTCGGGCCGCGACGAGCGTACCCTCGTGAAGCTCGTCGTCGATGCGTCGACGCAGCGCGTCGTCGGCGCGCATATGGTGGGCGCGGATTCGCCGGAAATCATCCAGGGGATTGCGATCGCAGTGAAGGCGAAGCTCACCAAGGCGCAGTTCGATGCGACGATCGGCATCCATCCGACGGCCGCGGAGGAGTTCTTGACACTGCGGGAAAAAGTGAAAGAAGGGGGAAGACAGTGAATTTTCGGCGTTCTCTTGCGGCCCTGTTGTGCCTGCATGCCGGCCTCGCTGCCGCACAGGCTTTTCCCGTCAAACCCGTGCGCGTCATCTTGCCGTTCGCGCCCGGCGGAGCGACCGACGTGGTGTTTCGCCTGCTCGCGCCGAGATTGTCGGAGAACCTGGGCCAGCAGGCCGTCATCGAGAACCGCGCGGGCGGCGGCTCGACCATCGGCATGGACGCCGTCGCCAAGTCCGCGCCCGACGGCTATACGCTCGGCGTCGCCAATCTCTCTTTCGCCGTCAACCCGAGCCTGATGCCGAAGCTGCCCTACGATACCGAGCGCGACTTCGCGCCGGTGAGCCTGGTCACGATCGTGCCCCTCGCGATTTCGGTGCATCCGTCGGTCCCGGCGAGATCGGTGAAGGAGCTGATCGCGCTCGCGAAAGCGAAGCCGGGCAGCCTGCATTACGCCTCGTCGGGCAACGGCAGCGCCACGCACATGGCGACCGAGCTGTTCAAGGTCCTGACCGGGACCGACATCGTGCACGTTCCCTACAGCGGCGGCGGTCCCGCGGTCATCGCCGTGGTCGGCGGGCAAGTGCCGATCTATACCGGCAGCATTCCTTCGCAAGTGCAGCACGTCAAAGCCGGCAAGCTGGTGGCGCTTGCCGTGACGAGCGCAGTGCCCGATCCTGCGCTGCCCGGCATACCGACCGTCGCCGAAGCGGGCGTGCCGGGCTACGAAGCGGTGGAATGGCAAGGCATCGTCGTGCCCGCGGGCACGCCGGGCCCGGTCATCGAGCGGCTCAACCGGGCGCTGGTCGAGTCGGTGAAGGCCCCGGATTTCAACGAGCGCCTTGCCGGCGTGGGCGCGCATGCGGTGGGGAGCACGCCCGCGGAATTTGCGGGCTACCTCAAGAAGGAACTGGCCACGTGGGCTAGAGTGATCAAGGCGACGGGCATCAAGATCGACTAGCAAGGATCGAATCATGTCGGGCACCTGGATCGAGCAGTTCCCGGGGAATCTCACCTGGTCGAACGCGGCCCTCGTCACGAAGGGGATGGCGCCCTACGGCGCGGTCGCGCTCGGAGAGATCGACGAAGTCTGCGAAAGGCTGAAAGCCCGCCAGGGCGAGCCCGACGCCTGGCGCGAAGAGTGGTGCGCGATGGGGAGGCGCCTGGAGCGCGCCGCCGACGCGGCCGCGGAGGAAGGCCGCGAGCTCACGGCGGGGAACTATTATCTGCGCGCCGGCATGTACTACTTCACCGGGGAGCGCTTCGTCGTCCCCGGCGAGGAAAAGCGCGAGATCGGCCGCAAGGCGCTTCAATGCCAGCATGCGGGGCTCGAGCGGCGCTACCCGAACCTCGAGCGCGTGGAGGTGCCGTACGAAAAGACCACGCTGCCCGCGCTGTTCATGAAGGCCCCGGGTGCGTCCGGCCGCGCGCCGACGGTGGTCGTATTCGACGGCATGGACAACTGCAAGGAGATGAGCGTCCTCTTCGCCGGGCTCGAGTTCGCCCGGCGCGGCTGGCACACGCTGGCCATCGACGGGCCGGGACAAGGCGAGTCCTTGCGTCTTCGCGGGCTGCATGCGCGTCACGATTACGAGGTGCCCGGCGCGGCAGCCTACGAATACGTCGCCGGGCGGCGGGAAGTGGACGCGCAGAAAGTGGTGGTCATGGGCTACAGCTTCGGCGGCTATTACGCTTCGCGCATCGCCGCGTTCGAGAAGCGTTATTGCGCGGGCGTGGCCATGAGCGCGCTGCATTGGGACCTTGCGGGGTGGCAACGCGAGGTCAAGCGCAAGCACGAGACCGACCCCAAGACCACACCGCAATCGACTTTTCACTTCCGCTGGATCATGGGGGCCGAGAGCGCCGACGAGGCGATCGCGCGGGCCGAGCGCTTCTCGCTGGCGGGAGTCGCTCAGAACATCACCTGCCCGTTTCTCATCGTGCACGCCGCGGACGACAAGGTCGTGCCGGTGGCCTCAGCCCGCAAGCTTTTCGAGGCGATCGGCGCCCGGCGAAAAGACCTGAAGATTCTCACCGCCGAGGACGGCGGCAGCTATCACGCGCAAGCCGACAACCGGCAAGTCGGGATCGACGCCATCGCCGACTGGATCACTCGGCTTTGGCGCCCGAGTCCTTGACCACTTTCGCCCACTTCGCGATCTCTTCGCGGACGTAGCGGCTGAACTGATCCGGAGTTTTCACCGACGGCTCGGCTCCGAGCGCGGCGAGGCGCTCCTTGACATCGGGGCCGGTGACGGCCCTGCCGATCTCGGCATTGAGTTTCACGACGATGGCCGCGGGCAGCCCCGCCGGGCCGAACACGCCGTACCAGGACGTGACCTCGAATCCCGGCAATCCGGCCTCGCTCACGGTCGGCACCTCAGGCAGCATGGAAGAGCGAGCGGCGCCCGTCACCGCGATCGCTCTCAGCTTGCCGGATTGGACGTGCGGCAGCGCCACGGGCGTACCCATGGACGCGAGCTGCACCTGCCCGGCGAGCAGGTCGCCGATGAGCTGCCCCGATCCCTTGTAGGGAACGTGCGTCATCCTGACGCCGGCCATGGCATCGAACAGTTCCAGCGCCAGATGATTCGGCGAGCCGACACCGGCCGATCCGAAACTGAGCTGCCCCGGCCGGGCTCGCGCGAGCGCGATCAGCTCCGTCACGGAATGCGCGGGCAGCGACGGATGCAGCACGATCGCGCTCGGGAACGAGGCGATTTCCGCGATCGCCGTGAGGTCCCTGGCGAGGTCGTACGGCAGCTTCGAATAGAGGCTCGCGGAGATCGCCTGCGGAACGCCCCCCAGCAGCAGCGAATATCCGTCGGGCGCGGATTTCGCGATCTGCTCCGCGCCGATGTTTCCGCCCGCGCCGGCGCGGTTCTCGACGACAAACGGCTGGCCCCATCGTTCGCCGAGCTTCTGGCCGACGATGCGCGCCAGCACGTCGGTCGATCCGCCGGGCGCGAACGGCACCACGATCCGAACCGGCTTGTCGGGGTAGTCCTGGGCCGGGCAGGCGCCGGCGGCGAAGGACGCGATCAGCAACAACGCAATTCTCGGGACAGCGCTCACGGGCTCTCCATCCTCCGGCAGTATTATGTTACGGTTGCGCCATTCGGTGAGCAGGAGGTTCCGGTGCTGCGGGAGATTTACGACGTAATGCAGGACGACCCTTCGAACGTGCGGCGCTGGTTTCACGACGACGACTTCGACCTGTACACCCGCGAGACGGGCGAGGAGCTGGTGGCGTTCGAGCTCTGCTACGGCATCCACGCCTACGAGCGGGCCCTGGTGTGGAAGCAGGGGCGGGGCTTTTTCCACGACGGCGAGTCGTCCGGGGACTTCATCGGGGCGAGCCTTGCCCCCGGCGACTCGCTCGACGCCGATCCGATCATCGCGCGTTTCAAAGAGGCCGCGGGCGGGTTGCCGGAGACGCTGCGCCTGGGGCTGGAGAGGCGTCTGGGCGAGTTCGCCCTGGGAGACGCCGAGGGCTCGGCGCGCCGGACTCGCTTTCGCCGCGCCGACTGGCAGCGAACCGGCGACATACTGAAACAGGATCGATAGTCGAAAGACCCCCATCGTCCCGGAGACCTGCATGGATACGATCAAGCCCCTTTTCACCGCAACCGCGACCGCCACCGGCGGGCGCAACGGCCACACCGAGTCGAGCGACGGCCTGGTGAGCGCCAATCTCTCGGTGCCCAAAGAAATGGGCGGCCCGGGCAAGCCCGGCTCGGCCACACCCGAGCACCTGTTCGCCGCCGGCTACGCGGCGTGCTTCGGCGGGGCGCTCGACTTCATCGGGAAGAAGCATAAGAAGGACGCATCCAGGGCCCGCATCACCTGCGCGGTCTCGATCGGCCCGCGCGACGGCGGGGGCTTCGGCATCGCGGTGAAGCTCACCGTGCAGGACCGGAGCATGCCGCAGAGCGAGCTCGCCGCGCTCGCCCGCGAGGCGCACGAGCAGATCTGCCCGTACTCGCACGCCACGCGCAACAACGTGCCGGTCGAGCTCGACGTTTCGGGCGCCTGAGCCGCGAAACGCGGTGAAGTAGCCGGGCGAACGGCCGAGGGCGGAGGAGGGAAGGAACAACCGCCAACGAACCGCCGCCGGCTAGTCCCAGGTGTAGAAGTAGTAGTCCGCCGTGTAGCCGACGCGAATGCGCGTTCCGGCTTCGGCTGAGAAGCAACCCTTGGGCGCCACGCCTCCCGCGGTGTGCACGCGCTGGACGCTGGTGACGTTCGCAAAGGCGCCTTGCGGACCGACCGACTTCGCGGACAGCAGCAGCCAGGGAATGGCGTTGGGTACCGGAGCGTCGGCGCGCTCCTTCGTCGCGCCCGCGATCATGCTGCCGTCGGCCGATTCCCAGTGCGGACCGGCGAAATGCTTGCCGATTTTCTTCCCGTTGGCGTCGAACAGCTCGGCTTCGGGGGCGATGAAGGCCCAGTCGTAGGCGCCTTCCTTTGTCGCGCGGCATTCGTAGATCTGCACGCCGCGCGCAGGGACGATCAACGCCAGCGTTTCGCTCGAGCCTGGCTGAAGCTTTTCGGGCACGTCGACGGAGGGTGCGCTTGCGCACCCGTCCACGAAGAGACCCAGCAGAAAAAACGTCACCTTGGAAGGCGTAGACATGTCGTTCTCCCTTCGTTCTCTAGGCGAGGCCCGGGCCCGGGCTCGCGGCGATCATGGCTGCAGCGCGGACAGATCACGGTGGCCGAGGCCGGCAGGTAGCGGCACCGGGGGCAGCGGCTGCCTGCGGGCGCGCTCACCGGCCACACGGCTGCGGGCCCTCGGCGTCGATGCATTGCGGAAGCCTCGCCGAGCCCGGCTGGATCCGGACTTGGCTTCCGGCGGAGGTCGAGGACAGGCCGGAGGGCGTGACCATGGCGCTGAATCCCCAGTCCTCGCGGAACACCGTCAGCTTGACGCCTCCGTCGAAACGCGGACCCTGCAGGCCGAACGGGTAGCACTGGTCCGTCCACCACTGGAGCTCGAACGGAACGTCGGGCACCAGCTCGCCGGGGCGAAGCGGAAGCCCATTCACGCGCACCACGGTTCCCGGCCCGCAGCGCAGCCTCGGCCGGGGATCGACCCAGCGCAGCGGCGCGTCGTCGTCGAGCGCCGGGACGAGCAGGGCGTTGAGGATGAATGGGGACGGATCGAAGGCCGTCTTCGCCGCGACGTCGAGCGGCGGCTGGGTCGGCCGCGCCATGGTGGCCGACACCATCGCGCCCAGGCCGATCGCGGCCGTGAGCCCGAGCGCGTAACCGAGGGTCGAGGCGAGGCCCACCGCGGTAAACAGGCCGGCGGCCCGAAGGGGAGAGCGCCTGGCGAACGCGATGTGCGGAAGGACTGAGAATTTGGGGAATTCGGACCTTCTCACCGGACGCTCCCATGACATTGGAATAGCCGCGCAGTCTAGAGGACGGGTGCGTCGGGGAAATTTCGCCGCCCGACCTTTTTTGTTTCGTTTGTTTCATGCCGTGGGCATGTCGCCGTACAGGAGGGGTATCATTCGCCCCTTCCGCCAGCCATGGCGGACCATGTCCGGAGGGTCAGAGTGCAGGGATCCGTGAGCCGCGAGGCAACGATACTCGTCGTCGATGACGAGCCGTGCGTGCGCGACGTGCTCGAGGAGTACCTCGCCACCCACGGCTACACCGCGATCGGCGCCGAGAGCGCGGCGTCCGCGCGGGCGATCGCCGCGAAGCAGCAGGTCGACCTCGCGCTGGTGGATATCCACATGCCCGGGGAGGACGGCCTGTCCCTCGCGCGGCATCTGCGCGAGCGCTACCCCGGGATCGCGATCGTCATGCTGACCTCGGCCGCCGCGGTCGTGGATCGCGTCGTCGGCCTCGAGATGGGCGCGGACGACTACGTCAGCAAGCCTTTCGATCCGCGCGAGCTGCTCGCTCGCGTGAAGAGCGTGCTGCGCCGTACCTCGTCGGCGAGCCTGGCCGATATCGGCGCCGAGCGGGTGCGCATCGGGCGGTGCGTGCTCGACCTGGCGGCGCACCGGCTCACCGACGAGAACGGCATCGAAGTTCCCATGACCCCGCTCGAGTTCGATTTGCTGAAAGCGCTCGCGGAGCACCCCAACCGCGCGCTCTCGCGCGAATCCATCATGAACCTCTCGCAGCGGCGCGACTGGAACCCTTTCGACCGCAGCGTGGACCTGCGCGTCATGCGGCTGCGCAAGAAGATCGAGCCCGACCCCGAGCACCCGCGCTACATCAGGACCGTGCGCAACGAGGGCTATCTCTTCGTTCCCGGCGGAGCCTGACGTCGATGAATCAGGCGATGAAGGCGCGGTTGCGCGCGAGGCAATGGCTTTGCGCCTTGGCGTGCGCGGCGCTGCTCGTCCCCCTGGCGGGCTGCGTGCGCGAGCAGGAACCGGCGCTGCGCATCGGCACCAACGTCTGGATCGGTTGCGAGCCGCTGTATCTCGCGCGCGAGCTCGGCTATCTGGATCCCAAGGTGATCCAGCTGGTGGAGTATCCGTCGGCGAGCGAGGTCATGCGCGCCTTCCGCAACCAGGCGATCGACGGCATGGTGATCAGCCTCGACGAGCTGTTCGCGCTGGTCGCTGACGGACTGCAGCCGCGGGCAATCCTGGTGCTGGACGTGTCGCACGGGGCCGACGCCGTCGTCGGCCGTCCCGGAATGCGAAGCATGAAGGACCTCAAGGGCAAGCGGGTGGCCGTGGAAGGGGGTGCGCTGGGCGCGTACGTGCTCAGCCGCGCCCTGGCCCTGAACGAAATGAAGGCGAGCGACGTCAAGGTCGTGCCCCTGGAGTCGAACGAGCAGCCCGGTGCGTTCGAGAAGGGCCAGGTGGACGCCGCCGTCACCTTCGATCCGTATCGCGACCAGCTGCTGCGGGCGGGCGCGAAGGCGTTGTTCGACAGCACCCAGATTCCCGGCGAGATCGTCGATCTGGTGGCGGTTCGGGCGATGGTTCTCGACGCGCAACCCATGGCCGTGAAGGCGCTGCTCTCGGCGTGGCTCAACGCGGTCGGCTACCTCAAGCGCGAGCCCGGGGACGCGGCGCGGCGCATGGGCATACGCCAGCAGACGACCGGCGAGCAGTTCCTCAAGGCGCTGCAGGGCCTGCACATTCCTTCCCGCGAGGAAAACCTGAGGATGCTCGGGGGGGCGAGCCCGGAGCTGGTCGCGAGCGGACGGCGCCTCATGGATCTGATGCTGGAGGCCAAGCTGCTGCGGACAAGGTTCGATATCGAGGGGGTGCTCGCGCCGGGGCCGCTGGCAAACCTGCCGCCGTGAGCGTGCGCGTACCGGCGTCGCTCAAGCTCACGGTCCCGCTCATCCTGCTGGGCTTCGCCGCGACGCTGAGCGCGGTGAATCTCGTCTATCACGTGCCCCAGGCCGAGCGCGCCGCCGAGGACGATATCCGCAAGCGGCTGGCCCAGGAGATGTCCCGCCTGCAGAGCACCCTGGAGTACCTGCTGCTGAAAGGCGATCAGGCCGCCGCGCAGCACGAGATCGCGGTGCTCGCGCACAACCACGACGTCGTGTTCGCCGCCCTGACCGAGTATAAGCACCTGGTCATCGCCGCGACGCGGCGCGCCTGGCTGGGGAGGCACATCGCGGACGTGCTGCCGCAATTCGATCGGGACGAGGGCGTTCATGCCGTTCGCGGGCGCCCCGCGAAGATCGACATGGGCGACGACCACACCGCCTTGCTGGCCTACTCCGATATCCTGATGGGCAGCGAGCGCGACGAGCTGCGCCCTTCGCGGAGCGGCAACCTGTACCTGGCCTATGATCTCACCCGGCCGAAGGCCGAGGCCCGGGCGCAGGTGCTGCGGCAGTCCTTCTACTGGGCCGGGTGGGTGACCGCGCTCGCGCTCGCGATGTGGCTGGTGTTCCACTTTCTGCTCACGCGCCGCACCGCCCGCCTGGTCCGAGCGGCGGAGCAGCTCGCCGCCGGGGATCTCGGCGCGCGCAGCGGTTTGGTCGGTCGCGACGAGCTCGGCAGGCTGAGCCGCGCCTTCGACGTCATGGCGCGCGAAGTCGCGGAAACGCAGACGCGGCTGCGCAAGGACATCGCCGAGCGGGCGCGGGTGCAGCGCGCGCTGGAGGACAGCGAGGCGCGCCTGCACCAGATCCTCGACAACACCACCGCCGTGATATTCGTGAAGGACAAGGAGGGCCGGTTCGTGTTCGTCAACCGGCAATTCACGCAGCTCTTTCATGTCAGCCAGTTGGGCGTCGTCGGAAAGACCGATCGCGAGATCCTCCCCGAAAAAGTCGCGGAGACGTTCCGCGCCAACGACCGGCTGGTCCTGCAGCGCAACGAGGCCGTCGAGTTCGAGGAAACCGTTCCCCAGGACGACGGGCCGCATACCTATATCTCGATCAAGTTCCCCCTGCGCGACGCGAAGGGCGTGGCCTACGCCGTCTGCGGCATATCCACGGATATCACCGAGCGCAAGCGCAGCGACGAGTCCCTTTATCAGCGGGAGAAGCTCGCCGCTCTCGGCTCGCTGCTCGCGGGCGTGGCCCACGAGCTCAACAATCCGCTTTCGGTGGTCGTGGCCCGTTCGATCATGCTCGAGGAGGAAAGCTACCCGGCGGCCCAGGCCGCGGCGTCGAAGATCCGCATCGCCGCGGAGCGCTGCGCGCGCATCGTGCGGACTTTCCTCGCGATGGCGCGGCAGCAGCAGCCCGCGCGGGGCCCGGTGAAGATCAACGACGTCGTGACGGCTGCGCTCGACATGACCGCGTACACCGTCCGTACCAGCAGCATCGAGGTGGCGCCCGACCTCGCGAGCGACATTCCGCCGATCCTCGCCGACGCCGACCAGCTCCATCAGGTGCTCCTGAACCTCATCATCAACGCGCAACAGGTCCTTCAGGACCGGGCGGGACCGCGGCGCATACGCTTCTCGACCCGATTCGACGCGGCCGGCCAGACGGTCCGCATCACCGTCGCCGACAACGGCCCGGGGATTCCGGAGAACCTGCGCGCGCGGGTGTTCGAGCCTTTCTTCACCACCAAGCCCACCGGGGTGGGCACGGGCGTCGGCCTGGCGGTGAGCCACGGCATCGTCGAGGCTCACGGGGGCACCCTCACGCTCGATTGTCCCGAGATGGGGGGCGCGGTGTTCACCATCGTGCTGCCCGTGTCCAGCGTCGAGGCGGCCGCGGCCGACGCCAAGCCGGTTCGCGAAGCGAGCGGGTCCCCGCTCAGGATACTCATCGTCGACGACGAGGTGGAAATTCGCGAGACCCTGGCCGAAATCCTGAGCGGGGCGCAGCACAACGTGATCACGGCCGGTTCCGGGCGCGAAGCGCTCGAGCGGATGGCGAGCGAGCGCTACGACGTGATCGTCAGCGACATCCGCATGCCCGACCTCGACGGCCGCGCCCTGTACCGCGAGATCGAGCGGCGCTGGCCCGAGCAGGCGCGGCGCGTCGTCTTCGTGACCGGCGATACGCTCGCCTCGGGCTTTCGCGACTCCGTCACCGAGTACGGCCGCCCCGTGATCGAAAAACCGTTCGTGCCCGGCGAGGTGCGCCGCCTCATCGCCGAGATGGCCGCGAGCCGCGAGCCCGGCGTTCGCGCCTGAAAGGACCGTGGCTTGTAAAATGCCGGACTCTGCCGGCCGCGGGAGCACGTCCTGAAAACGCCACATGAATCTCCTTTCGTCCCTCGCCTCGAAGACGCGCCGCTTCTCAAGGGCCAGGGCCGCTTCGTCGACGACGCGCGCCCGGCCGGCGCCGCTTTCGCCGCGTTCGTGCGCTCGCCCCACGCGTCGGCGAACATACGCTCGATCGGCACCGCCGCGGCCGCGACAGCGCCGGGCGTCCTCGGGATCCTGAGCGGCGCGGACACGCGCGGAGTCGGCAACCTCGCGCGCCCCCGGCCGGTCGAAGGGCGCGGCGGCGCGAAGATGATCCTCTCGAGCTGGCCGGCGCTCGCCGAGCGACGGGTGGTGCACGTCGGCCAGCCGGTCGCGATGGTTGTCGCCGAAACCCCGGCGCG
>Ga0137403_10010014_pt1 | contig 10516 bp, 10 predicted proteins | sample CZOMad2_1_16fung_FD_122057 | JGI IMG/M metagenome (GOLD analysis project Ga0137403, IMG submission 122057) | Vadose zone soil fungal communities from Angelo Coast Range Reserve, California, USA - CZOMad2_1_16fungal (Hybrid Assembly) | ecosystem: Environmental > Terrestrial > Soil > Vadose zone... | reverse complement strand
TATCGAACGGTGGCCCTCAACGACTACCTCGACGGCAAGATCGCCCTGCCCGCGGGGACCACGCCCCTCATCCTGACCTTCGACGACTCCTCGCCGGGCCAGTTCCGGTATATCCAGCGCGGCACCGACTGGGTCATCGACCCGGAGTGCGGGATCGGCATCCTGGAAGCCTTCGCGCGCGAGCATCCGGGCTTCGGCCACGCGGCCACCTTCTACGTGCTCCCGGGCGCCAACCCGCCCAACCGGCTCTTCAACCAGCCCGAGCTGGCCACCCGCAAGCTGCAGTACCTGGTCAGCCAGGACTACGAGATCGGCAATCACTCCCTCTGGCACGCGGAGCTGGGGCGGTACTCCGAGGCCGTCGTGCGCGAGCAGCTCGCGGGCGCGCAGGAGTGGGTGCAACGTCACGTGCCCGGCTATCGCTTCCGCACCCTCGCCCTTCCGCTGGGCAGCTACCCGAAGGAGCTCGGCTGGGCGCTATCGGGCGAGGCCAAGGGCATGACGTACAAGCACGACGCCATCCTGATGGTGGCGGGCGGCGCGGCTCCGTCTCCGCACGCGCGCAACTTCGACCCCAACCGCCTGCCCCGCATCCAGGCGGTGGGGACCGACCTCGACCACTGGATCACCTACTTCGACCGGAACCCCGGAGAGCGCTACGTGAGCGACGGGGACGCCGCGACCATCACGGTGGCGAACGGCAGCACCGGCAAGGTGGGCGCGGTTTGGACCTCGCGGGTCGTCGAGCGGCGGTAGCCGCCCGGCCCTACTTGTAGAGCAGGTAGCTCGCGCGGCGCTGCAGGAACGCGTTGCGCGCCCAATCGGCCCACGCGAGGACCCGCGCGAACGGGTCACCCCGCAGGATCGACCACATCGTGGATCGGTTCACCAGCAGGTTCTGGATCGCCGCCGGCCGGAAGTTCCCCGGGTAGCGCTCCATCAGCTCACGGCCCAGCGCCAGCCCCACCGGAACCGCGCGGAACGCGTCGCGGTCCGTCACCTCGAGCCGCACGCCGCCCACCTGCCGTCCCGCGTGGACGCTCGAGGTGGGCGTGAAGAAGATGGGCTGGAACTGCACCCCGGCCAGCCCGCGCGCGTTCATCGCGTCGGCCAGCACCTGGGGATCCGTGATCCACGGCGCTCCGATCACCTCGAAGGGCATCTCGGTGCCCCGCCCGACCGACAGGTTGGTCGCCTCCAGCAGCCCCACGCCCGAGTAGAGCAGCGCCTGGGTCTGGTTCCGGATATTGGGCGACGGGTTCACCCACGTGAGGCCGGTCTCGTCGAACCACTGATTGCGCTGCCAGTTCTCGAGCGGGATCACGGTGAGCTTGACCGGCAGCTTCCGCTCCGCCACCACCATCAGGGCGAACTCGCCCATGGTCATCCCGGTGCGCACCGGGATGGTGTGGGGCGCCGTGAAGGAGCGCATGTCGGGATCCATCAGCGGCCCCTCCACCACGCTGCCCGTGATGGGGTTCGGCCGGTCCAGCACCATGACCTGGATTCCGCGACGCCCGCCCTCTTCCAGCGCGTACACCAGCGTGGTCAGGTACGTGTAGTAACGCACCCCGACGTCCTGGATGTCGAAGACCAGGGTGTCGATGCCGCTGAGCTGCTCGGGTGACGGGCGGCGCCCCGGACCGTAGAGACTCCAGATCGCCAACCCGGTGGCCGCGTCGCGGCTGTGGGGCACGTTGGCGTCCACGAGCCCGGTGATCCCGTGCTCCGGCGAGAAGAGCGCCCGGAGCTTCACCTGCGGGGCCGCGGCCAGGAGATCCACCGCGCGCCGGCCCTGCGAGTCGATGCCGGTCTGGTTGGTGATGAGGCCGACCGTGCGCCCGGCCAGCGGCGCGAAGTCGTCGGCCACCAGTCGGTCGAGCCCGGTCAGCGTCGACCCCTCGGGCAGGAGCGGCACCGCGTCCGCCGCCGGGCCCGTCGGCTCACTCCGGCTCGAGGCGGGCGCGGCCGTCGGGTCCTCCCGGGGCGAGAAGCGCGTGCCGACCGCGGCGCTGATCCGCCGACGAAGCTCGGCCACGTCGCCCTTGCCGTAAGGATGGACGCGGTTGGTGAGCAGGATCATGTACACGCCGCTCGCCGGATCCATCCAGATGGCGGTCCCGGTGAAGCCGGTGTGCCCCACCGAGCCCATCGGGAAGTAGGCGCCGAGCGTGCGCGAGTACGGCGACGAGATGTCCCAGCCGAGCCCGCGCGTGGACTCGCCGATCACGTGCGGCGCGAACATGGCCCGGACGGTGGCTTCCTTCAGGTAGCGCCGACCTCCGAGCTGGCCGCCCGCCAGCAGCATGCGGCAGAAGCGACTCAGGTCGCTCGCGGTCGAGAAGACGCCGGCGTGGCCCGCGACCCCGTGCAGCAGCCGCGCGTTGCCGTCGTGCACCACCCCGCGGAGCGGGCCCTGGTTGTTCACCGCCTCGGTGGGCGCGATGCGCTTGCGCCACGCCGCGGGCGGATCGAACGCGGTGTCGCGCATGCCGAGCGGGGCGTAGAACTGCTTGCGCGCGAAGGTGTCGAGCGGCTCGCCGCTCACGCGCCGGACCAGCTCGCCGAGGAGGATGAAGCCGGTGTCGCTGTAGAGGAACGTGGAGCCAGGAGGCACCGCGAGGCCGGCCCGGCTCTGGATCCGCCCCGCCTCCGGGAAGCCCTTGGCCATCGCCTCGCGCGACGGCAGATCGTTCATCCCCGCCGAGTGCGTGAGCAGGCGCATCACCGTCACGTCCTGGAACGCGGCGCTGTCGAACTCCTTGAGGTACCGGCCGAGCGGCGCGTTCAGGTCGATCTTGCCCATCTCCCAGAGGCGCAGGACGGAGGGCGTGGTGGCGATCACCTTCGTGAGGGAGGCGATGTCGAAGATGGTGTCCGCGGTCATCAGCTCGGGAGTCGGAGCGGTGGCGCGCCAGCCCAGCACCTTCCGGTGCAGGATCTGATCACCCTGCCCGACGACCAGCACCGCCCCTGGGATCTCGGACGAGGCCACCGCGTCCCGCACCGCCTCGTCCACGGTCAGCTGCCAGGTGACCGTCTGGGCCGAAATCGAGGAAGGCGTCGAGGCGATCACGATGATGGGAAGGAGGAGCGCGGGGAGGAGGGGCACGACCGAGCGAAACCGCATGGCTCTATGATACGGGCTCGCCCGCGCGCCGCCGCACCGAAAATCGTGGCGCCCTGGCCCGTGCTACGATTCGCCCGTGGCGCAGCGCGTGCTCGTGACCGGCGGTACCGGCTTCGTCGGCAAGGCGGTGATCCGCGCACTTCTTGCGCAGGGTTTTCTCGTCCGCTGTCTCGTCCGGCCGGGCTCCGAGCACGACCTCAAGGGCTTCGAGTCGATCGACCGCGTTCCCGGCGACGTCCTGCAGCCTGACGGGCTCACCGCGAGCGTGGAAGGCTGTAGCGCGCTCGTGCATCTGGTCGGCATCATCCGCGAGCAGCGCGGGCGCGGCGTCACCTTCGAGCGCCTGCATATCCAGGCCACCCGGAACATGGTCCAGCTCGCGCGCGCGGCGGGCATCAAGCGCTTTGCCCAGATGAGCGCGCTGGGCACGCGGCCGGGCGCCCGCGCGCGATACCACCGGACGAAGTGGGAAGCGGAGGAGGCGGTGCGCGCGAGCGATCTCGCGTGGACCATCTTCCGGCCGTCCATCATCTTCGGACGGGGCGACGCCTTCATGTCCGTGCTGGGGCGCGCCGTCAAGCGGTTGCCCGTGATGCCGGTGCTGGGCGACGGTCGCTACCGGCTCCAGCCGATCGCGGTCGAGCAGGTCGCGGAAGGCTTCGTCCGCACGCTGCGCACGCCCGAGAGCGTGCGTCAGACCTACGAGGTGGCCGGCCCGACGCCCTACGCCTTCGTGGATCTACTCGATGCGGTCGGCCGCGCGGTCGGGCGCCCGCGCGTGCGCAAGGTGCACGTGCCCCTCGCCCCCGTGCGCGCGATAACGCGCGCGCTCGACTGGCTGCCGTTCTATCCGCTTTCCACCGACCAGCTCATCATGCTGGAAGAGGAGAGCGTGACGGATCCCTCGCGGTTCTTCACCGAGCTGGGTCTCCAGCCCGAGCCGCTCGCGGCCGGCCTCAAGCGCCTCTTCGCCGCGCCATGAGCGAGTGGCCCGTGCACGGCGCCTTCCCGCACCAGCACGGCGATGCGCGCGGGCTGATGGAGCGCATCGAGGCGCAGCTCCGCGAGCGCATCGAAGAGGCCGTGGAGATGGCCGCGCTCAAGCTGATGGTGGACCGGCGCGCGGCCACGGGACGCCCCGCGCCGGAGAGCACCAGTACCGCCGACCGCGCCGAGTTCGAGGCCGGCGCGCGTGCCCTCCTCGCGTGGCTGCGCGACGCGTACGTGGCCGAGCTACCGCCCGACCTGCGCCCGAGCTTCGACCAGGCCGAGGCCGCCGCGGGCGACGAGCCCGCGCGCCTGCTCGCCGGCCAGGTGTGGCTGGCCCGGCGGCTCCCCGACTACTGGCAGCGCTTCGAGCGCTATCAGCGGCAGTACGCTCTGCAGCAGCTGGCGGACCCGGCCGGGCCCGGGTGGCTCAAGCGGCTTTTCGGCTGATCCGCGCCGGCGCCTCCGCGCCGTCCTTGCGGAGCCCGGCCACGGCCCAGACGTCCTCGCACTCTTCGAGCGCGCGCGTCCACTCGGCGTAGCCGTCCAGCAGCGCCGCCCGGAGCGCGGTCAGCCGGTCCTCGCAGCGCTCGATGGGAGCCCTCAGATCGGACTTGAGGCCGGCGCTCGTGTCTTCTCCCGCACGCACCGCGATCCGATCGAGCAAGCGGTTCAGCTCGTCCTGCAGCATCGTCTCCAGGGTGTTCATCTTCGCACCTCCCGTGGACCTATATACTAAACATCTGAGGAGCTATTCTGTCAAGCGCTCACTCGGGATTCCCCTTGACCACGTGCAACAGCACGCGTAGCCTTGCAACATATGTTGCACCGGTGGCTACTTCTCCTGCTGAGTCTTCCCCCACGCCCGTCGAGCCTGCGCGTGCGCGCCTGGCGGAGGCTGCGAGGGCTGGGCGCGGTGCCGCTCAAGAGCTCGGCCTATCTCCTGCCCGACTCGCCGGACCGGTACGAGCAGTTCCAGTGGCTCGCGCAGGAGATTCAGCGCGATGGGGGCGACGCCACCTTGCTGCGCGTCGACCGCATCGAGAACATGCAGGAGCCGGACGTGGTGCGCCAGTTCCAGGAGGCCCGCAACCACGACTACGCGGCCCTCGCGGAGCGCTACCGCAAGCTGTTCAAGGGCCGCGGCCCGCGACTCACCGAGGAGCTGGCCCGGCTCGCTCGCGAGATGGCTCGGATCACCGAGATCGACTTCTTCGAGGCGCCCGGCCGCCGCGAAGTCGAGCGGGCCCGGGAGGCGGTCGAGGAGCGCATCGCCTCGGGCCGGGGCCGACCGGCCGGCACGGCGCCGCCCCTGGATCTCGCCGCTCTCAAGGGCCGGCGCTGGGTCACGCGCCCGCGCCCCCACGTGGACCGCATCGCCTCGGCGTGGCTCATCAAGCGCTTCGTGGACCCGGCCGCCGAGTTCGTCTTCGCGCCACCCGATCAGATTCCCGCCGACGCAATCCCATTCGACATGGCCGGCGTGGAGTTCGGGCATCACGGCGAGGACTGCACGTTCGAGACCCTCCTGCGCCGCACCGGGCTCCGCGACCGCAAGCTGGCCGTCCTGGCCGAGATCGTCCACGAGGCCGACATCAAGGATCAGAAATTCGCGCGCGAAGAAGCCCGCGGAATCGATCTCGCGCTGCGCGCACTGCTGAGCGCGATCAAGGACGACTACGAGGCGCTGGCGCAGGGCATGACTCTGTTCGATGGCCTCTACGCCACCGTGGGGGAGCGAGGATGACGGAGCCGCGCACGACCTGGGGCCTCGTTCGCTACTTTCTCTACCTGGGCAGCCTCGGCTTCGGCGGGCCGGTGGCGCTCATCGGCTACATGCAGCGCGACCTCGTCGAGCGCCGCTCGTGGTTCAGCAAGCGAGACTACTTCAAGGGCCTGACCCTCTCGCAGCTCGCCCCCGGGCCCCTCGCCGCCCAGCTCGCCATGTGCCTGGGCTACGTCCACGGCGGGGTCGGCGGCGCCACCCTGATCGGGCTGGCGTTCATCCTCCCCTCGTTCCTGATGACGCTGGCCCTGGGCGCAGTCTACGTCGCCTACGGTGGCCTCGGGTGGATGCAGGCCGCGTTCTACGGAGTGGGCGCGGCCGTCATCGGCATCATCGTGCGCTCGGCCTGGAAGCTCATGCGGTTGTCTCTGGGAGCCGACCGGCTGCTCTGGGCGATCGCCGGGGCGATGGGCCTCGTCACGGTGTGGACCGAGACCGAGATCGGCAGCCTGTTCATCCTGTGCGGGCTCGTGGTGCTCCTGGTGCAGGCTCCGCCCCGCCGCCTGCTCGCCTGGGCCGGATCGAGCAAGACCCTGCCCGCGATAGGCTGGCCCCTGCTCCTCTTGACCGGCCTGACCGCCACCGCGACGCCGGCCGTGCTGGCCCAGATCCTCTGGTTCTTCACGAAGGCGGGCGCCTTCGTGTTCGGCAGCGGACTCGCCATCGTGCCCTTCCTCTACGGCGGCGTCGTGCAGGAGTACCGATGGCTCACCGACAAGCAGTTCCTCGACGCCGTCGCGGTGGCCATGCTGACGCCGGGGCCGGTGGTGATCACGGTGGCCTTCATCGGTTATCTCGTCGCGGGCCTGGCGGGCGGCACCGCGGCCGCCGTCGGAGTGTTCCTGCCCACCTACCTCTTCGTGGTCATTCCTTACCGCTGGTTCGACCGCTTCGGCGAGAACCCGCAGGTGAAGGCCTTCGTCAACGGCGTCACCGCCGCCGCAGCGGGCGCCATCGGGGGCGCCTGCGTCGTCCTCGGCCGGCGCGCCATCTTCGACCTGCCCACCGCCCTGATCGCGCTGGCCGCGTTCGGCCTGCTCTGGCGCCTGAAGGTGCCCGAGCCGATCCTGATCGCGGCGGCGGGCATAACCGGCCTGACGATCTTCTGGATACGGGGAGCCCTATGAGCCCATCACGGTCTGTTCTCTTCGTCTGTCTGCACGGCGCGGCCAAGAGCGTCCTCGCCGCCGCCGATTTCGAGCGCCTGGCCGCCGAGCGCGGCCTCGCCATCACCGCGGATTCGGCCGGCACCGAACCGGATCCCGAGATCGCCCCCGGGGTGGCGGCCGCCCTGCAAGCGGACGGCGTCGATCTCGGCCGGAGGCGGCCGCGGCGGGTCACCGCCGCGGACACCGCGCGGGCCGATCGCGTCGTCACGTTCGGGTGCGAGCTCGGCGAGGCGATGCCGGCGGCGGTACCGGTCGAGCGCTGGGACGATGTGCCCGCGGTGAGCGAGAACCTGCCGATCGCCCGCGCGGCGATCCGGCGTCATCTCGACCGCCTGCTCGACGAGTGCGCGGCCCAGGGAGCCCGGCGAGGGTGAGCCGGGACGGGCGCCTCGTCTTCGTCGCCAAGGCGACGCGCACGTTCTGCTACGGCTTCCTCGGCGTCCTCTTCCCGGTCTACCTGGCCGAGCGCGGCATGGACGCTCGGCAGATCGGGATGGCGGTCACGCTGACCCTGCTCGCCAGCGCGACCATGACCTTCGCGGTCCGCCGCCCGGCCGAGCGCTACGGGGCCCGGGCCGCGCTGGTCGCCCAGGCCGGCCTCATCGTCGTCTCCGCCCTGGTCTTCCTCATGACCGAGCAGCCCTGGCTGGTCGTGGCCGCCGCCATGGTGGGGAACCTGGCGGTCGGCACCGGCGAGACCGGCCCGTTCCTGACGCTCGAGCAGGTCGCGGTGACCCGCGCCACCCCGCGTGAGCGCCTGACCACCGCGCTGAGCTGGTACAACCTCGCGGGCTACGCCGCCTCCGCGCTCGGCGCGGCGACGGTCGGATCTGCGGGCCCCTCACCCCGCCTGCTCTTTGCGGTCTTTCTCTTAGGCGGACTCGTTCAGATGGGTGCCTATGCGCTGATGCGGCCCGACCCCGGCCGGTCCGCCGTCATCCGCCACACCGTCCCGATGCCATCGCGGCCGCTCATCCACCGCCTGGCCGCGCTCTTCGCGCTGGACTCGCTGGCGGGCGGCTTCGTGCTCCAGAGCCTCATCGCGTACTGGCTCTACACGCGCTTCGAGATGGACCTGGCCGCGCTGGGCTGGACCTTCTTCGGCGCGCAGATTCTCTCGGGGCTCTCCCTGCTCCTGGCCGCGCGGCTCGCGCCCCGCCTGGGCCTCGTCAACACCATGGTGTTCTCCCACCTCATCTCGAATGTGCTGCTGATCGGGGTCGCGCTGGCCCCGTCCGCCGGGCTGGCGGTGGCCTTGCTGCTGGCGCGGCACCTGCTCTCCCAGATGGACGTCCCCACCCGACAGAGCTTTCTGATGCTGGCGGTGCAGGACCACGAGCGCGAGAGCGCGGCGAGCCTGACCAACGTGAGTCGCACCCTCGCCCAGTCGATCAGTCCCACCCTCAGCGGCTGGGTCATCGCGAGCGGGTCGCTCGCCGCGCCGTTCTTCCTGGGGGGCGGGCTCAAGATCGTCTACGACCTGATGCTCTACGCGACCATCCGCCGCGTCGAGACGCGATGACGGCGCCCGCGGCCTTACGATCGATCCCGACTACTGCAGCACCCGGCGCATGCCGCGGTCCACGAGCCGGGGCGCGATGACGCTCATCACCGCCAGGATCCGCAGCGGCCAGTAAGGGTAAACCTCCGGACGCGGCCGCCGCACGCAGCGAAGGATCGATCGGGCCACTCGCTCGGCCGACTGGACCGGGCCCATGGGCCGCCACCGCACCTTCTGGACCTCGGCCTCGTGGAATTCCGTCCCGGTGGTGCCGATCGGGTACACGAGCGTCACCGCGATCCCGGTCCCGGTCAGTTCCACCCGGAGCGCCTCGCTGAGCGCGCCCAGCGCGAACTTGGTCGCGCTGTAGGCGGCCCGGTAGGGCACCGCGCGCCGCCCCACGATCGACGAGATGTTGATGATGTGCCCGCGCCCCTGCCGCCGCATGATGGGCAGCGCGGCCTGGGTGGCGCCGAGCACCGCGACCACGTTGAGCTCGATCAGGGCACGCAGCTCCTCGGCGGAGGTCTGCTCGAAGGTGGCCGAGAAGCCCCGGCCCGCGTTGTTGACCAGCACGTCGAGCCGCCCCCACCGCGCGGCCACCTCGTCCACCATCGCCCGCACCGCGAGACCATCCGTCACGTCCACCGCGTGGATGGTGGCCTCGCTCCCCTGCCCGATCAGATCGGCCGCGAGCTGCTCCAGCCGATCCTTCCGGCGCGCGCACAGGGCCACGCGCATCCCGGCGCCCGCGAAGGCACGCGCGGTGGCCGCCCCGATCCCCGACGATGCCCCGGTGACGAGCGCGACGCGCCCGCGCGGGTCAGCCACGCGGGCGGCCGAGCATGCAGGAGATCTGGTAGCGGTGGCGCGCCACCCAGGCGTAGAGACGGGGGGCGAGCAGCTCCACGCCGGGCAGCCGGAAGGCCTGCGCCAGCCACCGCCAGCCGCGCAGCCGGCGGAGGATCTCGGGGATCGCGGCGTCCCCGGCGAGCACGCGGCCGTCCGGCAGGATGAGCTGCATGGCCTGCAGGCACGTGCGCTCGTCCATCCACGGGTAGCGGGCGCGGCGCTCGGCCGCCTGGCAGGGCAGGAACTCGAAGTGCCCAGTCACCGCGCGCCGCGAAAGCCACGACACCCCGCCTCGGCAGAGCCCACAGGTGCCGTCGTAGATCAGGACGGCCCGTGCCCGATCGGCTGGGGCCTGCGCCTCTTCCAGCTTGGAGGTCATCGGGCGCCATTGTACTCCCGACCGGCTCCATCGACCGTCGCAAGCCCCAATGTCTCCAACGCGGCCTGGGAGCGCACGAAAAATTTACCGGCAACCTCGTCTGGCTCCAAAGGCCCTTGAATCACGACGCCGCAGATAGGATAGTTGGTGCTCTTGCGCCAACCATCGCCGCCGCCAAAGCTTGCCGGTCGACGAGCAGTCGCGTCACGACCAGTTGTGACTCGAGGTCGTCCCGCCGCATTGCCGAAAACCGCGACCGGCATCACGGGACTCGACGAGATCACGGGAGGTGGGCTGCCCAGAGGCCGGGCGACATTGATCTGCGGCGCGGCCGGCTCGGGCAAGACGGTCCTGGCGACCGAGTTCCTCGTCCGCGGCGTCGAGCTGGGCGAGCGCGGCGTATTCATGACCTTCGAGGAGAGCGTGGAAGACCTGACCGCCGACGTCGCCTCGCTCGGCTTCGACCTGGCCGAGCTCATCGCCCAGAAGAAGATCGTCATCGACCACGTGCGCATCAATCGGCACGAGATCGAGGAGACCGGCGAATACGATCTGGAGGGGCTCTTCATCCGGCTCGACCACGCGATCAAGTCGGTCAAGGCCAAGCGGGTCGTCCTGGACACCATCGAGGCGCTCTTCGCAGGATTCTCCAATCCGGGCATCCTGCGAGTCGAGCTGGCGCGCCTCTTCCGGTGGCTCAAGGAGAGAGGCG